>Ga0105046_10004996_pt1 | contig 21060 bp, 16 predicted proteins | sample MAT03_FD_78385 | JGI IMG/M metagenome (GOLD analysis project Ga0105046, IMG submission 78385) | Freshwater microbial communities from Lake Fryxell liftoff mats and glacier meltwater in Antarctica - MAT-03 (megahit assembly) | ecosystem: Environmental > Aquatic > Freshwater > Ice > Liftoff...
ACCATCCCTTTAGTAGCCACTAACGATAGTCATTACCTTAATCGAGAAGATTGGCGTGAACATGAGATCCTTCTCAACGTGCAATCAGGAGAACCCTGTGAAATCTTGGAGAAGGATGCCATGGGGAATCCCAAATTTCGGCAACCTAATCCAAAAAGACGCGTTTATGCCTCCCATGAATATTATTTTAAATCTCCTGCCCAAATGCAGGCTTTGTTTATGGATATTCCTGAAGCTCTTTCTAATAGTTTGCGCATTGCTGAAAAATGCGAGCTCAAACTGGATTTTAAAACCAAGCACTATCCAGTTTATGTGCCTCCCTTTCTCGAAAACACTGTCTATACGAATGATGAACGCGTTCTTGCTGTAGAAAAATTTTTGTGGCAGTTGTGTGAAGAGGGAATAAAAAAGCGTTATGATGCGGAAAAACTGGCCAAGGTCAAGGAAATTTTTCCGGATAAAGACCCTCTAGTTCTAGTTAGAGAGCGCTTAGAATATGAAATGAGCGTGATTGTCCCTAAGGAGATGAGTGATTATTTATTAATTGTTTGGGATTTCATTTTTTGGGCCAAAAAAAATTACATTCCGGTTGGTCCTGGTAGGGGCTCTGGGGCGGGTTCCATTGTCCTTTACTTGATTGGCGTCACAGACATAGAACCGTTGCGTTTCCATCTCTTTTTTGAGCGTTTTATCAACCCAGAACGAATTTCTTACCCCGATATCGACGTCGATATTTGCATGGAACGGCGTGGAGAAGTCATTCAATATACCCTCGAAAAGTATGGGAAAGATAATGTCGCACAGATTGTGACTTTTGGTACCATGAAAGCCCGAATGGCGATTAAAGACGTTGGCCGTGTATTAAGTGTGCCTCTTTCTAAAGTGAATGAAATCGCTAAGCTTGTGCCCGAAGATTTAAACATTACATTAGAAAAGGCATTGGAAAAAGATCCCGATTTGCGCGCCATGTATGAAAGCGATGAGGATGCGAAAAGAATTATCGATATCGGTAAAAAATTAGAAGGATCGATTCGCAGCACCGGTATTCATGCGGCTGGGATTATCATTAGCGGAAGTTCCCTTTCCTCGACGATTCCCATTTGCAATGCCAAAGATTCCGAAATGCCAGCCACCCAGTATTCAATGAAACCCGTCGAAATGGTCGGCATGTTAAAAGTAGACTTTCTAGGGCTAAAGACTTTAACTGCGATTCAAACGTGTGTAGCAGCTGTTAAAGCCGCTAAAGGGGAGTTGATCGATTGGGTGAATTTACCCTTAGATAATGCCCGCACCTTTGATTTGCTTAATCAAGGCAAAACCCTTGGCATATTCCAGCTAGAATCGGCCGGTATGCAAGATTTAGCGCGGCAACTGCATTTGGATAAATTTGAAGAAATCATTGCGGTGGGCGCTCTTTATCGGCCTGGTCCGATGGATATGATCCCTTCGTTTATTAATCGAAAGCATGGCAGAGAACCGATCGATAATGATCATCCATGGATGAAAGATATTCTTGACGAAACCTACGGCATTATGGTCTATCAAGAGCAAGTCATGCAAATTGCAAGCAAACTGGCGCGCTATTCTTTAGGTGAAGGAGATGTCCTACGTCGCGCCATGGGTAAAAAAGACATGGCCCAAATGGCGCAACAGCGAGAAAAATTTCGAACGGGAGCATTGGAAAATGAGATCCCTGAAGAGACTTCCATGCTTATCTTCGATAAAATGGAAAAATTTGCAGCTTATGGATTTAATAAATCACATGCGGCTGCTTATGGATATCTCTCTTATGTGACGGCCTATCTCAAAGCAAATCATCCTAAAGAATGGATGGCTTCCTTAATGACATGCGACCGAGATGACCTGAGTAAGGTTGCTAAATTTATTCGGGAAGCACAGGCTATGGGGATTGCCATTCTTTCGCCAGATGTCAATGAAGCTGGCACTTCTTTTACCGCTACCCCCCAAGGTATTCGCTTTGCCATGAATGGCATCAAAGGCATAGGCACCGGCGTGGTCGAGACGATCATTCAAGAACGGCATCGAGGGGGCTCTTTTACCAATTTCTATCAGTTTTTTAAAAGAATCGATTTGAAAAAAGTCGGTAAAAAAGGCATTGAAAATTTAGTAGATGCCGGGTGTTTTGACTTTACTAAATGGTCGCGGGATGCGCTGCGCCAGAGTATCGATCCAATGTACGAAACTGCTTTAAAAGAGCAAAAAGAAGTGCATTCAGGAGTGTTGACTTTTTTCGATTTGATGGGAGCAACTTCTGAAGCCAAATTTAGCTTTGCCCCAGAGGTATTAAACCCTACCTCTAAACAAAATATTCTATTAAAAGAAAAAGAATTGTTGGGATTTTTTCTGACCGGCCATCCTCTAGATGATTATCAAGAGCACATGCGGCGTTTATCTTGTGTTAGTTTTGAAGCCATCGATACCCTAGGGAACGATGCTGTTTTTCGGGCGGCAGTTATTATCGAATCTCTTCAGCTGAGAGTTGCGGCCAAAAGTCAAAAAAAGTTTGCAATTTTACGTGTCAGTGACGGCATCGAGAGCTATGAGCTGCCAGTTTGGCCCGACCTCTACGAACAAAAAAGCGAACTTCTCAAAGAAAATCAGCCGCTTTATGTTGTTTTACAGGTGGAGAAAAAAGAAGAAAATGTACGTTTGTCCTGTAAATGGTTAAACGATTTAACTAAGGTCGACGACACAATGATAGAAGCCTGTGATCAAGCTTATGATCGGGCCAAATATCAAGCGGGCAGAAGTTTTCCCTCAAAAAATGCCCAAGCTAAAGAAAATGGTGCGGGTTTAAGCAAAAATGGAACATCCATGAAAACAACGGTTAAAGAAAAAGAAGTGCAACCTAAAAAGTGTCAAATAAAACTCGATATGCAGCAAATTAGGCATAGTCAAACGCTCAAGTTAAAGAAAATTTTCAGAAATTATCCAGGCAATACACCGGTCGAATTAAGTTATTGTGTGAAAGGGCACGAATTAGCCACATTGTCCTTAGATGCCGCCTCAGGCATTCTTTTAAGTGCTAATTTCAAGGAGGAAATTCAACAAATTGCAGCGGTATTAGATATTCAAGGTGATATTGAGAGTTGACAGGAACTCTTTGTCTTATTTACACTTTTATCATTTATTAAAGTAGGAACTCATTATAATGAAAGCATTTAGATTTCTTCTCTGTGTATTGACCTGTCTGGTAAGCATGCCTTCTCTCTATGCGACTTATGTCTATAAAGATGGCTGTTTAGTGAATGCCAGTGATTTGTCCTCTTCTCCACTTCATGTACACTATAACCAGGGTGTGGCTGCCTACCAGAAGCAAGATTGGGCAGAAGCTGCCAAGCAATTCAATATAGTGGCAGTTAATCATGCTTCCTCAGAATGGGCTCAAGAAGCTTTTTTCTTTTTAGGTGTCGCCAATTACGAGCTTGCCGAATATGATTTTGCTAATGAAGCTTTCACTCTGTATCTATCGGCTAAAAGCTGCCCAGAACATTTCGATGAAGCTATCGAATATAAATTTGCCGTGGCAGAACAGTTTCGCTGCGGGGCTAGAAAGCATATGTTTGGAACTAAGCAATTGCCAAAATGGGCTACTGGTCAAACTGCTGCCTTAGAAATTTATGATGAAGTCATTGCAGCTGCGCCTTCTCAAGAGATCGCGGCTAGAGCTCTCTATTCCAAAGGACTGCTTCTTTGGGAGCAAAAAGATTATCGCGAAAGCGTAGATAGCTTTTATCTACTCATCCGACGATTTCCTAAACATGAACTAGCCCCAGAGAGCTACCTGGTCATTTCTCAAGTTTATTTAGAACAATCTCAATCAGAATTTCAAAATCCGGACCTATTAGCCTTAGCTCAGGTCAATTTGCAAAGATTTGAAAGAGATTTTCCTAACGAAGAAAGACTAAAAAATTCAGCTGATGACGTTTTAAAAATTAAAGAAGTTTATGCCAACGGACTCTTTCAAACTGCGTCATTCTATGAACGAACAGGCCGTCCAGAAGCAGCATCCATCTATTATAAAAACGCCATGGCGCAATTTCCAGGGACTACGATTGCTGAATATTGTCAAAGACGGCTCGATTCACTTTCAAAAGCCAAGTCCTAAATGTCTATTTGCAGGTTGGGGCTTTGGCTAATTTTAGCTGTTTTAAGCGGATGTGGTTATCGATTTGCAAATTATGATCAAAGTTTTGCGAGAACAATCTCCGTCCCTTACGTAGAAGGGGATCGCGATGGGGCGATAACCGCCGCCCTCATTCGAGAATTATGTAACAGTAATGCCTATCAATATGTGCCTTCAGGGGGCGAATTTACTCTTCACGTTAAGATAGTAGATTTGCGTGATGAAAATATTGGATTTCGCTATTATCGCAAACAGAGCGGTAAATTAACTAATTCGGTCATTCCAACTGAAACACGTTTATGGGTCAAAACAGAAGTTTCTGTTATTAACAATTGCAATGGAGAATACGCTCTAGGACCTGTATTAATTGAAACAAATGCTGACTTCGATCACGATTATTACTTAAATCTTCACGGCATTAATATTTTTTCTCTTGGCCAGTTAAGCGATGTAGATTCTGCACGCGAAGCGGTTTGGGAGCCCTTAAATAAATTACTTAGTCAAAAGATTGTAGATTATGTCAGCAATAGCTGGTGATACAGACAAGACAGTGGTGAAAACTTTTCCGGCAGAGTTGGATGCGCTTTATGAAATGCTGGGGTTTGTGAAAGCACAAGCTCAAACTATCGGTATTGATCCTACGCGCATTATCAAAATTGAACTTGCTGTTGAAGAAGCTCTTGTCAATGTTATGGCATACGGGTATCCCACTCTAAAGGGAAGTTTAGAAATTTCCTGCTCCCCCACCCAAAAACATGGAATTCGGATTGTGATTAAAGATCATGGGATTCCCTACAATCCTTTAGCACAGGCTAATAAGTTGATGGCAGTTTCACCTCAAGAAGGACAAATTTTAGGGGGGTATGGTATCTATTTTATCTTAAAGATCATGGATGAAACAGAGTACTATCGAGAGGGTGAGTGCAATTTCCTAACACTGATCAAATATAACTCTTAAACACTGGGCTCTTCAGGGGGTTTTTCAGAGCCCATGTGCTTAAGCATTTCTTCATTTTCCTGAATTTCAAATAGAAATTTCTCTAGAATACGTAAAACTAGTCTGGAAGTGTTGTACACACCAGAGGTCATAAAACCAATCTCTAAATCCAAATGATCGGCAAAGTTAAGGGCTATAAGTATTAAGGTTTTAGGTACTTCAGCTTTTTCCGGCACTATCCAAATGACGAACTGGTCGTTAATTAGAGTGATTTTTTCAAACGATTCCACCACATGAAAGTAGCGAGTTAATGCTGGAGTTACTTTTTCTTCAAAAAATGTATCGAGTAAATCAAATTCAGCGAGAAGAGCGAGATCAACTTGTACGACCCCATCTGGCAGCCAGCGACTAAGCTCACTCGTATACTTTTTGAAGTATTGATCAAGTTTTGACAGTTTGTTCATACATCTCCTGCATGGATTTCTTACCATGGGGTGGTGCAACTCTCATGCCAATACATCTAACTGAATTAGCCAGAGGAAACTGAACGCTGGATCAAAAAAAATCTCCCTGAATTTCAATGAGATAAAAAACAAAGTCCTTTGAAAGCTTGATTTTTGTTTTTTTTCTGAACTGTCGGGAAAATGCACATTAGATCTAGAAATTTAAGTCGTATTTTTAGATGATTAACCCATGATTATCAGCATTATCCTAGCTATTTTATTCTCTCATTCTTCATTGCGAGCTCAACCTTTAGATGTATCGGTTGAATCGGAATCGGCCATTCTTATGAATGCTGATACAGGCGCGATTCTCTATGAAAAAAATAAGCATCTAACTTGCTTCCCAGCCAGTATTACAAAAATTGCCACTGCAGCATACGTTTTCAAGTTGCATGAAGATAAATTAGCAGATTCGCTCACAGCTTCGCAGGATGCAATTGGCTGGGTGACGGAAGAAGCTAAAAAAAAGGCTAACTATACGCTCCCAGCTTATTGGCTAGTCCCAGGGGGAACTCATATGAATATTCTTAAAGGGGAAACATTGACCCTGGAAGATCTTTTATATGGTTTAATGCTGGTTTCAGCAAATGATGCAGCAAATGTGATTGCAGAACATTTAGGGGGAACTATCCCTGATTTTATGCAAAGTCTAAATACCTATACTAAGCAAGTGGGATGCCTGCACTCAGTTTTTTGCAATCCACATGGACTGCATCATCCAGATCATAAAACAACCGCCTACGACATGGCAGTTTTAACACGAGAAGCGTTAAAAAGTTCAACTTTGCGTCAGATGCTAGGCACCGTCAAACGTGTACGTCCTAAAACAAATAAACAGGCCGCATCTTCATTAGTTCAAAACCATCCTTTACTCAAACAGGGAAAGTATTTCTATCCTAAGGCGATTGGTGCTAAAACAGGCTACACTTACCTCGCGCAAAATAATCTTGTAGTGGTTGCTGAGGATCAAGATAGAACCTTAATAGCTGTGCTTTTAAAAATGAAAGAAAGAGAACAACTTTTTAAAGATGCCATTAAGCTCTTCGACACAGCATTTCAACAGCCTAAAGTTGAGCGCCTATTACTGCGCAAAGGATTGCAAAAATTTACTTTGGAGCTCCCGTGGGCCGCATCTGCCTTGCAGTCCAGCCTAAATGAAGATCTGAAAGTGGAATACTATCCTGCAGAAGAACCAGAATTTAAATGTGCGGTGGAATGGTTTAATTTGACACACCCAGTTCGACAAGGCCAAATGATAGGCCACATCAACTTGACTGATCATCGACAGCTAATTGAGAAAAAAATTCCGATTTATGCAGCTCAAGAAGTTGGTTATAGCTGGTCTTATTGGCTTCAGAACTCATTATTAGAACCTTTGATTTCAAGAAAAACAGTCAAAAAAGCCGGTTTTTTAATGGGCCTTTTGCTAGTTGGTGGATTCATTTTACGGCTAAATAAAAGACGTTAATTAATTTCTATGCACCACTGATATTTCTTTAAGAGCTCTCTTTTACTTTCAATAAATTGTTGAATCAATTCTGCCACTTCAACTTCTACCTGAGAAGTCACTGCAATTTTTCCTTGTGAAAGGGCTATTAAATACGCGAAGTTATGATTTTTGGCGGCTAGCTTAAGATATTGCTTGAAGCTTTTAAATAGTTTTTTATGAAAAGCTGCATTTTCATGTGCAATGGAGAGCATTTGAGCATATTCCTCGAGCCCAATTAGCAGGCCATATTCTTCATATTTCTCAAGCGGAACACTTAGCTCATGCGAACCAGCTAGAGCTAAGTAAAGAATCAAACGCTTAATTTCTCCCTCTTGTGCAATATCAAAAAATAATTTCTCACATTTATCCGAGTAAAGAACATCATCTGCCAATAGAGCTACAGTTGGATCTTCTTTGTAATTGATATATTCTTTAATAATTTGAGAAGTCAAAAGATCTGGATGGTTAATTGAGACTTTTTCTAACTCGCGATGGGTAGATTGTAAAATGAGTAAAGAGTTTTTTTGATAAATCTCTAATTGCTTCTGAAAATCTTCTTGTTTTCTTTTTTCTCCTAAACTTTTTAGTTCTGGAGGATTGTTAGCGAAGTTTTTTTTCAGTGCATGCTCCCATTTTCCTTGGCTCAATCCTTTTATATAATGTTTGTGCAACTGAGTTAAGAATGGGTCATAAATTTTGTTTTCATAGTTTTTCTGAATTTTTTGTACCCACGCTTTTCCTGGGGTCCATTGTAATTCATCGGAAAATGCTTGTGATGTTGTATTAATAATTATAATGATAAAAAATAAATTAAAAAGAAGTGGCATGTTGACCTTTTATCTCTAAATGAATTGACTTGAATTAATGTATAAATTACAATTTACTTTTTTAATTAATTAATGTAATTCAATGCCAATTAACTCAATTAATAGTTCTTATTCTGCGTTTACTCATGAAAGTTTTAACGAAACTTCCAGGTTCCTTAACGATCCCCCAGCTAAAATCTCTAAAATGCAATGGCTAAAAAATAACTCAAAAGAAATTAAAAACCGTATCATTACGATATCTAATTTACCAATTTTGCAAATTGCCGCTCTCTTTAAAAAAATTCATGGAAGCCAAATACCCCTTAAACTTAAATATGTTGAATTCGTGCTCGGAATGATCCAAGGAGTGGGATATCAACTCACCAAAATCACAAAGATCTCGGGACAACTATTTAAGATGATTCAAAATACTATACAAGCCACTTTGGGTTTCGTTTTAAAATCAAAAGTCATTCGCAACTGCCTTAATGCGATCAAACTTTTCACAATTGCCGCTGTGCCCTTTGCCTTATATGACATAACATCTAATTTTTTTACATTTATAAAAGGATCTGTAGGAGAAAAATTTGATGCTCTTATGCAAATGATTGCCGATTGTGGAATTATTGGAGAGTGCATTGCAACTTTTGCTGTGGGTTTGCAAAAATTTGGTGCAGTATCTGCTCAAGCTGTGCAATGGACCACCCCCCTTTTTGCAGTAAGTTTAGTCCTTTCGATTGCAACAGTTTTCCTTCACATTAAAGGCGGGCTCGAAAGTGCTTGGATTTTACGGCAGCTTTGTAAAAAGGTGGAGAATGTCCCTCGCGAAAATAAAACTCGCGAAAGCTATCGTCCACTCTATGAGTATTTGCGTGCTAAAAATTCTAAATTCTTCCAAAGACATTTCAGAGTAGATCCTGTCCAACTGCAACAAAAACTAAAAGATGCTTGGGAAAATGCTAAAAAGATCGAAAGAAGTTGTGAAGCGACACCTGCTGAAAAAGAAAGGGCTTTCAAACAGATCACAGATGTGGTAAAAAACCTTAAAATGCAGAAAATATCTCGCATCGCTATTCATTGGCTCTTAGTTGTCTCGTGCGCATTTGCGATTGTAGCAGGATCTTTGATTCTAGTTCCACCAACAGGCCCTGCTGCTTATGGCTTAATGATTGCTAGCGTTGGAATCGCTGTGAGCGCAGGTCTATTAGGCCTCTATTGCAACCGTCGTTTTAAAACTAAAATGGGTATTGTTTCGCACAAAGGACCCATTCGTCGCTTATGCGAAAGAAGCTTTCAGTGGCTCAAACGCAGCAGTCGAGCCTGTGTTTCAAAATTGTTCTTCATCCCGCGCCGTAAACAGTCTTCAATGCCACAAAGAAAATTTTCTTTTCTTTCTACGAATTAATCGTGGTGCAGTTTTTTAAATAATTCAATAAAGTTTTTCACACTTAAATCCTCAGGTCTAGCTAAAGGATTCAATCCGATTTGGGTTAGTACTTCGGCTATTAATGAAGGTTCATAGGATTCCCGGAGGGTGCTTTTAAGCATTTTTCGGCGTTGTTTAAAAGCTGTTCGGGTCAAGGTGAAAAATTGCTTTTGATCAATTTCGGCTGGCGGCTTTTTAAGTTTGAGCGTCATGACTGCTGACTCAACATTTGGGATAGGGAAGAAGCATTGCCGGCTTACTTTAAAGTTGAAAACAGAATCTGAAAAAAAATTTAAGAAAACTGTAAAAGATCCATATTCTCTTGAACCTGGCGATCCTGTGAAACGGCGAGCAACTTCCTGTTGAACCATCACGGTAATCGATGAGAACAGCTCATTAAGCGGAGCTAAGCGAGCTAAAATTGAAGTTGTTAATTGATAAGGAAGGTTGGCAATGACTTTCGCTTTTTGACCTTCTTTTAAAAAGGTAGGTAAAATTTGTTCTAAAGGAAATTGTAGAATATCTTCGCAGTAGATGGATAAGGTATTATGAGGTGTTTGCAGTCGCTCAAGCGCTTGTCCTAGCTGAAAATCTTTTTCCACAGCAATAACGCGGCAGCCTTGGTTTAACATACACTCTGTTAAAGCACCCGGTCCCGGTCCTATTTCAAGGATAAGGTCGTCTTGAGAAACTTTAGCCGCGGCCGTAATTTTTTGAAGAATGTTTCCATCAATCAGAAAATTTTGAGATAATCCTTTTTTTGGTCGTATTCCTAAAGAATTTAAAAAGGCAAATAATTCTTGTGGCTTATAAAGTGGCATTGCCTCAATGGATCAATATAAATGGTTGGAAATCTTCAGTGACATTTCTGCGGATAGGAGCTTTGTCAAGACCATATTGTTGTCTGAGCTTCTCTAAGTATTGGATAGTTTCCGCATTGATTGCTTGATCAAGTAAATGATTTTTAAGTTTATCCTTCACATCATCAAAAGCAGGGATACCTCCTTCTTGCATTGAATCAAGAAAGAATAAACGATAAACGTTTGAGTTTGTAGCGCGGCTTTTTTGAGCCACAGGCTTGCTATAGACGCCTGGAGTAAGTTGGGCTAAGATTTTTTGGTTTTCCTCGGAAATTTCTTGGTCACGGTGAGAAAATTTAGCGGAAATATTTACTTGCGAAGTATTGTTGACCAACCAGGTTTTGAGTTGCTCTTCGACGTGTTCAACCGGAAGGGGGTTTTCGCTGAGCTGGCGATAAAGAAAATCAGCGGTTTTGGCCCCTTGTTCCTCATTTCCATCTCGAACCGAAATCATGTAGTAATTCCATTCTGCAGAGCGCACATTTTCTTTAGCGTATTTTTCATATTCTTCTTTAAGTGCTTGCGGAGTGAGCATTGTCTGTGCCTTGGAATTAACGCGATAATAAAGCATCCTTTTAATTAAGATGTCTCCTTTGATGGAGTTCCAAGCCTCATCATAAGTGATCCCAGCCTTATCCAAATTATGGATAATATCGGGTCCAAAAGCTTCTTCCATTTCTTGACGAACATCTCCATTACTGAGAGGGATTTTCTTTTCTTCGGCATCAGCCAAAACCAGTTCTTTATCGATCAATTCACGCAGAACATCTTCCCAATTTGCTTCATAAAACTGAAAACGTGCAGGAGTGGAGCCCGCATATTCGGGAAAATTACGATAAAAAATCATGTCCATTTTTTTCATCACGTCCAACACAGAAATGGGTTTCCCATTAACTGTGGCTAAGATGCGATTATTTACATGAATTTTTTCTGCCTTATTTTGAAACAATGAGGCTTCAGCTTGTACGTTAGAAGGCACCAAAGTGAATGGAATACAAAATGAAGCGATAAAAAAGAAAAGTTTTTTTGGAATCATGTTAGCCATATTAGTCTATTTAAATTAAGAAGGAAAAATCATTATAAAGAAATAGAGCTTTATTGAGAAGAAAACAGTCGGAAGTTATCTCTTTTCAAAGAAATATTATTGGCGGTTTAGTCTGACATTTTTTGGAGATGCCTCGAAGTTAGAGCGAAAAGGATTAATATCCAATCCACCACGTCGGACATAACGTGCGTAGACAGTTAAGCGAGCGGGTTGACATTCTGTTAGGAGGTCATTAAATATCTGTTCCACGCAATCTTCGTGAAAACCTGAATGATTTCTGTAGGAGATCAAATATTTTAAAAGACCTTCGTGCTGAATTTTTTTACCGGCATATCGAATAAGAACTGTACCCCAATCAGGTTGGCCAGTCGCCAAACAATTTGATTTTAAAAGTTCGCTATAGATGGTTTCTTCAACTTCTGAAGGCTGAGTCGAGAGAAAATGTGAGGAAATTTGATAAGAGTCTGTTTCAACATCCAAGTGATCTAGGCAAGTTCCGGAAAATTCTTGAAGAGTTAGCCTGTTGAATTCTTGAGATGAAAAAAGAAAAACTTTTGCTAAACCATTCGATACTTTTGAAAGGTCTTTTACTAAAGCTGCGTGTACATCTTCCCAAGAGTCGAATTTAGTTTGATTGAATGAGTTTAAGTACAATTTAAAAGATTTAGATTCGACAATAAATGGATTATCATAGGGAAAATGAAATTCAGCAAAAGCAATCTGAGGTTTGCCTTTGGTATTCAACCAAGACAATTCGTAGCTGTTCCAGATGTCTACGCCTGTAAAGGGAAGAGATGCTTTGAGGCCTATTTTATCTCGTGCTAAAGTGCGTGGAATTGGGAATAATAGTTCTGGCGTATAGGTGGTGATGTAGGAGGATTGTTTACCTAACGGAGATTGATCTAACATGTTTTGCACCCTTTATTTTTCGATGATTTTATTCCAATAAGCAATATTGGTCAAGTGACTGAGCAACAGCATCATTTAAGTTTTTTAATGGCCTTGAAAAAAGGAAGCTTAGTGAAAAAAAATAGCAGCTAGGGCAATCGGTAAAATTCTTCATTCTCCACAGGTTCACATTGGCACCCCTGGTAGGTCTTTTCCATATTGGAAAGTAATGGACCCTAAAAAAGTGGAGATCCATCAGGTTGCAAAAACTCTAATTTTTTTAAAGTTTGAAAATGGAGTGACTTCAAAGGTTCGCCGGAACAGTGAAAAAAGAGAAAAAGTTGTCTGTAGAGCTGCCTTCTTTCCCATAAAAAAGCACGTTGAGACCAAGGTTGCTTTTCTCCTGCTTTGCCCCTTAGAAAATGTATAAATAATGACCATGTACGTGGATAAGGGACTTCTAAGTTAACAGAAAAATGCGCAGAAGCAATTTCTTTCCCTTCTGTGGCATATAGCCAACAACCGTATAAAAAATGCAGAATGCTTTTGTCTTGTGTCAGGATTTCCATGGGGAAACTATGTAAGAGATCTCCGGCTTTATTCCATTTGCTTTTAAACAAGTAGTAGGCGATTTCCAGAGAAGTAAAACGTGTAAAGCCGCTATCTGAGAGAGTATATTGAGAAATACGGGGTAATAGAGAAGAAAAAAAGCTTAGTTGCTCGTTATCTAGAGAAAAAGCCGCTAGATAAAAGAGCATCCTTTCTTCTTCTGGTGTCAATTTCGGTTGTTTCAATGTATTTAAAAATTGCGTTGAAGCCTGAGAAACCCCTTCTACATTGCAGATCACACCAAATTTAAGAATCCTTAAGGTGTTTTGAAGATCGCTATCAGGATTTTCTAGTAAATCTTTTTTCTCTATTTGAGAGATTTTTTTCCCGGCAATTTCATAGGCTCCCAGCTCTATTAAGCAAAAAAGGGCATTCCCAATGGTTTCAACAGGAAAAGGTCTATAAATTAACAGATCATCTATAATTTCAATTAGCACGTGAGGTTTGGATAGCCAAAAAGCTAACTGAATAGAAAAAAAGTTCAGCGAAATTTGCGGAATGATTTCTGAATGATGCTCAGGTAAAATGAAAGGGAGTGCTTCCCAATGTTTTTGCAAGCTTTGAAAAAGTTTTTTTGTGTTCACGTTGTCAGCCACAACTGGCAGGTGTCTCGTAACAAGCAGAATAAATTGATAAGTTGCTTTACGATGATATCTCGAACATTCATACATCCGATAAACGATGTGTTCTTGCAAAAGGGGTAATAGGGGATGATTAGGATAACGTCTAATTGCCAGTTCGTAGCATTTAACTTCTTCATCGTATTCGTTTAAGGCCTGATAGATAAGAGCTTTTCCTAGGTATTCAAGCGGGGCTCCTGGAGTTTTACGCAGTTTTTCAAACTCCTCTAGCGCTGCGTCATAAGTTTGAGAGCGTTCAAGAGAGTCTCCCAAGGAGTTTGCCTGTTCTAATAAAGTTATACCTGCCCGGAACATCGCTTCACGTCCTTCTGCACGCCCGGGAAAAGAATAACCAACACGCCGATATTCGGTGAGAGCGGCAGCGTAATTTTTGTGAGCCAGAAATGCATCTGGGACTGCTAAGCAATTGACCATAATATTTTGGCTGCCTACGTAGACGATAAAGTCTTTGATTTCAAAGTCTGCATCCCTTGAAAGGAGCCCAATGTGGGTACCGGTTAAAGGTAAGTGTCCAATGTAAGAAAATTGCAGGACATCATTTAAATAAAAATAAATATTATGTTCAATTTTCTGGATGCAGATGTGGTTCCACGCATTTCTTTGCAGGAAGGTGCTTGGTGAATGGATAACTTCAACGGTGGAACGGAGTAGCTTAGTGGATTTATTCATATCGCTGCCTATCCACAGGCAATAACCATCATTCAAATTTTGTCTTTCAGCTGCTTCAGGAATACTCAAGAGAAATCCGATGCCATGACCTTGTTCTCCAATACGTATATCAGCCTCTAATTTGATATTTCCAGTAAATGAACATTTTGAAATCATTAGGCTCACCCAGTCTGAAACTTCTGTGGTTCGAGTAATGGCCATGTGTTCGGCAATCAATACATTTTCCTGAAATTCCCAATCATCTTTGCGGAGAACATCCAATTCAGCCATGAGAAACCACTCAGAACGACCTTCGATATAATTTTCGAGGTCGCGAATCAAATCATCGACCATCTCGTACCTATTTTCAGGTTGAACGGCTAAACAAGTGGAGGTGATTTTAGATAAAACTGGTGGCACATCTCGATATGGGGCCATTTCAATAGGTTCTACGAAAACTTCTTGTTTCATTTTTTTACGAAACTCTTTCAAAGTTGTTCGTTTGAAAGGGGAGTAAAGGGTCAAAAGTTGATAAAGGATAACCCCTAAAGAATAAATGTCTGTTTTGAAAGTAGCTTCATTGCCCAAAGCTCGTTCTGGTGCCATATAGGAGACTGTGCCAACCACTTTCCCCATTTTCGTTAACGCATGCCCTTGCAGATCATGTTTATCTTCTACACCTTCATCGTGGTCTTCGCTTTGAATAATTTTGGCTAAGCCCCAATCTAAAATGACTACTTGTCCATATTGTCCGACGATAATATTTTCTGGTTTAAGATCTCGGTGTAAAACCCCTTTAGCATGGGCATAAGCCACGGCTTGACAAACGCTGATAAACAGGCGAATTAACGAGGGGATGCTGCCTTGTTCAGGTTTTTCACCTCTGCGCTCCTGTTCACGGGTGATGCGTAAAATTTGTTTAAGCGTACTTCCTTCGACATAGGGCATTGTGTAATAAATCGGAGACTTTTGAGCCTGGATCGTATAGATAGGAATGATAGCTGGATGGGTCAGTTGGCTTGTGATTCGCGCTTCTTTTAAAAAGCGATTATTGATCGGAGCGCAATCGGTTAAATCTTCACGAATTTTCTTTAGAGCAATTCTTCTACCGCAAGTTGTGTCATAAGCTAATAAAACTTCGCCCATGCCTCCTCTTCCGATCGAATTTAAAATCTGATAATTTTCAATCGCGTATTGGATAGTGTCTTCAGGGGGAATTTCAGAAATTAATGGAAGAGAGTCTTCCTTCTTATTTTTATCCTCGACCCGAGCTTTCAGTGAATTCCCGCAGTAGGGACAAAATTCAGGCGCTTTGTTTTTTGCTGAGCGATATAAAAAAAATCGAGAATGGCAAATTCCGCATTGGGATTGATCATTTGAAGGGGGAATATTTGGATCCATGATTTCTATGAAAGTCAAAAATAAATGAAATGATTAAAGTCTGCCTGCTTGTTTCAACTTTTTCCAAAGTTGACGCGCTTCAATTGAAGCTGCTTGCACAAAACACAGATGACCGAGTTCTTCTTCAAAGTAGACTCCATTGCTTGTACTATAAGAGGCAACCATTTGAGAAAATAAAGCGTTCATGCCATGTTCATCTCGTTCAGGCAAGGTATAGCGAAATCCGCAGTTTAGCAACGTAAAGTAGTGATTTTTCCAATGAGTATTGGCTAAACGAAGAGCTTCCGTAATTCTTTCTGCTTCAATCGGAGTTGGCTCTTCGATGCCAGATTCGTTTTCCTTAAACCAAACATAGTGATGTTGATCCACCTTCCTTAAAAACAAGTAAGTGGGGAGGGGTGTTAGTTTGGTTGTTCCAACATGAATCAGTGGTTGATTATTCCCCATCATGTTTCTCTTGTTGGATCTCTTCAATAACTTCCGACTTTATTTCTTGCTTAAGCCGTTCAGCCTGTTCTTCTTTATCTAAAGGGTCCACAAAATAGTATTCTCTGAAAACCAGATATATCCCACCTAAGATAAATAGGATGGGCATAAGGGTTGACCAATTCAGGCTAAAGGTGATCACTAAAAACAAACCTAAAAGAATCACCGATGACATGATTAAGTCATAAAAACGGCCCGTTAAATATTGTCTTGTCGCGAGAGCAGCCCAGATGGCCAATAAAATGCCCGGCCACCATGCTGCAGTGGAGTAAAATAAAATACCTAAACAAACTAAAAAAATTCCGTTTGAAAGAGCATCTGCTTTTCTTTTGGTTAGCAATGGCTTAATCATAAATTTGCCTCTATGTAATTCAGGGTTTCTCCTCATTACTTAAGTATTGTTTATAATATCCTGTCAATCTTTTGCTTGAGAAAGTTTGATAGTAGGTTTGTTAGCAGAATTAAGACGTGCAATTCTTTTAATGGCTTTTTTCTCAATCTTGGATTCTAAAGCAATTTGTTTTTTTCTTAATTCATTCAGTTTTGTCCTTAAACCTTCAATTCTATCTGCAGTTTGTTGCTTTTTAGTGCGTTTTACATTAGCAGTTCCTACAATTCTAAGAGAAACTTTGCTTCCTTCCACTTTGCGAACTTCAAGAAGATTTGATGTTTGTATATTATTATTTTCGATACGCATGCTTACCCTCCTGGATAGACAAAACAAGCTCCCACATTTACTTATTTTTTTCAAACTAAAAGTCATGGGTTTAGAAATTTAGCATCCTAAAAAGATCTCGAGATTTTGGGTCTTTGGAAAGAAGCATTAGCAATTTATCAAAAAAAAAAGATGGCATTTCTTAATAAATTGACAGCAATAGAGGACATTGATTAAGCCTATGAAATGCATTGCGAGAAAGCAGGATTACTTTTTCTAAAACTATCTGAGGAAAACTAATGAGCAGTCAACCATCTACGTCGCTTGAATCCATTTCACAGCACCCAAAATCAACACATCCTTTATCGAAAGAGGAAATTCGTAAAATCCATGCCTACTGGCGAGCTGCGAATTACCTTTCGGTAGGTCAAATTTATTTATTAAATAATCCACTGCTCAAGGAGCCTTTGAAAGCTGAAGATGTGAAGCCAAGGCTTTTAGGTCATTGGGGAACAACTCCTGGCTTAAATTTTATCTATGTTCACATGAATCGATTAATCAAAAACCAAGATCTGGATGCGATTTATTTAACTGGGCCTGGACATGGCGGACCAGGGATTGTGGCTAATACATATTTAGAAGGAACATACAGTGAAGTTTATCCCAATGTGACACAAGATGCTGCGGGTTTGAAAAAACTCTTTAAGCAATTTTCATTTCCGGGCGGAATTCCCAGCCACGTGGCTCCGGAAATTCCAGGATCTATAAACGAAGGCGGGGAATTAGGGTATGTGCTTACCCACGCTTATGGAGCTGTATTTGATAATCCTGATCTAATCGCTTGCTGCGTTGTGGGAGATGGCGAAGCTGAATCTGGGCCTTTGGCAGCTAGCTGGCATTCAAATAAATTTTTGAATCCAAAGAACGACGGAGCCGTTCTGCCGATTTTACACTTGAATGGTTATAAAATTGCCAATCCAACTTTATTTGCACGCATCAAACCCGAAGAGCTTCATAGCCTATTCGTAGGTTATGGCTATAAGCCCTATTTGGTGGAAGGCGATGACCCGGAAACCATGCACCAACTCATGGCCGAGACCTTAGATAAAGTTGTTAAAGAAATCAAACACATCCAGCACCAGGCTCGGCTTCACGGGGTGACCGAACGTCCAATGTGGCCTATGATCATTTTAAAAACTCCCAAAGGATGGACAGGACCTAAAGAGATTGATGGTAAAAAAATCGAAGGATTCTGGCGTTCTCATCAAGTCCCCTTTGCGGAAATTGCCGAAAATCCGAGTCATTTGCATCGTTTAGAAGAGTGGTTGAAAAGTTATAGACCCGAAGAACTTTTTGATGAAAATGGAACCTTTTTTCCAGAGTTTGCTGCCTTGGCACCAAAAGGAAAAAGGCGCATGAGTGCTAATCCGCATGCAAATGGGGGTGAGTTGCTACGGGATCTACGGCTGCCAGACTTTCATGAATATGCTGCCGAAGTACCCTCTCCTGGAAAAGTCGTACTTGAAGCCCCAAAGATTATGGGGAATTTTCTAAGGGATGTGATGCGAGCGAACGCAGATCAAAAAAATTTCAGGATTATGGGACCAGACGAAACGGCATCAAACCGCCTAGGTTCGGTGTTTGAAGCAACAGACAGAGTTTTCATGGGAGAAATTTACCCATACGATGATCATTTATCGGTCGACGGGCGTGTGATGGAAGTTTTAAGTGAACATCTTTGCCAAGGGTGGCTGGAGGGATATTTACTCACCGGCCGACATGGACTTTTTTCTTGCTATGAAGCATTTATTCATATTGTGGACTCAATGTTTAATCAGCATGCCAAGTGGTTAAAAACTACCCGCAACATTCCTTGGCGGCGCCCCATAGCTTCGCTTAATTATTTTTTAACGTCTCATGTATGGAGACAGGATCACAACGGCTTTTCGCATCAAGACCCAGGGTTTATTGATCATGTGGTAAATAAAAAAGCCGAAGTGATTCGCATCTATCTACCACCAGATGCCAATACACTCCTTTCAGTCACCAATCATTGCTTGCAAAGCCGTAATTATATCAATGTGATTGTGGCGGGAAAGCAGCCTGCACTCCAATATTTAAATATCAATGAGGCCGTCAAGCATTGCACCAAAGGGATCGGAATTTGGAAATGGGCCAGCAATGATTTTGGCGAAGAACCGGATATTATCATGGCCTGTGCAGGAGATATTCCTACTTTAGAAACCTTAGCCGCAATTGATTTGTTAAGACAGCATGTGCCGGATATTAAAATTAGAATGATCAATGTTGTCGATCTTATGGTTTTACAACCGCATACGGAACATCCGCATGGATTGACAGAGATGGAATACGACGACTTCTTTACAACGGATAAACCCATTGTTTTTGCTTTCCACGGATATCCCTGGCTGATTCATCGACTGACTTATCGCCGCGCTAGCCACAACAATTTACATGTGCGAGGATATAAGGAAGAGGGAACAACAACTACCCCCTTTGATATGGTTGTTTTAAATGAATTGGATCGCTTTCACCTCATGCTAGATGTCGTGGAACGCGTGCCGCGGTTCGCTAAGATGCGTGCTTATATCAGAGAATTTGTAGAAGGAAAATTATTAGATCATTTGAGCTACATCTGCAAAGTTGGAGATGATATGCCTGAAATAAGGGATTGGAAGTGGCCCTACTAGCCCTTACATTATTTGAAGCAACACCAAACTCATAGGGAGAAGATATGGATTTTCGCGCATTAATGAGAAGCTACAATATGGAAGAAGTAGACAAAAGATTAGGAGAAGCTTTTTCGAAACCAATCGACGTGGCTTACATTAGCAATTGGGTTTTAAGAGCGAAAGCCCTTAAAGGGGAACTCCCTTGGAAGTCTAATGAAGAAGATGAGTTGTTTTGGGTTTATAAAGGAGAGATTTTATTAGAAACAGAATCAGGTCTTCTCGCTTTAAAAGAAGGCGAGGGAACTGTCATACCTAAAGGGATAAAACATAAACAAAGAGCCTCGCAACGGGCAGTTATTCTTCAGTTAGAATCTTCCCCTTGCTAGAAGTTTTCTTTGTGTCTTTTTCTAGATAAATTGGTGGACTGTACTCTCCTACAAGCACCCGTTTCCACCACGTCCCATTTTTTCTTTTCTCTTCCGCGCTTGTAAAAGTGTACTCATAGACGAGCGACCGAATATAGCGGGGAGGAGATTGGGAAAATGGATTTGTTCGCAGAAGAGAAAGGACATCTGGAGTGCCTCTTAAAAGATGTATGAGAAAGTTTTGAAACCATTTCTCAGTATAATCAGTAAAAGGTAAGAACCAAGCCTGCCAATCAAGGCGTGGTTGATAAGGTGCAATCCGCCTTGGACGTCTTGTGACTTCGGAGGGTTTATAGCGAAATAGATATTCTTTCCAATTTTGGGCATCATCGCTGCCTTCAATCACAACTTCATAACGTTCCTTCGTCATTACGGCAAAAATTCCGTAGCGATTTGCTAAATGCAGAGGAGATATCCAATAGAAAAAACGTTCAAGAAACTTTCCGGGGAAGTAAATATGCCACAAACGCAAACATTGGACGCTCAATAACAAAAAGCCGGCGACATTAATGAATCCCTCTAAATAAATTGAGGGAGGAATGTTTTGTGGAGGGGCCATGAAAGAATGTAAAATATTATTACTAAGCAAAATAGTACATAAAACTGCAGTTAAATGATTCAGAAAAGAAAAATTTCCCGTCAGCCAGATTCCATACTGTAAGCTGATAAGGCCAATAAAGGTTACAAATCTGAAGTCTGCAGATAAAAAAATTCCAAAAGGCAAAACCATTTCAATGAAAAACATCATAAGGACGGAAAATTTTTGAAACCATAAAGGGAGCTTATGAGCATACCATGCGACTGGATTTGGTAAAGGTTGACTTTGATAATGATAGGAAATAGCCATCAAGTTTTTCCAAGAGGCATCCCCGCTTTGAAGTTTGACAGCTCCAGCTTGAAAATGAAAACGAAAAAGAAGAAAATTAATACTCCACCATATCACCAGACAAGGAACGTTGGTTAAACTTATAAAAAAAGCATGGGCAGTGATTTCTAACAAAAAACCTTCCCAGCCAAAGCCTAGAAAATCTTGACCGGCGGAAACTAAGGATAAATAAAGTAGATAAAGAAACAGTAGGCAGACCGCTGGAAAGAAGCCTGCCATTAGACAAATCGATAGCAAACATCCTGCGATAACTAACGTCATCAAAGCAAAATTAGACTGATTGATCCAAAGGATTGTGGGCGCATAAAAAAATTTCTTTTTGGAATGATACGTTGCTAGGAAACTTAGGAAGGTTTTTACAGGAAGAATGCCATTGACCCCGATTAATCCACGAATTTGGAACAAAAAGGCTCCAAAGGCAAAGAAATAAATTAAGCCAAGTAATCTTAAAAATAGGACACTTGCGGAACTATAGAATTCAGGGTCGAGCATGAAAGAACTCTGTTTGCATGTCA
>Ga0105046_10004997_pt1 | contig 21060 bp, 17 predicted proteins | sample MAT03_FD_78385 | JGI IMG/M metagenome (GOLD analysis project Ga0105046, IMG submission 78385) | Freshwater microbial communities from Lake Fryxell liftoff mats and glacier meltwater in Antarctica - MAT-03 (megahit assembly) | ecosystem: Environmental > Aquatic > Freshwater > Ice > Liftoff...
ACCGCAATCGAGGTATTCTTCGATGGCCTCGCCGATGTCTTTGACCTTGTCGTAGGGGGATAGCACTTCGACCGCGAGGACGGGCGGTCCGTCGACGAACCTCGCCCGCTTCTTGGGCGTGACTTTTTGGCTGGGCGTAGACAGGGCGACATCGATCCCGACGTTCGTCTCCGGGTTTTGCCGAATGCGGAAGTACGCCTCGCCACCGTACACTCGTCCGCGCGGATGGGGCAATGTTCTCATCCAGTTGAATAGAGTCGCCCCAGTTGCGATCACCGTCGCACTGTGGCTCGGATTGCGCGTGGTAACTTTGCTCTCCCTGAGTTCCCCTCGGAAAAGCCAGCGGTCTACTTTCTTGCTCGGCCGCAGTGAGAAGAGGTCATCGCTCGTCAACAGTATCTTGGCCGGTTCAGTCGCGGTGCTCATCGGTTCGTCCTCCTATTCACAGTGTACCGCGCTTGTCTTGCTCGCGCTCGATCGCCTCGAAGAGCGCCTTGAAGTTCCCCTTTCCGAAACTCTTCGAGCCGCGGCGTTGGATGACCTCGAAAAACAGCGTCGGTCGATCCGCGACCGGCTTGGTGAAGATCTGCAGCATGTAGCCTTCGTCGTCCTTATCCACCAAGATGCCGAGCTCGGCGAGTTTGGCGAGGTCCTCACGGATCGGGCCGACGCGGGCGGGCAGGGCGTCGTAGTAGCTCTGCGGTACCCTCAGGAACGACACGTCGTTGTCGCGCATCGCCGAGACGGTCTTGATGATGTCCCCCGTAATCAAGGCGATGTGCTGCACCCCCGGCCCGCCGTAATACTGCAGGTATTCTTCGATCTGGCTCTTCCGCTTGCCTTGGGCCGGTTCGTTGATCGGGAACTTGATCCGGCCGGTGCCGTTCTGCACGACCTTCGACATCAGCGCGGAGTATTCGGTGCTGATGTCTTTGTCGTCGAAGTGCTGCAATTGCGTGAAGCCGAGGATGCGCTGGTGGTATTCGACCCAATCGTTCATCCTTCCTTCTTCGACATTGGCCACGACGTGGTCGATGGCGGCGAGGCCCACGGGCCGGGAGGTATCGGCGTTGTAGCGCTCCGCTTCCAACGACTTGTACCCCGGTGCGAAGATGCCCTTGTACGCGTCGCGGTTGATGAAACTGTACGTCGTGTCGCCATAGGCTAGGATGCTGGCGGTCTCGTAAGTGCCGTGTTCGTCCTGCAATTTCTGGGGTTCGCGGATTCCCGTCGCCCCGCGTTTCACCGCTTCGGCATAAGCGATTGAGACATCGGGCACATCGAGGGCGACGTCCATAACGCCGTCGCCGTGGGTCACGAGTCGTTGGCTCTCGGGGTGCGCCGCGCTCAATGGCGAAGTCAGTACGAAAGTGATTTCGCCCTGTCGGAGGACGTAACCCGCTTCGTGCTTCACGCGGGTCTCGAGCCCCGCATAGGCGACCACTTCAAATCCGAAAGCGTTGCGGTAAAAGAATGCGCTCTGCCGGGCGTTGCCGACGAAGAAGCGGATGTGGTCGATCTTACGGAGGGGGAAGTCGTTCATGTTTTCGGCTCGAGGTGCAAAGAGGGATCCATGCTGACGTGCAACACCGAAAGCACGGACAACACGGATTCGTCGAACTGGAAATAGATGAAGTGGCTACCGACTCGATATCGGAGGAAAGCCGACTCGAACCCGGGAAAGTTTCGTCCGAGGCTCGGGCGTTGACGCAGTTCCTCGATGGCTTGGTACAACCCGTCCATGTATTTCATCCGCTGCGCTCGTCCGAAGTTTTGCTGGGTGTATCGCCCGATCTCGTTTAGCCTTGACAAGGCAATCGCCGACAAGATGGCGTTACGCGAGTTCATTGGTCGCGGTCCAACTCGTCGTTCATCTCGCGGATCAAGTCGGGAGTGAATTCGGCCCCCTCACCTCGTTCGAGTTGTGCCAATCCGATCGAAAGTTCCTCCCTCAAGATCCGCAGCTTGTCGTAGTATTCCCGTTCCTCCATCTGGCGAATCGCTTCGTGGACGGCGTGAGTCTCACTCGGGAACACGCCGCGCGCCACTTGCTCGCGCAAGCGGCCCAATATCTCCGCGGGCAAAGTCAGGCTGATCGTTTCCATCGAACGCACTCCCTGTGGTGCTTTTATCATACTTCAATCCCCAATCGATTCACCAGCGCTTCCAGCTCGCTGCGCAGGAAGCCGAAGCTCGGGGCGATGAAGAAATCGACCTGCATGTGGGAGGGGTCATAATCTTGACGGATGACATCGTCGGTCACGAACGGTCGCCGGCGGGCAGTCGGACTGAAGAGCGAGTGCGGGATTTCGCCGAAGCTCGACAAGATGCCGGCGCCGAAGACTTTGACTTCGCCCTGTTCTTCGATCAACCCGAACTCGATGCTGAACCAACTGAAGCGTTTGAGCATCAGCACGTGTTCGCCGTTGGGCGTCGTCGCGGCGGCTTTCCCGATCAGTGTCAACAGCTCGGCGTAGTCGCGGTTCATCAGCGGTGGGACGTGCCCCAAGCAGTCGTGGATCATGTCCGGCTCGGGCGTGAATTCCGGGTGCGAACCGTGCCGGAGAAACTGCGTCACGGGGAAGCCGCGTTGGGCGATGGCCTCGTAGAAGGTGCGGTAGGGCAAGGCCCCCTCGGCCGGGACGAGGTGCATATTCGTTTCGCGATGAAGTCTCTCGCTGAGGGTTCGCAATTGCGGGATCGCGTCTTCGGTGACGGCCAGTTCGCGCTTCGCCTTCAAGTAGATTTCGCTGGCGTGCTTGATGTGAAGTTCGTCGAGCTGCGGTGAAACCTCCCGCCAAATGCGCGTCTCTTCGTCGGTGTATTCGATCCACGGCGGCGGTTGTTTCGCCAAGCGGCACTCTCGGGTGATGTCGAAAAGGAACTTCCGGCGCGCGAAGTAAGCATCGTCCCCCAATCCGGGGTGATCCGGTTCCAATTCGAATTCGGCGGTATCGGCCGGGACCACCATGCTGTTCGCATCGATGGCCGCGCCGTACTCGACGAGGCTGGGCAACTCTTTCATCGGGCGACTCCGTACGGCACTGCGGTGGCACCATTTTAGCCGCCGGGCCGAAAACCGCTAGCGAAGCTTGCACTTACAACAGGCGTCGCGAATCCGCAGCGAGCGACTCCACCGCGAATTGCAGCATCGGCGCGGCCATCGCTTCGAAGTATTCCCAGGAATGACCGCCCGCTTCGGTCGTCAAATCGGCCGTGTGCGGGATGCCCATCGCACTCAGTTTTTCGTCGAGGCGGTCGTTCCCCCGGAACCACGCCGCATCGGTCGGATCGCAGGCGAACCAGATTCGTTTCGGGTATCGATCCGGGCGGATTTGCAAAGTCGCCGTGTCTTGCCGACAGGCTTCGCGCGAAAGGTAGAGCGAATCGAGCGGCGTGCCGCAGCCAAATAAATCGTGGTAGTCGATGGCACTGGCGATGCCGGCGGCGACGTTGAAAGTCTCAGGGTTTTCAAATGCGAGTCGGAGTGCACCTTGCCCCCCCATGCTGATGCCGGCGACCGCGATGGATTTGGAGGAAAGATCCCACCGCGCCCGCATGTCGGAATGGAGACCCAACAACTGCGCGCGGTCCGTCCACCAATTTTCGCCGCCTTGCGGAGCGCAGCAAGCCAAGTTGTGCCGGCGGAGTTCCGCGCGGAAGACCGCGTTGTCCGCGGGCGATTCTTGACCGACGGGGTGCAGATACAGCAGAGCGAAACGCGGCTTCGCCGGCGGGTCGAACCAATCGACCGCCGCACCCGCCATTTCGCCCCGCGTCCAGTTCGCTTCCATCGGGGCTCCTGTCACGCCAGCAATTCCGCGAGCGGGCCGGCGCTCTCTTTGAACGATTTCACCGGGCAACCCAACTGCTGGAGGATCGTGAGGTACAAGTCGGACATCGCCTTCTTTTCCGAGTCCCACTTCACGTGTTGCCCGTGTTTGAACCCGAGTTTGCGGCCGCCGGCCAAGATGGTCGGGAAGCTCTTGCCGGAGTGGCTGGCGATCTGGGCCCCGCCGAACAGGATCACGGTGTGATCGAGGAGCGTGCCGTCGGTGGCGCGGATGCCCTTCAGCTTGTCCAAGAATCGGGCGAGGCAACCGCAGAGCAGTTCGTCGCGCGTCTCGAGCACTTTCGCCTCCGGCGAATCGGCGGCACCTTGCCCTTTATGGTGGACGTCGTGCGCCCCGCGTACGGGGGCGCCGGCGGCTTTGGCCCAATCTTTGTACTCGTCGTAGTTCGGGCCGCCTTCGCCGCCGAGGCTGTGCGTCACGACGCGGGTCATGTCGGTTTGGAACGCCAGCGCGATGAGGTCCATCATCAGGTCGATGTGCTCGCGCATGCCGTTTTTGCCCTGCGGCTGTGTCTTCACCGACTCCTCGTCGAACTTCGGCCGACCGCGATCCAAGATGTCCTTGCTATCGGCGATCCGCTTCTCGACATCGCGGATCGATTCGAAATAACGGTCGAGTCGACGGCGGTCTTCGGCCCCGAGTTCGCGCTGGAGATCTTTCGCGCCGGCGCCGGCCGTGTCGAGGACGCTGCGGTCCAGCGCCAGCCGGGCGTGGGCTTCTTTCAGTTGGGCTTTGTCGGCGGGCGGGAACAATCGCTCGAACACCGAGCGGTAATCCGCGGTCGCGGGGACGTCGACGCCGAGCGCGTTGCGAGACAGCGTCGCGGTACCCACGCCGTCGGCGAAGGAGAGCGCGAGCGAAGGCACCCACGTCGGCCCGAGGTGTTTCGCGGCGACTTGATCCATCGACACGGTGTTCGTGATGGTGCCGGGGGTGAGGTTGATGTTGTGGCCGGTCAACCAGTTGTACGGGTGCACGTGCCCGCTGATTCGCCCCGTGATGTGCAGCAGGTTGGTCAGCACGCTGAATTGATCGCGGTGAGGCGCGAGGGGTTTGTGGGACGGGGCGAGTGTGTAATTCGGCCCGGTGTTCACCGGGAACCAACCGTGCCGCCCGATGGCTCCGGGGATGTAGAAGCACGCCAGCCGGCGCGGCTCCTTCGCGTTTCCGGCGGCCGAGGCCGTGGAACCGCCCATGATTTCCAGGTACGGTAGTGTCAAGGTCGCGCCGAATCCGCGGAGCAGCGTCCGCCGGTCGAAGTGGTTCTTGGGGTTCACGGGAATCACCTGTCTGGGGAAGGTTGGGATTTCGGATTCGCCGCCGGGACTTCGAGGAACGCCCGCGACCGGACGACCGCTTTCAGCAACTCGCGGAGCGGATAGCCTTTGGCCGCTTGAGCTTTCAAGGTGTCTTCGATCTCGGCCATCTCGTCGATGCCGGGCTTGCGGCCCGTGGCGTAAACGGCGAAGTTCTTCATCAAGCCGCGCACCAAGTCGATCCGGTAGTGCTTCGCGATCAGGGTTTTGAACTCGGAGAAGGTCTTGAACTCCTCGCCGCGCGGCAATCGGCCCGACGAATCGACGGGCCGTGTCTTGCCGGCGCCGACCCACGAAATGCGGCCGTCCAGTTCGCCGCGGCTGTAGCTGTGGTGTTCCAGATCGCGCCAGCGACCGCTGATATCGAAGTTTTGGAAGGCGAAGCCGACGGGGTCGATATTCTTGTGGCACACCGAGCAGCGGTTGTCAGTCTGGTGCTGCTTCAGCAAAGCCCGGCACGACTGGCCCTTGTTCTTCCCCTCGGACGGATTGAGTTCGGGCACTTCCAGCGGCGGCGGGGGCGGCGGGATGTCGAGGATGTGCCGGAGCGCCCAGGCGCCGCGATAGATCACCCAGTTGTCGCCCATCCAGCAAAGCATCGATTGGATCCCGGCGTGCCCGAGTAGCCCGCCCCCGCGCGGATCGTCCGGCCGGAGTTTCACCTTCTGCAATGTTCCCCCGGCGACGGCTTCGTACCCGTAGTGCCGGGCCAAGGCATCGTTCATCATCGTCCAATCGCTCGCGATCAATTCTTCGGCGGGGCGATTCTCGGCGATCGACCGGGCGACGTACGCGATGGTCTCTTCTCGCATCGAAGCTTTCAGATGTCGGGCGAAGCGGAAGTCTTGCTTCTGGATGTGGTCTTGCGCGATCGTGATCGGCTGTTCGAGTTCGAGCCACTGCGTGACGAATGGCCGGACGAACGCATCGCTGCGCGGGTCGGCGAGCAGGCGCTCGACTTGTGCGTCGAGCACGGCCGGTTCGCGGAGTTTGCCGGCGGCGGCCAGCGTCCGCAGCTCGACGTCGGGCGGGGCACCGACCAAGAAATAGCTGAGCCGCGAAGCGATGGCGTACTGGGAGGCGGTCGCATCCCGGCTCCCCGGCGAGGCCATGTAGCGAAACGGCGCGCTCACCAATACCGATTGAAAGGCGCCGCGGAGGGCACCGTCGAACGGCATCCCGTCGGCGCGGAGCTTCGAGTACAGCTTTTCGAACGGAGCCCGTTCGACTTCGTTCACCGGTCGACGCCAAGCGCGATCCATCCAGACCGCGAGCAGGCGTTTCGCCGTATCGAGGTCGTCTTTCACCGCGCCGATATCCGCCTTCCACTCGGCCGGTGGCCACGGGCTTTGAAACGCCGGATCGATCTCGATGCTTTGGAGCGCGATGTACGGTGCCGGGTGCTTTTCGAGCGGCAGAGCCTTGCGGTCGAAGGCCGGGCGGAACAGTCCGGTGCCGCCGGGCACGGGTTCTTTCGGGTTGCTTTTGTCTTCGTTCTCGAAACCGTCCGCCGCGTAGGGCACTTCGACTTTGTTGCTCAGCGAGATCGTGATGCCCTTGGCTTGCACGATCGAATCGCCGAGTTGCGCTTCGTAAACGAGCCGTTGCGGTTTGTCGAGTGCGCCGGTGATTTCGCGGTAGTCGAGATCGCGCCCGCCGATGCGGACCCACAAACGCGGATGGGGCACGCCCGCCACCGGCTTGTACGCCGAGACGACGACCGTGAGTCGCAGCACCCCTTGCCGCTCGGCGGGCACGGTGAAGGTCAGTTCGTCCCGGTCGCCGGGCGAGCGCGGCTCGATCAACAGGCCCATACCGGGGCGGGCGACGCCTTGTATCTTGCCCGATGCCCCGTCGGCCTTCCAGGCATCGATGGATTTGCGGGCGTCTTTCGAATCGCGCAGTTCGGCGCTGAAGACTTTGCCCTTCGTGGCGTCCGAGAACCGGAGGCCATCGACGGCGCGCCCGGTGACTTGCAACCAGAGCGCGACCGCGTCCGCGGCTTCTTGCAATCCCTCGGCACCCGTATCGAACCCGGCCACGGTGCCATCGCCCGGTAGCGATTGCGCAAAATCGACCGACAGCCCGGTGACATCGCGGAGGGAAGCCGCGAGCTCCCGGCGATTGAGGCGGCGCATCCCGCCGACACCGAGCGCCCGCTGCCGATCCCGGATGAGCGCGAGCATCTGTTTTCGTTCGTCAGCCGTCGGTTGGTCGCTGTCTTTCGGCGGCATCTCCCCGGAGGCCATCTTCCCGTGGATCATCGTCCAGAGGTTCCGATTGTCGGCCCTGATCCCGTCCAGTTGATCGAATCGGACGCCGCCGTCTTGCTTCTTGGCGCCGTGGCAGGATTGGCAATTCCGCTTGAGGAACCCGACGACAGCCGTATCGGACGGTTCATCGGCGGCGGTTGCCGGCAACGCGAACGCGGCGAAAATCAGGGGAACCCAAAGGGTGGATGATGGAAGGCGCATCGTCAACGATCCCTCTTATCGAGATCCAAAAGCCGCACCGATTTTCCGCTCGCGACCGCGATCCGCCGGCCGTCGGAATCGAAAGCGAGCGAGGCGATACTCGCGCGGAAATCCTTGCGCTTCGACAGTTCGTCGCCGCTGGTGGCGTCCCAGATTCTAACCGACTTGTCGTCGCTTCCCGAGGCGATGCGTTTGCCGTCGCGGCTGACCGCGATCGACGTGACTTCCTCCGTGTGGCCTGTCAGCGTCAGCAGTTCCTTGCCGGTTCGGGTGTCCCAAATGCGCACGGTGCCATCTTGGCTCCCGGTGACGATGCGTTTGCCGTCCGGGCTATAGGCGACGCCGGAGACGGCTTTCTTGTGTCCATCGATACTCGACCATTCTTCGCCGGTGGCGGTGTCGCGTATGCTGACGGCCCCTTCGCCGTCACCCCAGGCGATGCGTTTGCCGTCGGGGCTGAACGCGAGCGCGGTGACATCGTAGTCGTTCCCGGACTCTACCATCAGTAGCGACTTGCCGGTCGCCGCATCCCAGATCATCATCGCGTCGTCCCCGCCGGCCGAAGCGATGCGTTTACCATCGGGGCTGTAGGCCACGGACGTGATGTTCTCTTTGTGACCTCGCAAAGTAGACAACTCCTGGCCCGACTCGGTGTCCCGGACTTTCAGCTTCCCGTTCCAATGGCCCGCCACGATGCGTTTGCCGTCGGGGCTGAACGCGACCGCGGTGATCCCTTTCCCGTCACCGGCGAATTTCCACAATTCCTTGTCCGCGGTCGAATCCCAGAGATGCAACGAGTCGTCGGCGCTTCCCGTCGCGATTCGTTTGCCATCCGGGCTGTATGCGAGGCACACAACCCGATCGCCGTGTTTGAGTTCGTCGGCCGCGCCGTGCTGGGCGAGCAGAACGAAGAAGCACGGAATCAGGAGTGACCGCAGCGCTCTCATGCGAACAACTCCGCGATAGGCGTCCCTTTGGTGGCTATTCAACACACCATCCGGCCCGATGGCCCCGCCCGTGGGATTATTTCCAGAATCCCGGCACCGGCTCGCCGGGGGTGCAGCGGGCGATTTTCCCGTTCGAGTCGGTGTAGTGGGTGTCGGCGGGGATGCCGAGGGCGTGCAGCATCGTCGCGGACAAATCGGCCGGCGAAACCGGCTTCTCCCGTGCTTCCCCGGCGTGCCGGTCGCTCGCACCGTACACGGCCCCACGGGCGACTCCCGCCCCGGCCAACACCGCCGAGTAGCAGCGCGGCCAATGCTTGCGACCGGGCGAACTGCCGAGGAAGTTTTTTTCGAGCGCAACCGTCGGCGCGCGGCCGAACTCGCCGATGCACACGACCAGTGTCGTTTCGAGCAAGCCCCGTTCGCGCAGATCTTCGAGCAGGGTCGAAAAACTCCGGTCAAAACGCGGCAGCAGATGATCTTTCATCGCGTCGAAGATGTCGTTGTGGGTGTCCCAGCCGTAGGCGTCGGTGTCCGCCGGGTGGGTATCTTGGCCGCGCACGGAGTGGTTGAAAAAAACCGTGACCCACGGCACGCCCGCTTCCACGAGCCGACGGCCGAGCAGGCAAGCTTGCCCGGCCCGGTGCCGGCCGTAGCGATCCCGCAACGCCGTCGGCTCTTTCGTCAAATCGAAGGCGTCGCGCGTCAGCGGGGAATCGAGCAACTCGTGGGTCTTCCGGAGCACTTCGACCCGGCCCGCCGTCGCCGGCCAATTCTTCCCGCGACCGTCGAGCGCTTCGGCCAACTGCCGGCGCTCGGCATCGCGCCCCACCGACACGGCGGCGGGCCGGAGCATGCCCCGCACGATCGCGCTGCCGTCGGTGACATCGCCGAAGTCGATGGGATCGAATCCGCGACCCAAGAAGCCGCCGTATTGGCCCGGCCCCGGTTCGGTCGGCGCGAGCAGCGGGCCGTTGACGTGCATGGCGGTGTGCGGGAAACGGTCGCTCGGCCGGACGCGGTGGACAACCGCCCCCAAGCTCGGCGCGTCGAGCGGCGCCGGCGGGGGGTTCGAACTTTTCCGCGGATGCGGTTGGCCCGTGAGCGCTAGGTAGCAGGCCGAGCCGTGGTCGGCGTCGTCGTGGGTCATCGATTTGACGACCGTGAACTGCCCGGCGAGCTTGGCGATGCGCGGAAGATGCTCGCAGAATCGCAGGCCCGGCACCGCCGTCGCAACCGATCCGAAGGCCCCGCGGATTTCATCCGGGGCATTCGGCTTCGGATCCCAAGTGTCGAGTTGGCTCATGCCCCCGCTGGTGAAGACGACCAATATCGACTTCGCCCGCGGTTTCCCGGCCGCGACGGCGCGCCCCGATCCGGCCGCGAGGATAACCGGCCACGCCAGTCGCAGCCAATCGCGGCGACACGGCAACCGGCCAATCGGTTCGATGCGGGACGCGAACGGGAACATGGGAGGTTCCGGATTCAGTGGAAGCGAATCAGAGCCCCTTGGCGGCGTCATCGTAAACCGCGCCGATGCTCATCACCATCCGGATGATCACGACGATGATCATCAGTCCGACCATGGCGTAAACCGAACCGCCGGCCAGCATCGTCAGCCATTTCAACTTCCGCCCGGCTTCCTCGCGATACTGCTCGGATTGCTTCGCCATCACCTCGGCGAGCGATCCCGTGATCACGCCGACGCCGACGGAATCGAGGAACTCTTCCGGGAATAATTTCTTCGGGCAACCCGCGAGGATCTTGTCTATGGCGCGCCCGGCCCGGGCTTGCTTGACGCAGCCGTCCGAACTGGCCAGATACGCGGCGTTCGTCGTCGCGCGGAAGCTGTACAGCAAGCTTTCGTCGGCGTTCATCCCGGCTTCGCTCGTCATGTGCAGGGCCATGCTGAATCGCTGCAGCGCGAAAGCCCGGAAGCAACTGCCCAACCCTGGGATGTTCAACGCGAAGGCCTCGAACTTCGCCCGCAGCGCGTCGTTGTCGCGCAGGAAGAGGTACGCCATCACGAGGAACGCCAAGAAGCCGAAGCCGACGAAGAGCACGAGCGCCGCGCCGCGCGTGCCGCTGAGAAATTCGCCGAGCGGGTTGAAACCTTTGCCGTCGGCCGGGGCGATCAATCCGAGAATCAAGAGCATCAAAGCGATGACGCAAATACCGGAAACGTACATGAACCCCGGCCAAATCATGGAGCCGAGGAACATCTTCCGCGACGATTGTTCTTGCGTGTAGTAATGCTCGAGTTCTTCGAACGTCTCGGTCAGGCGGCCGGTCTTCTCGCCGACGGCGACCAACTCGATCATCAGCGGAGGGAACTTCGACCGGTCCGGCTTCATCGCGTTTTCGAGCGAACTCCCTTGTGCGAGCCGCTCGGCGAGGGTCGTCGCCAAGCCGCGCGCCGCACTCGGGCCGGACTTCGCCTGCTGCTTGAAAATCTTCACCGGCGACAAACCGATGTCGATGCCGTGGCGCAGCGCCCGGCACCACGATACGATTGCGGTCAGCGGCAGCCGGGGGGAAAAGATCATACCCTACTACTCCGCAAGAAGAAGTTGCGGTTTACCGCCAAAGCCGACTTCGTAGTGCGACTTCCGATCGCAGTATGGCCAAACAACCAAGTCAACAGTGAAATGACCATAGCATTGTGAACGTTTCCGGTTCAGGAATTGCTGATTGTTGTAGGGCACAACAACTTCAATATAGCTGTTGTCTTTACTGTTGTTGACGGCATCGACAATGCTAGACAGCACATTTTGAATGCGCGGCCAGCTTGTCGCAGTCAAAACCACGATTGCAATGCGGCGAGCAGACATATTTTGCTGGTATTTCAGGTTTTGATCCGTCGTAACCAAAACATCAAACCCTTCGTTTTCAGCTTGCTGCAACAGCTCTCCATTACTGGAGCTACCCCATCCAAGCTCATACGCGGTTGTGACATCATGTGCAGATAAGTGTTTGCGCAGTGGGACAGGCGTACCTTGATCGAACAGCACCCGCACTACGCAGCCTCCAGAGTATGCGCAACGTGTTCGAGGACTGCACGAGCTTGTAGGAGGGTGACGCCAGGAAACCACGCGATAAAATCGGCGAGTGGTGCGCCGTCTTGGAGGTTCTCGAACAAGGCCGATACAGGAACGCGAGTTCCACGGAACAGCCATGCCCCTCCGACTTTGTGCGGGTCGCGTTCGACCTCGGGGCAATTAGACCAATATTTCATGGCGCGACATTGAACCTCAGTTGAAGGATCGATGAACCTGTTATTCCTCCCAAACTCCATTCTACAGCGATTGCTTACGCCGTGAGGGGGATGCGGCCCGCGGGGATGCCGCGGTAAATCCGTTGGATCCGCTCGCGTGTCAGGCCCAACACGCGGTCGAACCGGCTGAGCTTCATGCCGTCGATGCTCGGGTTCTTGTCGGCCATGTGCTCGAGCATGGCGATGTCTTGCCGGACTTCGCGATCGACTTCCCGGCGGAAGAGCCACTTCGAGATTCTCAGCCCGCCGGCCGGGCCGGGGAAGCGGCTTTTGGCGTAGACGAACGACGTGACCGCCGTGCGGTCGCCATCGATGGGCCAGAAAAACATGTACAGCCGCCAGCGCATCATCGATTCCCGGCTGCCGTCGGGCGAGGTCCACCAGTGATCGTAGACGCTGTAAACCGGGGAGAAGTGCGTCGTCCAATGGTCGTGGAAAAGGTCGCCTTTGCGGATGCCCAAAATCCACGCCAGCGGTTTGAACAGCGTCTTCGTCGGGCCGACGTTCGTGACCTTCACGGTGGCATCGGTCGGTTCGAAGTTCACTTTCACCTCGTGCATGCGGGCGAGGTCGTAGCCGAAGGTGTCGTGGACGGTGCCGCTGTGTTCGATCTCGTTGAAGTTGTCCACCGTTAGTTCGAGCGGTGCCGGGACGACGTGGTGGAAGTTGCCGAGGTGGTAATAATTGTCGGTGTTGATCTCGGGGAATTCGGGTGTGCTCGCCTTCGATTTCACCCAGATGTAGCCGTGCTCTTCCCGGGTGTCGTAGGCGTCGGTGCAGGTGTGCAGTTTCGGCGTGCTCGGGCTTTCGCCGTTGCCGCAGGCGTCGAACGTCCAGCCGTGATATTTGCATTCGATGCGGTCGCCGACGACCCGGCCGTAACTCAGTTTCAACCGCCGGTGCGGGCAGACGTCGTTGACGGCGGCCACGGCCCCCTCAGCGGTACGGTATAGGCAGATCAAGCTGCCGGCGAGTTGCAGGCCCGCAGTTTTGCCGCGCTTGAGTTTCTGGCTCGGCAAGATCGGGTGCCAATGGTCGAGCATGCCCATAGGGCCGTGAACCTTGTTGCCGTATGATGAGACACGGTAAGTTTATCGACTTTCCGCGATGCCGGCTTTGCGGATTCCGTTTATAGGGCGGGTGGAGTCTTCGTGACCCGCCGCGCTACGTTCGGGCAACCGGCGGGTTACGAAGACTCCACCCGCCCTAAGAAGAACGGCTCGTGCCCCATGTTCACCGGATTGATCCAAGCCAAAGGCACCGTCACCACCGCTACCGACGATGGCTCCGGCGGGCGCCGGCTCACCGTGCGCGAAGCGAGCATCGCCCCGCACCTCGTGCTCGGGGAAAGCGTCGCCGTCAACGGCGTCTGCCTCACGGTTGTGGCGTTCGATGCTGACACTTTCGATTTCCAAGTCGGCCCCGAAACGGTGCAGGCGACCGTCCTCGGCGCAATCCACGCCGGGGCCGAGGTGAATTTAGAACGGGCCTTGCGCGTCGGCGACCCCATCGGCGGACACTTCGTGACGGGGCACGTCGATTGCACCGGAACGATCCTCGAACGCGCCACCTCCGGCGAATGGGAGACCGTGCGCTTCGGTCACCCTGCCAAGTTCAATGAACTGCTCGTGCTGAAAGGCTCCATCGCCATCGACGGCGTCAGCCTGACGCTGGCGAACGTCGAGCCGGCCCAACTCAGCGTCATGCTCATCCCCCACACCCTCGCCCACACGACGCTCGGGAACAAAACCGTCGGCGACCGGGTGAATCTGGAGTTCGACCTGCTGGCGAAGCATGTGCAGAAGCTGTTTCAGGCACTGACGGTCACGGTGTGAGGGTTGAGCGAGCTTGAACGCAGGCCGGTCGGAGTTGCGTTTTCCAACCTCCGACCGCTGACGCGGCCGGCTCGCCGACTGCCGATTCCCTACAATACGCGGTATGGCACGCCCACCCGAAGAAATCGCGATGATGCCGGAGAAGGTTTCGGCCCCGAAACCGAAGCCGCCGCCCCCCCCCGCGCAGACCCCCCTTCCGAAGTCCAACGCCCCGGATCCCCGGCAGACGGTGTCGTACCTGCGCGGGCTGATGGAGAACTTCCGGCTGGAGCCCAAAAGCAAGCTCGGCCAGAACTTCCTCATCGACCTCAACCTCATCGATCTGATCGTGCGGGCCGGCGATATCACCTCGGCCGATTCGATCCTCGAAGTCGGCACCGGCACCGGCTCGCTCACGAACAAGCTCGCCGATTGGGCCGCGTGCGTCTTCACCGTCGAAGTCGATAAATCGTTCCACCGAATGGCCCAGACGTTCATCGGCCATCGGCTCAACGTCGTATCCCACTTGGGCGATGCACTCGAACGCAAGAACGAACTGAACCCCGACATGCTCGCGGGTTGGGCCGAGCTGACGGCGAAATTCCACGCCAAGAAGCTGAAGCTCATTTCGAACTTGCCCTACGCCGTGGCGACGCCGATCATCACGAATCTGCTGCTGCTCCCCGACCTGCCCATCGACCGCATGGTCGTGATGGTGCAGTGGGAGATCGCCGAGCGGTTGCGGGCGACCGTCGGCACCAAAGATTACAACTCGCTGAGCGTGCTCGTTCAAAGCGTCGCCGATGTCGAGACGATCCGCAAAGTCGGCCCGAGCAACTTCTTCCCCCGGCCGCAGGTCGATTCCGGCATCGTGATGATCAAGCCGAACCCGGAGAAGCGGGCGAAGGTCGGCGACGTCGTCCGCTTCCGCGTCTTTCTCCGGGATCTGTACTGCCACCGCCGCAAAAACCTGCGGGCCGCACTCATCGGTTGGCCGAGCGGCCGGCGCGATAAAGACGAAGTCGATTCCAAACTGAAGGACCTCGGCATCGACGGTGGCCTCCGAGCCGAAGCCCTCGACTTGGAGCAACACCTCCGCCTCAGCAACACCTTCGGTTGATCGGCTTGAACCTTACCACCCTCCACCAACTGCTCGGCCCGACGGGGCGATCGGCGCTCGCCGCGGCGACGGATGCCGAGCCGAACGAGGCGAAGTACCTGCACGTCCTCACGGCCCTGCGGAAGCACTTCCCGGCCGACCTCGCCCGCGCCGCCATTGAAACGGTGCTGCTTCGCCGGAAAGCGACGGTGAAGTTTAGCCGCGCAGCCGACATGTACTTCCTGAAAGAATCGCTCGAAGTGTCGTCGAGCGAAATCATCGCCCGCTACCGGGCCGAGCGCTTCGCGAAGTACGATTGCGTCGGCGATTTCGGCTGCGGCATCGGCGGCGACACCATCGGCTTGGCGACCGCGAACCGCACGGTGGTCGCCATCGACAGCGATCCCGTTCGGCTGCGAATGGCCGAGGAGAATCTGAAAGCCTACGGGCACCCGGGCAATTTCATCGCGGCCGATCTGCTGACCGAACCGCTGCCGTTGGTGCCGGCTGCGTTCGCCGATCCCGGCCGGCGCTCCGAGGGGAAACGGTTCCTTTCGCTGCAAGATTACGCACCTCCGCCGGGGGAGGTGATCGCCCGACTGCCCAAGAACTTCCCCATCGGCTTCAAGCTGGCGCCGGGCGCTTCGTGGGAAGACCTCGGTTTGTTCCCCGGCGAAGTCGAGTTCATCGCGCTCGATGGCGAGCTGAAAGAAGCGGTGCTCTGGCTCGGCGACTTGCGGACGACGGCCCGCCGGGCGACGCTGTTGACTTCGGCGGGAAGCCGGTTGACGATGGAAGCGGAGACTGTGGACGAGCGCCGCGATCAGGTGGAAGTCGGTACTTATTTGTACGACCCCGAAGCGGCGGTGAACCGGGCCGGACTGGTGCCGAACTTGGCGACGGCGCTGGACGCTTCGCCCGTGGACGCCGTCGTGCAGTTGCTGACAGCCGATTGTCACCGGGAGACGCCCTTCGCCACCGTCTACCGCGTCGATGCGCTGTTGCCGTTGGATGCGAAGAAGATTTCGGCGTGGTTGCGCTCGAACGACATCGGCCGGATCACGGCGGTGAAGCGCGGCTCGCTCGCCGATACCGACGAACTGCAAAGCAAATGGAAATTGTCCGGGGCGAAGCACCGCTTCGTGCTGTTCACCCGGGCCGCGTCGCAGCAAGTCGCAATCGTGGCGGAGCGCGTCTGAGGAGCGCCCGAGGAGCTATCGGGGAACCACCGCCGCTTTCACCCGTTGCGGTGCCCGGTGAATACTCGGCCTTCCAAGAGCGGCCCGTACATATCGGGGCGGCGCCAGTTTACGCGGTCGATTTCGTAATCGCCCGGGATGTTCACGACGAGTTTGTCCCGCGCCGCGGCCGGGTCGATGTCGGCGTACAAGATCGCTTCGCGGTCGTGGAAGGCTTTATCGATCGACTCGCCGAACGGATCGGTGATCGAACTGTGGCCGATGTAATGGAAACCCGATTCGACGCCGATCCGGTTGACCGCCGCGAAGTAGATTTTGTTTTCGAGCGCCCGCACGGGTGGTGTGAGGGTGGCCGATTTCATCGCTTTGTCGGCCCAGTTCGTCGGCAGGATCGCGAGGTCGGCCCCCAGCAGCGTGAGCACTCGGGTGGTCTCCGGGAAGCCGCCGTCGAAGCAGATGTGCAAACCGATTTTCAACCCGCCGAGGTCGTGGACGGCCATCGGTCGGTCGCCGGGGTCGGTGAAGCGATCCGCCCCGACGCAGGGCAGGTGCAACTTCCGATAGCAGGCGATGGGGCCATTCGGCCCGATGAGCGCGGCCGAGTTGAAGAGTTTGTCGCCGGCGGTCTCGAAGAATCCGTAGACGCACCAGACGCCGAGGCGGGCGCAATCGTCGGCGAGGATCGCCGCGCTGGGGCCGGCGAACGGCTCGGCGTGCGCGGCGATTTCGGCTCGGCTACCGAATCCGTATCCTGCGAGGCTGCACTCGGGAAAGACGACGACCTTGGCGCCGTTCCCCACGGCCGCCGCAAGGTGGCGCCGGACGTTCGCGCGGTTGCCTGCGATGTCGCCGAGGGTGCAATCCATTTGCACGCCGGCCAGTTTCCAAGTTGGCATGGTGGTTCCCTGCGGGGTTCGGCGGATCACTTGGCCGGTTTTTCGACGGCGAATTTGTCCAGCAATGCCAAATAGCGGGTCGCGTACACCGACATAGGGTCGTCGGGGCCGACATTCAAATACGCGACGGGCACGCCCTGCGGTTTCAAGGATTCGGCGAACCGTTTGCGGGCCTCCCGGTTATCGCCGGCTTGCAGCGCCGTCAGGCCCAGGTCGTAATGGAGCAGCGATTCGCGCACCAAATCGACGCGGTATTGGATGACCGGATCGACGAATTGCATCGGCCCGCCGGCCACGGCCGCAATGGAGACACGCCGATCTACCGGCGGTTTCTTGAGGTACTCGAGCATCTCCGGGTCGACCTTCGGCAGCTGCCGGAGTTTCTCGCGGGTATCCTCGGCCACTTTGTCGAAGTCCCCTTCGAGGCGGGCTTGGATCGTGCGGAGTTGATTGTACGCCGCCCGGCTCGGCGCCAAGCGAGCGTCGTTCGTGTTGTCCTGTTCGGCCTTCTCGAGGACTTTCGAGACGTTCGTCAATTGCTGCGCGGCTTTATCGAGTTGGCCGCTTTCCAATTGGAGCGAGATCGCTTGGAGGTTCAAGCCGATCGCGGACGTGCGGAAGATCACGAAGCCGTCGTTGGTCTCGCGGATCTCGGCGGTGGAAAGCAAGTATCCGAACCGCTGGATCAGCACTTGGGCGAGACGCCCGGGCAACCGGATATCGAGTCCGCTTTGCGGCACGCTTTCCCAATCCGACTCCGAGAAAATCAGATCCATCGCCCGGCCGATGAGGTTGCGCTCGACGCACGCCATGAATTTCTGCGTGATGCCGGCGTTCTTCGTTTCCGTGTTGAAAGCCTCGCTCCGTTTGCCAATGTCGCGCCGCAGCCGGTCTTCCAAGGTCTGCGTGCGGGCTTTGACCCAAGCCGCATCCTTGGGTTTCATCTTCTCGCGGGTTTCGCCCGGATCGAGATCCGGGTCGAGCACCTCGCTCGTCAGCTTGGAGTACATGTTTTCGAGGTCTCGTTGCGAGGGCTGCGGCCGGCCTTCGAACTCCAACCCCTGGAGGTACTTCGAGATGATGGTTTCGGCGGTGATGCGGCGGTAAGCATCGCGGACTTGACGCAGCCGCGGGGCGGGGGGAACCATATCGTCCGGGGCATTTTTGATCGCGGCGTTCGTTTTGGCGAGGACGTCGAGCGCCAAGTCCAACTGACCCGATTCGATATGGAGCAGGAACAGCGCGAGCTCGTTCTCGATAATCTTTTGGTACAGGCCGTCTTTGCCGTTGGGGGAGACGGCCGCGCGATCCAAGAAACGCCGCCGCCCCGTGATCTGCTGCCGCTTCGTTTCCGAATTGTCGAGTGCCCCCAAGAAACTCAGCGTATAGGTATCGGCGAGCACCGCGTGCGGTTCGGGATCGTCCGGCGTTTCGAAGATCGCCCGACGCGCGGCCCGCTGCGCCAACAGCGCGTAGGCCAGTTCGTCCGGATTCGGCAAACGCGGGCCTGGGTCGAACGCCCACTGCATGACCGGTCCGGCGCCGATCCCGGCGACATCCGCGACTTGGCGGCGTTGGAGCCAGTTATTTTGGGCCCCGGCGGATGATTTCCGGGCCAAGTCCAAGAAGAGCATCGCGTCGTCCGTGGCGACGGAACTGGGGTCGTAGCGGGCGGTGAAGTCGGCGAGCCAACTGTCGACCGGGACGAGCGGCGGGATCGACTTGCCCGACGGGATCGCCGGGGCGCTCGCGGCGAACGCTTCGCGCTCGGGGGTATACGGGAGATTGTCGCGCGTCGCCCGGCCCGTGGGCGTGTCGGTGCGACATAAGATCGAAACGCGGCCGTCCAAGTGTAACAGCGCGGTCTCCGAGCCTTTCCCCGGCACTTCGAATTCGCCGATGACCCGGAAAATCTGCTCCCAGCGCACGCGTTGGTTCCACTGGCCCAGCACGAAGTAATCGGCGCGGTATTTGTCGGCGATCGTCTTGATCCGGTGTTCGTCCAGCCTCGCCTGCGTTTCCTCTTCCGTTCCCCTCGGTCGGAATTCGTCGCGGATCGCGGCCAGATCGACCAATTCCGGCCCGTGGAAGCGGAACCGGGAGTTCAAGAAGACCTTCTCGCTCGGTGCGAACCAAGCGCAGTAATCGCCCGTGTCGTAGAAGGAGAGCAAGCCGCGCGATTCCGGTGGTAAGCCGCCTTCCGCACGCCATTCTTGGATGAGTTTCGCCCCGCGCGACAAGCCGACTTCTTCTTCGATGCCCCAACTCACCCGGCGGTTGTAGGCGACCAGCGTAGTCGTGATCGGCGCGTGCAAGTAACCGGGAATCGTCGCGGCGACCGAGGCCACGAGCAACGCGATGGAAACGATCCGCCCGACGCCGCTGGAATTCAATATCAGTTTGGTCGTGGAATCGTAGACGCCTTGCAAACGGTAGCGGGACAGTCCGTTGAGGTGGGCCGCCGCGAGCGGGATGCCCGCGATGACGGCGAACGGGATAAACCGGTAGTGGAGGACGGCCAAGGCGACGAGGGCGAACCAGAGCAAGACGTGCGTGGCTCGCAATCGGGAAAATCCGCCCCCGAGCAAAAGCCCGGAACCGACGACCACGACCAGCGTGGCGATGCCGGTGATGTTGTACGCCCGCTCCGGCGCCTCGTAATACGGTTCGCTCATCGGCGACAGAATCAACGACGTGAGGGCTTTGTCGCCGGAGAACACATCGCCCCAACCGAAGGTCAGTTCGAAGGGGACGAGTTGCTCGATGGCGTCGATCGGGCTCCGCACGAGCGCACCGAGGAACATCGGGTTCAGCAATACGCCCGCAATGCACAACGCCAACGCCCGCAGCAGCGGGAGTTCGGCCGGCGCCGACCAGAACGGATCGTCCGCCGGCTCCGGTGCCTCTTGGCCCGCCGTCAGGGAATTGTGGATCTTCTCGCCGCCCCAGACCAGCAGCACCGTCAGCGGCCCCAAGAAAAAGAAAGCATCGGTGCAAGCCCACAGCCAACAGACGCCGCCGAGAATCGCGGGCATGCGCCACTTGTTGCCATTCCAGTTCCCGCGGTAGAGCAGCACGAGCACGACCGACTGGAGCAAAATGCCGAAGACGAACGGCCGCAGCGAGGCGAGCGAACCGCACGCCACGGCCCCGCAGCCGGCGACCATCGCCCACGGCCACAGCGATTGCTCGGGCCGCCGAAGCAGGAAAAGCACGGCGAAAGCGGCGGCGAAGGCCAACGCTTTCAACGCTACCGCTGTCGCACCGGTGTCGTCCACGCTGTAGGCGACATACAGGATGATGTCGAAGATCCAGTTCGAATTCACCCAGGCTCGGTCGGCGCCCGTGTAGCTCAGCGGATCGCCACCGATCGGGTGATTCCCTTGGAGAATCAGCCGGCCGGTGCCGAGATGCCGCCAGATGTCCGCGTTGCGGGCGGTGTACGACGCGAGTAGAAACGCCAACAGCACCGCGAGGATGGCCAGCGCGGTATCGACCGGCTTGAACCAATCGGGCCATTTGGCCATCACCACGAGGGGAGGCGCAACCTCTTCGCCGGGAAGTGCTTCCGCGATGGGCGGAGCGAGGGGATCGACCGCGGCGGGCGCCGGCGCATCCGGCACGGCCGTAGGGGCGGAAATTTTCATGCGGAACCCGATGCTGCGAGTACGGAAAAGATAATGGGATTACCCTAGTTGACCCGCCACAGCGGTCAAGCGTCGGGGTGCAAGTGAAGGAGGCCACTGCACAATATCACAAAGCTAATTCTGTACGTGGCGCGTTCCGAAGACTCCACCCGCCCTACGAAGATGCTCCAAGAGTCGTTGCTGCACCCCGTTCGGAAGGGTGTAGCTACGATTCTTGGAGGTTTTGTCGGTCACGCTCGGCGTGATGCCATTAGCCTACCGGATTCACACCGGCGTCACGCCGAGAGTGAACTACGAAAACAGCACATCGCGAAGAAACTCCAAGAATCCTTCCTAAACCCTTTGTGAGCCAGCACAACCATCGGCCATGCGGTTTAGCTTTCGCTGCTTTCGCTGCTTTCGCTGCTTTCGCTGCTTTCGCTGCTTTCGCTGCTTTCAGCAGGGGGGGGTATGCAGAATGACTGAAAGCTAAAACCTAAAGTCGGCTCAAAGGGCATGCCAAAAATCGAACCAATGGCAACGATTTTTTGGAGTTCTGACAAA
>Ga0105046_10005001_pt1 | contig 21052 bp, 15 predicted proteins | sample MAT03_FD_78385 | JGI IMG/M metagenome (GOLD analysis project Ga0105046, IMG submission 78385) | Freshwater microbial communities from Lake Fryxell liftoff mats and glacier meltwater in Antarctica - MAT-03 (megahit assembly) | ecosystem: Environmental > Aquatic > Freshwater > Ice > Liftoff...
CGACTCCCAATCCGCGTGAACTGTTGCCACGAGAGCGACAGTTCCTGGAGCTGGACGTTGATCTCGGTCAACCCGCCCCGTTCCCATCGCGAACGCCAGTCGCCGCATCGCCGAAACCCAAAGCGCCGATTCCGCGTGAGGTCGCTCGACGAGTCCCCGCACCGACATCTGCAACTCCCACACCCGCTCCCATCGAAGTCGGCGTCGTGAAGTGGCGGCGTGACTTTGAAAGCGCGAAACTCCGCCCCATTGAGACTGCCGTCTACGGTAAGGGCCCTCAACGCATCGCCGTACTCAGCAGCCTCACCGGGAACTCAGAGGCGACGGTGGCCTTGGTCGAGAGAATGGCGGGCGTTTTCGCTCGCGATGAACTGCTGCCCGTCCAGTTGTCGGTTCTGGTGGTTCGTACTCCCAATCCCGATGGCCTGGCCGATCGCACGCTGACCAATTCTCGCGGTGTCGACCTCAATCGGAACTTCCCGTCCACTCGCTTCACAGCCAGCCCTCGCCCCGAGACCGGCGACAAACCAGGCAGTGAGCCGGAAACGCGAGCCATCGTCCAACTGCTGAATCAGTTTCGACCGAGCTTGGTCATCCATGTCGTTGAGGGGCGGAGTACACGCGGAACAGTCCGCAGTGACGATCTCGTCCCACGGGATCTGTTACCAAAGTTTGACTCTGCACCCTTCGACAATGTCTATAAGACCGGGTCGCTGGCCGGGTACGTGCATGAGACGATGCGCCGCAGTATCGTCCAGGTTGAACTCCCGACCGACTCCTCGACCACGATCGATGAAGAGGCGCTGCTCCAGCTGATGGTGACAACACTCGACCAATCGGTTCGCAGTCTTCGATCCCAGTTGGTCGCTCGAAACACTGTGGTGCAACAACCCCCATCGTCGACGCGAGTAGCCGGTCAAGTTCGTCCCGATGGGCTGCGTGGGAACGTGGAGTTGTTGCCTCCCCCGCCCGGAACATCCTTGGCTCCGGAGAAGCCACGGTACATCGAACTCCCCGAACCACCCAGTGAGTGAAGCGCTCCCTCTGCAGGGTCTATAAATGGGATTCCTGACGAGCGGCGGACAAGAGCGTCGGCCGCTCGTTCGTTTTGGTCTCGCGAATGAATCTCAGATAACTCATGCTTCTGGCCGATGAGCAATTGCCAATCGAGGCTGTGCCCGCGAAAATCAGACTTCGAGTCGCTCTTGGGAATCCGAACCATTCGGTCGGTTCGCAATGCCTGACCCGCTGGGAATGGCTGCTCGTTGATCCTCGGTCCTTCAATCGGTCTCTTCGTTCTCGGAGTACACTCATGTCTGGCGGCGGATCATCCCAACCTAAGATTGCACTCAGCAAAGAAGATGTCGCGCGGATTCTCAGCCCGATCGTCGTGGGCAAGGTCGGCATCGAGCCGGAAATCAACAAGCTCTTCAAGATGCAGATCAAGCTGGAGGCATCGGACATGCATCTCCAGGTGGGCAAGCCGATGATCCTGCGTATGCGCGGGACACTGCGAGAAACGGACATGCCCCCGATCTCCGAAGAGCAGATGTGGCGCATGTTTCTCGAGGTCATGGACGATCGCAACAAGTACGTGATGGCCGAGACCGGCGGGGCCGACTTCTCGCACATCGTCAATTACGAAGGCAAGAACTGGCGATTCCGCGTCAACTTACTTCGTCAACTCGGCAAACCCGGACTCGTCGCGCGTAAGGTCGAACTGAATATCCCCAACTTCGAAGGCTTGTACCTCCCGCCGGTGATGTCGTCCCTGTGTGACTACGAACAGGGGATGGTGCTGCTGGCCGGGGTCACCGGTTCGGGTAAGTCGACCACGATCGCTTCGATGCTCGACTACATCAACCACCGCAAGCGGGTCCACATCCTCACGATCGAAGACCCCATCGAATTCGTCTACACCCAGGACAAGGCCCTCATCAACCAGCGCGAACTCGGCCAGGACACAGCGGACTTCCACGTCGCGATGAAGGGGGCTGTGCGTCAAGACCCCGACATCATGCTGGTGGGGGAATTGCGAGATAAGGACACGTTCGAGACCGCCATCCACGCCGCCGAGACAGGCCACTTGGTGTTCGGGACGATCCATGCGTCGTCCGCCCCGTCCACCATCGGCCGAATTCTCGACCTCTTCCCGATGGACATGCACCGTGCGCTACGGTCCTCAATGGGCTTCAACATGAAGGCCATCGCCGCCCAGAAACTGCTGGCCACCATCGTCGATAAGCCCAAGCGCGTCCCGATCATCGAACTGATGATCTTCAACGGCACCGTCAAGAAGCTGATCCTCGAAGGCAAGGACGAAAAGCTCTCCGCTGCGATTCGCCTCGGCAAAGAAGACGGCATGCAGCTGTTCAACGACTCGATCTACCACTTCATCAAGAAGGAATACATCGACCGCCCGACCGCCTTTGAAGTCTCCCCGAACGTCGAAGAGCTGAAGATGATGATCAAGGGCATCGACGTGAAGGGCTCGGCGATGCTGTAGGGGGGGAGTGGTCAGTTGTCAGTCGGAACCGACTCGAGGGTCTCGTGCCCAAGCTCTGGCTGTGGGGCGCGCCTCTCCCGGCAACTCTGCTTCGCCGCGTGCCAAGACGCTTGTGGTTTGTCGACTTCTCTCGGCGACGACACCGAGTTCAAGTTCGGTTCACTGACCGGGCACTGATGCTCCAGGTGTCATACCGGGGATGACTGGGGATGTTCCGGGCTTGTCTCCGGAGGAGGACACTTTGATCTTCGATTTCTTGCCCGCGTCGATCATGCGGCCGAGCTTCTCTTGGATCGCTGCGGCATCGAGGCGAGAGCTGAGTTGCATGACTTCGAATTTGGTGGTGGGCCGGGCGGCTTCGTCGAGGGACTCGATCAGCTGCGCGATGTCGTCCATCAATCCACTGGCGGAGGAGACGACGAGCGAGTTCGAGATTTCATCGACGCCAATCGAGAGCAGCCCCTTGAAGCGGATCGGTTGATCCTTCGGCTCATCCTTTTTGGTGGTGTCGGTATTGCTGCGTCCGAAAACGTAGCTGGTGGATGGGCCTTGATTCTGCTGCCCCTGCTTGTCGTCTCTGGCCTGGAGCGATGGGTCATTCGTGCTGAGCAAGTCACGGTAAACCGCTTTGACGGTGTCGGCGATGACAGAAGCTTGCGAATACTTGAGGCCAAAAATTCGAGTCACCCGAATCGCCCGCGGGTCATTCGACTCGGGCAGGTCGTAGACGGCAATCAGCTTCTCGATGATCTCAAGTTGCTCAGCTGTGGCGTTTTGAACAACGATCGTTCGCGATTCTCGATCGGACAGGATCTTCATTTTTCGCCGCTTGGAGAGTCGGCTGGGTGTCTTGTCCTTGGTCGAGACGACATCGCCGTACCAATCGAGAACAGTCTTGTCGTCATCTTTCGTATCGAAGAAATCGTTCAAGTTCATTTCGATCCCATAGGCCCAAGTGTTGCTGTTCTTCAAGTGAAACACCCTGAAGTCCGGGGTCTTGGGACGAATGTCGATGACGAGTTGCTCGAGTTGGTCGAGAGCCCGCGTGTCCTCGGAACCGATGATGACACGGCCATCGGGCAAGCGATGCACGGCGATCGGGGGTGCCTCCGAAGCGTTGTGGGTGCGTGGGGGGCCGGAGCGTGCGGGTTCTTCCTCGATGAGTGGGTGTCTTCGAACGGGGGGATCGACCGCAGCGTCTTCGGCCTCTTCCAGCAGCACCGTTTCCCACTGAGAGAACCGGGCTGGAGTCCGCCGGGGTCGAGCCGACGCATCTCTGGGCGGCTCCGCCTTCGGCGGCTCCGTGTTTCGCTGCGGCGTGGATGACGGGGCCGAGTCCGGCACCAGTAGTTCGTTCGGAGCGACGTTCGGCCACAGCCGTTGCAGCTGCTTGAGAATCTGCTCCGCCTCCTCGGGAGAGGCGAACTCGAGGGTCCGTGTTGATTGGGGATTCGTCTGACCGTTGGGAATCTCTCCCATCTTGGCGAGCAACCCCTGGACCTCTTTGAGCTCGATTTCATTGGCCCAGACCAGCAGCCGGTTGTTCTCGATATCCGCATCGACGCGAAAGGGGCGTTCTTCTTTGTGCGTCGTTTCCTGATTGCCGCCGTAGGGGTCGTAGTAACTCCAGCGACTCCGTTGAGGCTCCTCTTTCTCTTGAGGCCCCAGCATGAAGTCGATCGACCCCGCGACATCTTCGGCGCGGAGTCGGCGAAGCGGAATCACCTCGAAGTTGCGGCCGCTGCCATCGAGCTTTTGCACGAGAGCCTGGACCGTCACATGGTCCGCCAGCGAACCAAACAGGACGATCGAGTTGTTGTCCTTGTCGACGCGGATACGGGCTCCGGGTGACAGATCACCGACATCATTCAGGATCTCTGCCAGCGGACCCGGTTTCAATGTCGTCAGTCGATAGACTCGCATCCGGTCGAGGTTACGCAGCAGCTGGCCGCCCGACTCGGGAGGCACGTCGAGAGCCCTCACCGTCTGTTCGATGATCTCCATTTTATCGGGCGGGGCAGTCGCCAGGATGCTGTTCTCGCGAGAGTTCATCACCAGCTTGGGCTCGGTCGGCTTTTGAGCACCAGCTGCGCCGCCTTGCTGCTGTTGCATCTGCTGCATTTGCTGCTGCATCTGCATCTGCATTTGCATCTGCTGCATCATGCCATTCCTATCGCCGCCGCCAGGAGCTTGCTTTTTTTCGATTCCTAGAATGCCCATCAGAGAGAGCATCACCTCATCGGCTCGAACATGCTCCAGCTTGAACACTCGCACCAGAGCGCGGTCCTGCTGGCGACTCGACTGCTCGTCGTCGAGCAGGGCGACGATATCTCGCAGATTCGAAACCGCGTCGATCGCCTCCAGGCGATTGACCGACTTGATCGCGGAGAGCTTGCCGTTGGGGCTGAGCATAGGAGCGAGCTGGGTGGCCGCGTCTTCGGCGATGATCCAATCAAGCGGGAGCGAGAGTTTCACGAACTCGTTGGGCATCCGTGTGGCGAGTTCTTCGACCGTCACGCGCGGCACAATTCCGGGGTTGATCCCTTTGACGTTGGCGACGGTTAAGACCTCGTCGTGCAGCAACAGCGTGTACCCGCGCGCGAGCAAGTGCCAGTTGAGCAAGTCGCGGGCTTCCTCCGTGGTGTAACTCCGCTGGGTGTGCAGGTTCAAGAAATCGCCAGGCAGCTCTTGCCAGTCGAGGCTTTTTCCGGAGACTTCGGCCAGCCAGTCGAGCACGGGGGGCCAGGGGGTCCCTTGAAAATGAAACTCGACCTTACCGTCGGGTCCGACAGGAGTCGTGATCTTCTCGGATGACCCAGGAGTTTTCAGGTACTCGCTCCGGCGGATCACCTTGATCCCGCCATCAGCGGGCTTCGCGGGAGCGCTGGGTACGGCATTCGGATCAATCGGCTTACCGTCCGGACCGATCATCCCGATCGGTTTCCCATCTGGACCGAGAGTCGCCTGGAGCGGAGCGCCACCCGGCCCGACACTCATCACAGAAACCTGTGCCCCCACGGGAGAGGTCACAGTGGCCACGAGTCCGAGCGACAGCACCAGCCACCACCCGGAGGTAAATCGCTTCGACGTATGGCCTCGCCCGCTGGCCCATAGGCATGGTCTTCGCTGCATCGATGATCTTCCTGGCGCTGGAAAAATCGTTGACTTCGGCACGATCAGAACCGCTGCGAAATCCGGACCTCGATCATACGCCTCAGATGTGACGAAACGCGAACGGAAAACGTGTGTCGCCCGAGATTTCGAGGATTGAAAAAGCCAATTTGACGCCAGACTCAGGCACTGTGGACCCGGTTTTGATCTCGTTCGGTGAGTAACTTCTGAATCCCCGCGATAAATGCCAGAGACGAGGCCTCGGTCGCGATCGGTTCTACGGAAATTCCCAACAGCTCCAGCATGGCCTGCCACGCCTCGGCGATCCCCCCACTTCCAATGAGCAGCACGGGGCCGCTCGCGAGGTATCCTGCTCGACGAAACACGTCGAGTCCCTCAGCTGCGAAGGCCCCGACGAGGAACGCCAGACGTTGCTCGGCGGAGACCCGTTCGGCGGCTTGGACTTCCCACAGCCGCACCGCGAACAACGTTCGACTCAACCCATAGCGTTGATACATTTCCGCCCCACGGATTCGCCAGTTCTCATCGAGCGACTCGGGACGCCCAGTTGGGACCGCGCTGGCCAAGATGGTCTGCGTCATCACCGCATGCAACATCTCGCCAGAGAGAGTGGTCCAACTTCCCGTAATTCGCCCTTGAGCATCGACTTGGATTGCCTTCCAATGCGAACCGAGATTGAGCACCGTCAGCGGCTGCCCGGGTCTCTCGCTCGCGAGTCCCTGGCACAGTGTCTCCTCTCCTCGCATCAAGTCGGTCGACTCGACATCTTCGTCGGCGAACCACGCTCCCGAGCGGACACCGGGGAAGAGGACAATCGGCAAGTCACTGATCTCGGGCTCTCGCAGTTCCAGGCTTCCAGCGGCCAGTTCTTCGGCGCCAGCGGGTGCTCCCTGATGCTGCACCTCTTTTATCCCGAGTGAGGACGTAATCATCCCCGCAGCGGCAATGAGACGGGGTGATTTCGGAGACTGGCGACGGATCGAGGCCACGAGATCGCGAATCCCTTGCTTGAGCAAACTGGAATGTCCATCTCGAGCCGTATCCCGCACTCCGACCGCGACCGATTCTGAGGCCTGCACGATCCCGTTTTCGACGAGCCAAGCCCGTGAATTTGTCGTCCCGACATCGATGGCGATAAAGCAATCTGACATGTGATCGTGTTGACTCGCTCTCTGAGGACTAGACACCCCACGAGATGACTCTTCGTTCGTGGAGTCTCATCTTCCATTTTTCCCACAATATGAGCAACCCGCCGTCTGGTGCATCAGCTTCTCTCGTGGGTCACTGGACGCGGCGGCTTCGAATTCACAGACTGGTCATTCCCGGTCGACGGTCTAGAAAGAGGGGAAAGAAGAGAAATCAGTTCACGGATTGCAGACTCGCTCACGCCCCCTCAAGGTTTCGCACCATGCGCATTGCTATCATCGGGACCGGCATTTCCGGCATGGTGGCAGCGTCATTGCTTCATGCGAAATATGACATCACTGTCTTTGAGGCGAACGATTACATCGGTGGGCATACCCACACTGTCGATGTGGAACTGCTTGGTCAGAATTTCGCGATTGATACTGGATTTATCGTCTGCAACGATTGGACTTATCCGGCATTTCTAAGATTGATGCGAGAGCTGAATGTCCCGCTGCAACCAACAGAGATGGGGTTCAGTGTTCGCTGCGACCGGACGGGGATCGAGTACAACGGCTCTTCCTTAAATGGGGTTTTCACTCAGCGGTCTAATCTTTGGAGTCCACGTTTTTACCGATTCCTGGCTGATGTCCTGCGATTCAATCGCGAGGCCCCCCGGCACCTCGCTCAGACCTCCGAAGAGATGACGGTTGGTGAGTACCTGAAGCAGCACAACTACTGCCGGGAGTTTGCCAACTGGTATCTGATCCCGATGGGAGCTGCGATCTGGTCGTGTCCGACGGGGACCTTTGAGCAGTTTCCCATTCAGTTCATCATCGAGTTCTACAAGAACCATGGGCTGCTGCAGATTTGGAATCGTCCCCAATGGCGCGTGGTGCAGGGCGGCTCGCGCGAGTACGTTCAGAAGCTGACCTCCCCGTACATCGACCGTATCCGTCTGAAGTGTCCCGTGCAGGAAGTCACTCGGAATGGCGACGAGGTCCATGTCCGACACGTTCAAGGGACCGACACTTTTGATGAGGTGATATTCGCCTGCCACAGCGATCAGGCACTGCGAATGCTGACCGATGCGACGGTCGTGGAGCGAGAGGTTCTCGCGGAGTTCCCGTACAGCACAAACGTAGCTGTGTTGCACACCGACACGCGGGTGCTGCCCTCAAACCCCAGGGCCTGGGCCAGTTGGAACTATCACGTACGTGCCGACCGTCCGGACCAATCGACCCTCACGTATCACATGAACATGCTACAGGGGATCGATTCTCCCGCACAATTCCTGGTCACTCTGAACGAAGAGGATGTCATTGATCCCGCCCGTGTTCTCGGCAAATTCGACTACGAACATCCCATCTTCACGACCCGTCGTGCCGCAGCTCAGCGTCGACATGGCGAGTTGATTCGTCAACAGCGATTGTCGTATTGTGGGGCCTATTGGGGGAACGGGTTTCACGAGGACGGAGTGGTCAGCGCGCTCGCAGTGTGCGAGCGATTCGGAATCGTTCCCGCCTGGAGCCCACGCACCACTTCTTTGCCAGGGGTGGTGCATGTCTAGCTCCCCGAAACCGATGCAAAGCTGCATCTACGAAGGCTGGGTACGTCATCGTCGGACGACGCGTGTCCAGCACGCGTTTCGGAATCGAGTGTTCATGATGAGCCTCGACCTCGCGGAGCTCGATCTGGTGTTCGCGGGTCGGTGGTTCTGGTCGACGAAGCGTTTTGCCTGGGCTCGGTTTCGACGATCTGATTATCTGGGACCAGCGGAACAGCCACTCGATGAATCAGTACGAGACTTCGTCCGGAGCGAACGGGGTACCCGACCGACCGGCCCCATCCGGTTGCTCACGAATCTGCGGTACGCCGGGTTCGCGATGAATCCGGTCAGTATCTACTACTGCTACAACGAGACTGGCGAGCAGGTCGAAACCGTTGTGGCGGAGGTCACGAACACTCCCTGGGGCGAGAGGCATTGCTACGTATTGCCGTGGGGCGGGAGTTCGAGCGAAATTCCTGCTGGTGCCAGTTCGTCATTGCAGATCGCCTCCCCCGCGGGCGAACCATTAGTGCAAGCGGGGACGGGCTGGAAAGCCCGTCCGACTTCTCGGATCGCGAGATATGAGCACGCGAAAGAGTTCCATGTCTCCCCATTCCTCTCCATGGACTATCAGTACCGCTGGCGAATTGGATCGCCCGGCGAGACGCTCAGCGTCCACATCGAGAACTGGCAGGGCGATTCCAAAGCGTTCGATGCCACACTCTGGATGCGGCGGCGGCCCATCACTGGACTGAACCTGGCCCGCTGCCTGGCCCTCTATCCCTTAATGACAGCGCAGGTCGCTGGCGGAATCTACTGGCACGCTCTCCGATTGTGGGCCAAGGGTGTTCCGTACGTACCGCATCCACCGCCCATGACAAACCACTAGAGCCGATTCAGAAATCGTCTTCCGTGAGAAAAGCAGACAGGAATGCCTGCTCTACTAAAGTCAGACAGATATTCTTGTCTGTCCCGACTGAAGACAGATTCTAAATCTGCTCAAGTTCTTGAACTCACTCCCATTTCCCTGTTCCACATTACCCTTGTTCGAACCAAACATGAGCAGTTGCAATCCTGGCTCTGTAGCCATTCCATCCTGTTCCTCGAAGGCCGGCTCTGCGGGCTGGCTGGACAAGACGTTGCGTCACCTGGCGATGAAGTCGCTCCAGAATACGCGCCACGGTCAGATTGTCTTCCGCGATTCGATCGGCAGCTTCACGGTGGGTGAACCGGGGGCAGATCAATTGCAATGCACACTGCACGTTCACTCGTTGTCGTTCTATCGAACGCTGATTGCAACGGGGAGTCTGGGAGCTGCGGAAGCGTACATGGAGGGCGTCTGGACGTGCGACGATCTCCCGACGCTAATTCGCATCTTGTCGCGGAACCTGTCGCAGTTTGAGGCGATGGACGGTGGGTTCGCGCGCTTGGCAGGCGGGGTCGCCCGCGCGGCACATTGGCTCTCCCGCAATACTCAGGAAGGGAGTCGCAAGAATATTGCTGCTCACTACGACTTAAGCAACTCTTTGTTTGAGCTATTCCTCGACCCGACAATGATGTACTCGTCGGCGGTGTTTGAGGACGAGACGCAATCTCTCGAGTCGGCCTCGCTGGCGAAGCTCGACCGGATTTGCCAGTCGCTCGATTTGCAGCCGACCGATCACTTGGTCGAGATCGGCACCGGCTGGGGCGGGATGGCGCTCTATGCGGCCAAGAGCTATGGATGCCGGGTGACGACGACGACGATTTCGCAGGAGCAACATGCACTGGCCTCTCAGCGGATCGCGGAGGCGGGGTTACAAGATCGCGTCACGCTGCTGCTGACTGATTACCGAGACATGGTCGGCCAGTACGACAAGCTAGTTTCTGTCGAGATGATCGAAGCGGTCGGGGATGAATTCCTCTCCACCTATTTCGCCGCCTGCGACCGCTTGTTGAAACCTGGCGGCAAGATGCTGGTGCAGGCGATCACCATGCCGGATCAACGTTACGCGAGTTACCTGAAGACCGTCGATTTCATCCAGAAGTACATCTTCCCGGGCGGCTGTCTGCCATCCGTCGGCGCGATGCAAGCGGCGGTCGGAGCGGGCACCGGCTTACGGCTAACCGGACTGTTTGAGTTCGCGGAGAGTTATGCGATCACCTTGCGAAACTGGCGTGAGCGATTCTTTCAACGCCTGGTTGAAGTCCGCGCGCTGGGGTTCTATGACCGTTTCATCCGAATGTGGGACTACTATCTCTGCTATTGCGAAGGGGCCTTCCGCGAGCGAGCCGTCGGTGTCGCACACCTCGTGTGGGACAAGGTGAAGTACTGAGCGGACGCCCTAAGTCCGGACGCGCGAGTTCAGACGACAACCCCGCTCGCTGATTGGTGAACTGCTCTAAAACTCACCCACGACTTCGCCGCCCGCTCGGGTGCCCAATGATCGCCACAGTGCCAGGTCGATGTTCTCGCTGATCGATCGAACCGCACCGTCGGCCAGCAGCGAATGCACGATCCCGACATGATAGCTGCGCGACGCGAGGGAACCGTAACTGGCCAAGGTGGTATTCGAACCCTCTTGACGTGAGGCATAGTCCGCATCGTATGTCACGCCCGCGAAGGTCCAGAGGACTTTGGTATTCGGTCCCATCGTGGTCGTGAAACCACTGTGATGGCCGTGTCCATTGGGCCACTCGGTATGCCCCGTTCCGTCTTTGGTGGCGGGCTGGATGCGATCCTTCAAACCGACATCCACGGCCGCTAGCACTTCCGCGAGCGAACCCGGAACATTCGTCGAAGGGGGAGGTGCATTGCGAGTGTACGCTTGCCATGATTTGACCTCGGAGGCCATTAAGGTGTTGCTGGCTCCATCGGTGATGCTGCCGAATTTAATTGACGAGTTGGGGAAGAACAGCCCGTCCCCACCCCGACCCGTTGTCGGGTCAAAATAGAACCACGTCCCCAAGTTAAATCCATAGTTGGTCGAATACAGATTGACTCCCGAAATGCTTCGTGCCAGATCGCTTTTGGCGTCGGAGGGGCAGACGTAACCCGGGACGCGGAAACCCGACACGATGGGAGCGTTCACCGGATCGGACCACGACTTTTGTAAGTCGATCCGATTGAACAACGCCACTTGATCCAGGTAGGCGCTGATACGCCCGTGAATGGACCACGAGGTGTTGCTGGTCACAGCTGGGTTGATCGCCATGCTGGGCGGGAACCGAGTGAAGGTCGACTCATAGTTGTGGAGTGCGAGCCCGATCTGCTTGAGATTGTTTTTGCATTGCGAGCGACGGGCCGCCTCGCGGGCTTGCTGGACAGCGGGCAGCAGGAGCGCAATCAACACCGCAATGATCGCGATGACGACCAGCAACTCAATGAGAGTAAATCCGCGACGACGCACAGCACGGGGGGGCACAGGCTCTCTCCAGATTCCGGAGTGACTTTCGGTTGCTGAGAGAGCAATCGCCATGCCGGTCTCGAATATGCCCCCTCAGCGAGCGGGGTGGCGTCAGCCCCCCGAGTTCTACCATGACTAATCCGCAGCGTCAGCAAGGGCGAGCATCAAGGGTCGGTGTCGCGGCTGTGCCTCACGTAATGACAAATTATGAAACTGCGATTGGCATCAGACACGCATCGCGTACCCACCGAGCCTGCGGCGAGCGCCGAGCCGCTCACTCGTGCGGATAATTTTCCGCCATGGGGAGGTTTTCTCGCCGCGAGAGAACACTCAATTTCCTGTGATCGTCCCGACCACTGTCGTCACATAATCCCCACCGGGAGTCACCACGGCGTCCCCCTGCAAGAAAGTCACCGTCAACTCCAGGACAGCTGACCCCGGCTTGATCGAGCGAACCTGGACAGTCGCGGACTCGTGGCCGACTTGATAAGCGGTGGTCGCTTGAGCCTGAGTGACGGTCCAAGCTGCGGAGGAAGACTGGCTAGTGATCGAGACTTGGAGTTGGGCATCTCGGCGGATCGAGTCGTCATCGAGATTGTGGAAGCTCTGCTCGGTGGCGAACTGGACTGTGGCTCCCGCTTGCGAGTTGGCGGCGATGTCCCACGCTTGGGGAGCGATCTGGACCTGCGTCTGGTCGGGGAGGAGTTCCGCGTGGGCCCCACCGGGCGGGGCTGAAATCGACAAACGCGGCGTGACATGGACGCGGAAGCTCTGCCGCGCCGTCGTTTCGGCCTCGACCGACAGGGGGACACTCAACAGCACAACCGCGGCGAGTCCCAACAAAGTTCGTGTCTGCATGGCTGAGATCCTACTACAGTGAATATGCTCGTCCGTCGACACGGGGTTGATTATTCCCAATGCTTGATACCGCTGGCAAGCACTGGCAGCGATGCGAACCGGAAAACCAATACATGCCGCACGTTTCGGACGAGATTATCGAGGTGTTGATCTTTCGCCACCTCGACGACCACAGCGTGTGCTCTCTCTGCGAGCGCCCAAGGGCACTGACCTCACTAACCCGCAGCGTCAGCGAGGGCGAGCAAAGGTGGACTTTCCCTTGGTTTACGACACTGATGCACGGGGGTATTGGACTCCAGTGAGTGACATTGGATGCTAGCCGCCAGCTCTTCTTACCCGACGCTCAGAAGAGCCGGCGGCTAGCGCCGTGCCGCTCACTCACGCGGGACCTTCTGGCACTTCGGGCAGTAGAACGTCGAACGTTGCGATTGCACGATGCGGAGGATTTCCTCGCGATCACAACTGGGACACGTCTCTCCCTCGCGGGCGTAGACGCGATGGGCATTCTGATATCCGCCCGACTGATTGAGAGCATTGCGATAGGTGCCGTCCCCCAGCGTCGATCCTTCGTACTGGATGGCTGTCGACAGGACCTCGACCGTGAACTGGGCTAGCAGTTTCAGCTGGGCCGGACGCAGCGAGTCAGCGGGGGCGGCGGGGTGAATCCGGCAGAGGTGCAGGATCTCGCTGGCGTACAGATTCCCAATCCCCGCGACCTTCGATTGATCGAGCAGCAATACCTTGATCGGTCGGCGTGTGGCCCCACAAACCGCCTTCCAGTGACTGGCATCCGCGGCGAGTGCATCCGGACCGAGGAATTCCTGTCCGAATAACAGCTGCACTTCATTCGGGTTGAGCAGCGACACGGTGCCTAAACCTCTGCGATCCCAGAACCAGAGCGAGCGGGCCAGCTTTCCAGACTTCAGCTTCCAAACCACCCGTAGATGCTCGGGGTCCGGCGGGTCCGCCAGCAGCATCAGCCCCGTCATCCTCGGCTCGATGACAAACGCCGACCCCGACTCCAACCGCAACACCACCCGCTTCGCGCGGCGCGTGACCTCGACAATCGTCTGTCCGACCACTTGCTCCGCAATCGCCTCCAGGGCAGGTCGAATCGTCAGCGGTCGACATGCACACGGACACGCCTGGAACCCCACAATCCGCAACCCCTCGACCGAGGCTCGAATCCCACGCACCATCGTTTCCACTTCGGGTAGTTCAGGCATGGGACGGTGGAACTCAGTAATTCGAAAAGAGGAACTCGAACGGGAAGACGCATAACTTGAGGTGCAGGCCCGGCGAGAGCCCCGATTCCCGATCTAGAATGTGGGCTTCGAACTCGCGGAGATCAACCGCTGTAATCGTTGCAAACGATCCGGAGAACCTCTGAACCCGCCTGAAACCGAATTGTATCGGCTATGCTCAATCTTTCGACATCTGGGATGAAACCGACCGAGCGGGTCTCCTTTCTCCAGAAAAACCTTGACGGGCAACCTCGGGACGACGATTCTAGGTGATGTGGGGGCGTGCGCGATCGGCGATGGGCCGAGGCGACTACGATTTCCAGTCGGATGGTCGCCCCACTGGCACGTTCACCCCGTTCAAACGGTTGCTTCCCGCGCGGATCTCCTTCCGCTCAGGCCGCCTGGAGTACAGATTATGATGGGTCGAAACACGGTCGGGTCGCTCAGCCGCTGGTTCGCTCTGGGTGTGGTGTCGGCCTCCACGGCTTGGTCTGGTGGAGATCTTCGCGCCGCTGAGAAAATTGACGAGCAGATCCAGGCTCACTTGGCAGCTGGGGAATTTGCCCCCGCATTCAATCTGGCCCAAGGCATCGAGAATGGGGTTCAGCGAGATGCCGCTCTCCGCAGCGTCGCCCGAGCCCAAGCCGCATCGGGCGAGAACTCATCAGCCCGTCAGACGCTGGGCCGGATGTCGGATCGCCGGGAAGCTGCCACCGAGCGGTCTCAGCTGGGCGGGGGATCGATGGCCGATTTCCAGCCGTTGATCGACTTGATTCAACAGGAAATCGCCGGACCGTGGGACGCCGATGAGCCCGGCACCGGAACGATCAGCGAGCACGAAGCCGGTGTTCGAGTCGACCCCCAGGGGGTGCTGTACCGCCTGACGAAAGAAGAGCAGTCCGGTCGTCTGGCCGCTCTCGGCGTCCAAGCCCGCACAGCTGACATCAATGAGGACATGAGCCGTCAGTCGGACCTGCGCATGGTGTCGCTGACCCGTCTCGAAGCCGAAGTCAGCCGTCGGGGTGCCGCTGGTGAGCCGGTGATCGAGTCGATGAGAAAGCTCGCCGGTCTCTCACAGATCAAGTACGTCTTCGTGTATCCCGAATCGAACGAGATCGTCATCGCGGGCCCCGCCGAAGGGTGGAAGTACGATGTCAATGGCGTCGCGGTCGGCACCTCGTCGGGCAAGCCTGCACTTCAGCTCGACGATTTGGTCACCGTGCTGCGGACGTTCTCGCCCGGTGCTCGGCAGATGTTCGGCTGCTCGATCGATCCTCGTCCTGAGGGACTCAAAGCGGTCAAGCAGTTCGTGACCGATTCGCAGAATGCCGGACCACTGGAAGCGGGCGGAGCGCGGACTTGGGCGGCCAAGCTGGGCGATAAGCTCGGACGCCAGGACATCACGATCTACGGTGTGCCGAGCAACTCGCACGTCGCCCGCGTGATTCTCGAAGCCGACTATAAGATGAAGCTGATCGGCATCGGCAAGCTCGAAGGCGGCTCGAACGTGCCCGACTACTTCGAATTGACCCAGAAGCATCCCGAGTTCGCAACCAGCCACATCGAAGCGTTGCGCTGGTGGCTCTCGATGAAGTACGAAGCCGTTCTCCACAGCCCAGACCGCACGGCGTTCGAGATCGCTGGTTCATCGGTCCAGTGCAAGTCGGAGAATGAACACTTGAAAGAGAATGGCGAGCGAGTTCCGTCGGGCAAGGCGGAACCGATCAACGACATGTTCGCCCAGAACTTCACCGACAACTACAACGAATTGGCAGCCAAAGAGCCGGTGTTTGCGGACCTGAAATCGGTCTTCGACCTGGCTCTCGTCGCGGCCTTGATCGAGCGCGAAGACCTCGACGGAAAGACCAATTGGAACCGGGGAGCGTTCGCTGTGAACGGGGCCTACAAGGCTGCCAGCTACAACGTGCCAAAGTCGGTCGATACCGTCGTCAATCACCGCGTCTACAGGGGCAAGGACATCGTGGTGCAGGTCGCCGGAGGAGTCCGGGCCGATGTGGCCTCGATCGTCTCGGATGAGTCACTCCAAAAAGAATCGACGACAGCTACCAAGCCGGCTCTGCCGGAAGGCCGCTGGTGGTGGGATGCGAAGTAGTTGCCGTCTGACCGAATGCTGAAGCTCAGAACGCCTCGCAATCCTGCGAGGCGTTTCTGTTTTGTGAGCGGCCAGTCGCTGGCAGTCGGCACCTCTTCCCGCTCGATGAGAAGAGCCAGTGGCAAGCGTCGTGCCGCTCACTGGATCGAACCCCGCCGAATTCTGCGAGTGATTCTAATCTTCCAGGGAGGCCCCGGAGCTGGGACCACCTTGGATGTCCTCCAGGCGCTTGCGGCAATCCTTGTAGTCGTAGTCGACGACCAACACATCGCCATAGTGCTTTTCAGCGTTGGACTTATCCCCGAGTTCCTCGAGCACTCGCCCCAACAGATAGTGTCCTTCTTTGAACGAATCAGGATCGTTCTCAAAGTTCAGGTCCGGGACAGCGCGTTCCAGTTGGCCACGGGCCAGTGGCAGTTTCTTGTCATAGATGAAGCACTTCCCCAGCCCGAGCAGGGCCTTCCCTTTTAAGCGAGGGTCCTGGCTGGCTCGCTGCAGCAGCGGGATCGCCAAGGTCCACTTCTGGACCTTCATAAACCGCGTTGCGAGGTCATACTTCTTGTTCATGTCCTGCGGGTAACGCTCGACCCGCGCGCTGAGTATTTCGATCTCGCGCTTGATGAGTTCCATGGCCAAGGCAGCGATGTTCTCTCGTACTACGGGGTCGGTTGACTTCGCCGCTTTGGCCTTGCCCAGGTCGATGTTGAACTTCATCTTGTCGAGTTCCACATCTTCCAGCAGCTCGCGAATATCGGGCGAGTTCCCGGAAATCTGCAGAGCCTTGGTCAGCGTCTCGAAGGCGTCATCGAGCTGTTTATTCTTGCGATAATAGGTGGCCAGTTTGGCGTAGTTGGAGACATTCTCCGGCTCTTTGCGGATCGCCTGCTTGAGATCGTTTTCGAGAGACTCACCGGGGGCGAGTCCCTTCGACTGGGTCATACCGCCGGTGGCATAATCGTCGTACGCGGTTTTGTTCTTCTTCTCATCTTTGTTCGCGATCACATCCAGGGTCGACTTGGCGTCGTCGTATCCGCCGCGATGAGTGGTCTTCAGAGTCTGCATGGCGGTGATCATGTTGCGGGCCTCACCGTCGAGCGGGTCAAGCTTGTAGATGTGCTCCCACATGCGGGTCGCCTCGTCGTACTCCCCTTTCTCCGCCAGAACCTCCGCCAGCTTCCGATGCAAGTCCTTGTTGTTCTTGTCGATCGCACAAGCGAGGCGATACGCCTCCCGAGCAATGTCCGGATGTTTTAGGTTCTTGTGAGCTTCCCCTTGGTCGGCCAGCAGCTGGGCATCCCAAGGATTGATCAGCAACCCCTCTTCGGTCGCCTTGTCAACCTCGCCCCAGTCGCTCTTTTTCTTGGCAGCTGTGATGCGGCTGCGAATGCCCATAAGCTTGGTCTTGGCCAACATCCCCGCGCCGGTACCGTTGTCGTTGTATTTCTTGCGTGTCGTGTTGCGGAGGAGCTGGCGGTACACGAGGTTGTCAGCTACGAGCTTCACGCACATGCCGAAGTTCTCGATCGCGAGATCCCAGTTCTTCTTCTCGATCGCTTCGCCGCCGCGACGATAGTTGTCAGCTGCCCATTTGTTTCGGTCTTCGCTCACGGCTTGGTCCTGACATGGTTTTACCCCGCCATTGGGGGCAGTTCACAGAGAGACCCTGTCCCCAGAATTCTACATCGGGAGACCGGCATTTTGGCGAACGATCACTCGTTGGCGGAGCGATTCGACCGAATGCCCCGCGAAGAGCCGGAGGATATCAGAAGCCCGTTCAGAAAGGCAAAAGCGAAGGGACTTGTCCAACAGGCGATGCGAAGAGCCAAGGATCCTCCTACGATCCAATGAAAACAGCCACGACCCATCAATGGTCGTGGCTGAATTCAGATCGTCATGCCCGTCGTGGCCGAATTACGGGTTTGCGGGAGCTTCTGGCGCCGGAGTCGCCGGGGATTCCGCAGCCGGAGTCGCGGCTTCGGTCGTGGTGGCGGGAACCGCTTCCGCTGGAGCAGCAGCCGGTGCATCGAGGATCGCGAGATACTTCTCAGGGTCTTCTTCCACCGCGCCCCGACAGCCTTCACAACAGAGGAAGACCGCTCGGTCGCCGACCATCATCTTGACGGGTGTCCCCATGCTGCCCAGTGGCTCGCCGCCGACGGGACAGTTCTTCTGCTTGTCGGCCAACAGCTGGTCTTCACTCGACAATGTCGGCGTCTTATCCACATCGCCCGCAGTCATGGCGACTGGAGTCGACGGGCTTGGCGCAGGGGCTGCACTACAACCGACGGCAGAAGCCGCGACGGTGATCGCGAGCAGGGTCCAAGAACGGGGCATTTCATACTCCTTGAATTGGCGGTCGCGAGCGAACTCTCGCTAGCGGGGGTTTCCCTCCATAGCGTAGCCACGCGTCTGTGAAAAACCAATCGAGCTGGTTTTGGTCCAGGGGAACGCATCGCTTGAACGTGGCGAGGCAGCATCACGCGACTTCTGCGAGAGTACTACTGATCAAGCGGCCGTGGCTGAGCTCGACTCGGCCCGCCGATTGAGTAGATCGGGTGGGACGGTTGGATGAAGCGGGCGGTGTTGATCTTGTGGCCTTCCCACGTCTCAGAGCTGAGCCGCAGGTCAGCTCTCTCTTCCCCCCGTTCCCGTTCCCGTGATAGATTTCAGCCCTCTCTTGGGAATCTGACGAAGGAACGTCGATGAAGTCTTCTCACCATCACCTCGTAAATTGGCTCCAGCTCACGCTGAGACTCGTTGTCTGCGGATTGGCGAGCCTCTGCCTGTGGCCCCTGACGGCCACAGCTGCCATCACGCTGCGTGAACCGGAAGGCTCCGACCGCGTGACTCAAGCCAGCCTGACAGTGACGACGACCGGTTCCGTCTTCACCGCGGGAGGCAAAGAGAAGAGCCAGAAGCTTCCGATTGAGGCCCGGGCCCGGTTCCAGTTTCGAGAACGGCGACTCCCCTCGGGGGGGCGTGATGCCGCCGCACTTCGCTCCGCTCGCGAGTTCGAGGTGGCCGAATTGGAGACCACCATCGCCGGCCGCCAGTCACAGCAGTCGCTCCCCGAGAGCAACCAGAAGATCGTCGCGTCTGGAGCGTCCACCGGCGTGTGGGTCTATTGCCCGACGGGGATGCTCTCTCGCGAGACGATGGACCTGTTGGAGCTGCCGGGAGAACCGCTGGCCTTGCAAGCTTTGCTCCCCACCGAAGCCGTGGAGATCGGCGGCCAGTGGACGCCGAACGCTTGGGCCATCCAGATGCTCGCGACCGTTGAGGCCGTTCAGAAATCGGAGATGAACTGCGAACTGGTCTCCGTCAAAGGAGACACGGCGACGATTCAGATCGAGGGGAGCGTCCTGGGCCAACGCTACGGTGCCAACACCGAAGTAAAGATCACCGGGGTGATGTCCTTTGATCTCAAACACCAGATGATCGACTCCGCGAAACTGACCTACAACATCAAAGCGAATATCGGCACCGTAAGTCCCGGGATCGATGCACGAGTGGAATCGGTGGTGACTCGGCAACTGACAAAGTCCCAAGGATCGCTGACCGATGCCCTGTTGGAAACACTGCCCATCAGTCCCCCGCGCGGGGTCGAGATGCTGGCCTTTGATGCGACGCCATGGAAGGTCCAGATGCTCCATGATCGTAGCTGGCACCTGTTCCAGGCGGTCCTGGATGGCACCAGCCCCGTGGTGATTTTTCGTCTGATGGAGAACGGCAGCCTCATCTGCCAATGCAATGTGGCGAAGCTCCCGACCGCAGCTGCCGGACAACATGCCTCACTCGATCAGTTTGAAGCGGACATCAAGACTTCATTGGGCAAACGGTTCAAGGGGCTGCAACCACGCGAGAAAATCCCGACGGACAACGGCCAAACCCTCTATCGCGTCGTGGCCGAAGGACAGACAACGCTCGCCGGAGAGAAGGGAGCCATCGATGTCCCGATGCAGTGGAACTATTACCTGTCGGCCGCCCCCAGCGGGCAACAGCTGTCATTCGTCTTCGCTATCGAGCCGCAACTGGTTGAACAGCTTCAAGACCGGGATGTGGAGATGGTGAAGAGCGTCCGGTTCACGAAATGAGTGTAGGGTTTTGACGGTTGAGCGAAAGACGCAACTCTCAGATCTCGCCGAAACACGACAAACTCACGACTAGCGTTCTCTCAATCTACAACTTTCATTCCTCAACGCCCCCCCCCCCATGAAACTCCAAGAACTCCAATCCCTGATCGACACGATGTACTCCCGTAAAGACGAGGAGCGGGGGATCGAGGGGACGTTTATGTGGCTGATGGAGGAGGTCGGCGAGTTGGCGACTGCTCTTCGCAGCGGGACGAAAGAAGAACTGGCGTTCGAATTCGCCGATGTGCTGGCTTGGTTGGCGACGATCGCCAATGTGGCCAAGATCGATCTGGGAGCGGCGGTCCAAACCAAATACGGCAACGGCTGTCCGGGCTGCCACGCGATGGTGTGCGTATGCGGGGTGGAAGAGAAGCCGTAAGGGTGGCAACGTTCTGCTGCCGCGCTGCGATTGAGCAGCTCAGTCTGATGCTCCCCCATTGGACTCGCACAAATAGGGCCGCGAGAACACCAAGCCCCAGGCGAGGACCATCGCCCCGCCGATCGCGGGGGCGAGATGCCAGGTACTCGTGTACCCGACGCCCACGTGTACGCTGATCGCGCACAGGTAACCCGCCATCCCGGCCCCCCCGAGCATCCACCACAACCACGGTCGCCCCCGCTCAAAACCCCAGAGCACTGGTAGCAGTGTCCCCAGCCCACAACTCAGCAGCATCCCACCGAAGCTCGCGCGGTCATGGGCCACCAGCGGGATAATGCGCGGGTTCGCACTGGAGAGAGCCGCAACCGTTGTGCTCATGAACTCCAAGTCCTCGGTCACGAAGACGCTCGTACTTCCGATGCCGACGATCACCACCCCCGCTGTGAAGAGTGCGACCGCGTGTGAGATCAACAGGAGCTGTCCCCACTGCGCGAGCCTCCACGGGCGATCCTCGCGGAGTGTCGGTGTCACTCGATCCTGGATCGGCGAGAGCGGCGAAGCCAACCCGAACAGCTGGAATTGAAACAAGATCGCAGCCACGAACGCATGGAACGGGTCGAAGTACCC
>Ga0105046_10005005_pt1 | contig 21041 bp, 14 predicted proteins | sample MAT03_FD_78385 | JGI IMG/M metagenome (GOLD analysis project Ga0105046, IMG submission 78385) | Freshwater microbial communities from Lake Fryxell liftoff mats and glacier meltwater in Antarctica - MAT-03 (megahit assembly) | ecosystem: Environmental > Aquatic > Freshwater > Ice > Liftoff...
ATTACAGTTGATGTTGCCTGCTGTAGTAAAACTGAATTCCTGGCAGCCGCTTGCGCTCCCTGCGCCGTTATAGGGGGTAATTCGCACATAGATGGTTTTGTTGGGGGGAAGAGGTTGAATCGGTTGGTAAAAAGTGTCGGCTACGGTTTGGTTGTTCAGCAAGTCGGAGCCGCCGGGCGTGGTCCCGAGACTGAGGCGGTAGCCGTCTTCGCAGCCGCCTGCGGGGGGCCAGGTGAGGATGGTGTCGGTGGGGACGGTGGCTTGGAGGAGGAGGGGGAGGGTGGGGAGGCAGGAGGGAATGGAAGGGGTGTACGCGAGAATCATTCCATTGCCTCCGGCAGCCCACCCGAGATTAGAATTTAAAAAATATGCAGAACTAAATCCTTGCAAGTAAATTCCAACTTCCTGTGATTTCCAATGCACTCCCCCGTCAGTTGTTTTTAGGATTTTACCAACGGTCCCAATTGTCAAATCAAACGCGGAGCCAACTGCCCAACCTGTCTGGGTATCTGTAAAATAGACTGAATTCAGCCCGATACTGCCAATACTGGGGTTGAAATTTTGTAAAGCCCAAGTATCCCCTCCATTAGTCGTTCTTACGACCACATTATCACCAACTGCCCAACCATTTTGAGCATCATTAAAGAATATATCGGTGAGTGCATTTGCAGTGCCGGTCGTTTGTGACACCCAGGTTGCTCCGCCATCAATAGTTTTCACGATTTTCCCTTCATCCCCTGCGGCCCATCCAATTTGATTGTCTAAAAAGTAACAAGCGGTTAGCCCTGTGCTGGTACTAATTGTAGAATTTTGTGGCATCCAAGTACTGCCGCCGTTTGTAGTCTTCCAAATCTTGTCATTTTGGTATCCACCGACAATCCATCCGGTTTGGCTGTCTACAAATTGAATATCAAAAATATAATCGGATAAAGGAAAACTTTGAGTTGTCCAATCCGTACCACCGTTCAACGTTTTCAATATAAAGCCACCATTACTGCCATTGCCTATAGCCCAACCTGTTTGGTTGTCAATAAAAGTGCCGGCGGTTATGTTATTGCCTGTAGAGCCAATGAATTGAGAACTCCAATTTGTTCCAGCATTCGTTGTTTTTAGAATAGCGTTTGCACCTAAAGCCCAACCGGTCTTATTGTCAATAAATTTAATATCAGAAATGAAATAGCCAGGGTCCGGAAAATAATTCCAGTTTACTCCACCATTCGTAGTTTTTAAAATCCTGCCGTCCTCGCCAACGACCCAACCTGTCTGGATATTCGCGAAATGCATACCTTTAAAACTGGTATAATTGGTACTTGAAATTTCATTTGTCCAGTTTGCCCCACCATCGGTAGTTTTCCAAAGTATACTGGACGCGATACCCCAACCTGTCTGTGCTGTCATAAAATGAATCTCTCTAAACCAGTAAGGTATACCGGGCGTTTGCAGAGCCCAATTAGCGCCCCCATTGGCTGTTTTCCATATTTGACCTATACTACCATTGCCACCTACTATCCATCCGGTTTGGTTATCAATGAAATGGATAGCGTGAAACCAGGTCGTTGTGTTAAGATTTACAGCGGACCAGTTTTGGCCACCGTCGATTGTTTTCAGGATAGTTCCATTGAACCCAGCAGCCCATCCTTTCTGTGCGTCAATGAAATATATTGATTCAAGGCGGTTATTCGTAGTAGAGTTTTGGGGCACCCATGTGGTACCTCCATCTGTCGATTTTAAAATTGTACCGTTATTCCCAGATATATACCCAATCTGGCTATTGACGAAAAAGATGGAAGTTATGAACATGCCTAATTTTTGTTCAACCCAGTTTTGCCCACCGTCTACTGTTTTTAGTACAACACCTCCTGTACTTGAATAACCAATCGCCCACCCGATTTGGCTGGTATTAAATATGACCTTAATAAGCGTAGCAGTACTATTCGAGTTTTGTTTCACCCAATTCGTGCCCCCATCAGTAGTTTTTAAGATGAGGCCGTCGTAACTCACGGTCCACCCCGTTTGATTGTCAATAAAAAAAACATCGTTCAGTGAGTTCCCCTGCGGCAGCGGGTTCTGCCAAGTCCAGCAGTCCCCCGCTGGTAGGCCGGAGCCATTGCCGTTGCCTCCACCACTCGTCACCACCACCGTCCCCGTCCTGCTACACCCCCCCGCATCCACCGCCACCACCGTATACGTCCCCGCTTGCGGGCAGGTGAAGGACACCGTTTCATTGTGGGTGAAAGGCATAGTGCTGAGGGTGGCCGTCACGCCGGGGCTGCCTTGCAGGGCCATGGTGACAGAAGCGTAGGTGGAGCCATTGGTTTGGGGCAGGCCGCCGGAGAGGGTAAAAGAGCCTGTTAAATTGAGCGTTGAGAACTGAGAAATGGAGATAGCAGGCAATGCCGTAACCATCACGTTATCAAACCAATAGGTTTCTGAGATGCCCTTGCATGAGGGTAGGACACGGATTTGCAACGTGTTACCCGTCAGGCCAGTCACGGTAGCCGTTCCATTGGCACCGCCACAGACATACTTGAATTGTGTCCAGTTCCCAGCATTGATCTTATACTCCATGACCATTTGGTCGTGCCCATTGTCAACAATCGGGGTACCCGTACAGGCAAAGAACGGTCCGTTCGGTGAGCATTCCAAGATGCCGCTAAAACCATATTCAATCGAAATCGAGATACATTGACCAACAATATTGATTGGGTTTGTCATCCAGATATTGTTATTCCCACCTCCAATGATCCCGCCTCCTAAATCACAACAAGGGCTACCTTCCATGTCCGTTACTTCAAAGCGGTTATTTCTCACACCCCAAAAGCCTGTTCCATCGCAGTCTGTAAAGTTTTTACTCCATCCGGCATTGGCTCCAGAAAAATTTTCTTCCCAGATGATGGTCTGGGAAAATGACAGATCAGCGATTGTAAAAAGTAGCCCCATGAGGATACCTACCTTATGCGCACCGCCAGATTTGACAACTTTATAAAGGTTGTCAAATCTCCATGCATGAAAAAGGTGGTTCAGGATCACAACAAGGCGGCAAAATTGCTTCATGGTCAAAAGAATTGGAGGAGATAAAACCAAGAGCTAACATACGATACCCTGCGCAGACGGGTGTCGGAGCCACGCATATAATGTTAGAAAAATCTTCAAGCCATCCGAAATAGGTCTTTTGGAGTAGAGACTTTATCTTTGACTTTGTTTTGTATATTTTTCTTCACACGAATGACACTAGAAATTGAAATTCCTGATTCCGTTCTGGGTATCCCGGCCTACTCCCGACAGGATTTAATGCTGGATGTGGCGGTGTCGCTTTACCAGCGCGGGCTGTACTCCTTGCAAAATGCAGCCCGTTTTGCGGGTATGACAACATCCCGTTTCCAGCAGGTGCTGGACGAACGGAAGATTGTCGTGGGCACTCCCAGTGCTGATGAGGCGACCAATACAACCCAACCTGCCGCCGAGTTGGCTACCATTCCACCGGAGATGATTCGGCCTACGCGGCCCCAATTGGTTTTAGAAGATTTGATCAAAGAACAAAATTTCAAAGGCATGGATATCAATCGTTTAAACCGAACCATTGATAAAATGGATGTGCAGGAACCTGTTGAGTTACTTCTATCTCAACTCACCCCATGATCTATCTTTTTGACACCAACATCCTGGTGCACTATATCCGAAAAACATCGGTCAAGACCTTTGTTGAGCAATATTTTGACCCTGCCAACCCGCGCAACAGACCTGTGATTTCTGTTATCACAGTTGGAGAAATACGCTCCATTGCACTTCAAAATCAGTGGTCTTCCAAACGTTTGGCAGCACTGGATGCGCTACTCTCCGAATTTATTATCACCGACATCAATACGGATGATGTCATACGTGCTTACGCTGATATTGACGCCTTCAGTCAAGGTAAATTGCCCGGCAATCCGCTCGGCACCACTGCTCGCAATATGGGCAAAAACGATCTCTGGATTGCCGCTACCGCTCATGTTTTAGGCGCTTCCTTACTCACCACCGACAAGGATTTCACCCACTTGCACGATGTTTTTTTAGACGTGGCGGCAATAAGCGCTTGACCGGTCTCCGCTATTTACCAACCCCCTCCTGCAACTTCCGCGCACTTTCCCGAAACGGGTGCCCCTCATCCCCCAAGATCCGCCCAAACAACGCATCCGCTTCCGTATGATGTTGTCCATCGGCGACGTAAGTCACCAGCAACAGCCATTCGGCTTTTTCACGCAGGTCGTCGGAAGGATTGGAGCGGAGCATTTGATTCAAGGCAGCCACGGCAGCCCCATATTCTTTTAGCCGGAGATGACATTCAGCACGTAAAAGGGCGGCTGTTTGGCGGTTGTTGTCTGATAAAGCAATGTTATTGAGTTGATCAATCGCGGTGCGATAGTCCTGCCGTTCCATCGCAGCATACACCGGGTCCAATGCCGTAGCCGCTGCGCTACTCCGGGCGCCCACACCGCTTTCTTCCAATGAGTGCAGGGCCAGGCTCTCCGCGCTGTTGCCGAAGAAGAGTCCCCGGGCAAAAAATCCCAGCACCAATGTCACCGTCGCCGCCGCTGCAATTCGGTAGAACAGACTGCGGGAGGCCTTCAGTTGAACCACCGGAGTGGCGGGCTGTTCGATGGCCTTTTCCATTTTCCAGGCGGCCATTTGGGAGCGCAGATCGTCCCGCACCAGCAATTCCATGGCACGGTGTTCGAGTTCTTGCCGGCGAATCTCGGCGGCCAGCGTAGCATCCTGTGCCGCTTGTTGCTCCAGGTTTTGGGTTTCTTCGGTGGTGGTTTGGCCGAACAAAAAAGCCTCTATGCGGTCGAAATTGGTGTTGTTTGCCATGGTAGTGGTCGGTTGTTGGTTGTTAGTTGTCGGTTATTAGTTGTCAGTTATTAGTTGTTGCCCCTTGCCCTTTAAAATTGAAACCTCGGGTCATTGCCAATCAATTCTTTCAGGGATTGGCGGCAGCGGAACACCGCTTTTTTGGCCTGGTCGGCACTGGAGAGTTGGCGCTCGTCCGCTACCTGTTGCATGGTTTTTTGTTCAAAATAGTAGAGCCTCAAGGCCTCCTGGCATTTATCGGTCAGTTTTTTCATGGTTTCATGGAGTACAACATCTCGATTTTGTTCAGCCGCACTCAGTTCCGAAAGGACCATATAGTCGGCCAGTTCGTCGGCGGAATACAGGGCTGAATCTGGAATGGTATCGTGCAGCACGATACGGTTTACCTTTTTCAATCCATCGCGCATCAGGTTTTTGCAGATGCCGAGCAGGAAAGTTTCTACCCGGCTTTCAGCGCGGAACCGCCCGCTGCGCAACAGCTCGTCAAGCAGGATAATGGCCTCTTGCAGTACATCATCCGGTTCTTTATCGCGCAGATTGTACATCTTTGCCCAGTCCCGGATTTTACCGTTTACCACCGGACTTTTGTAAAGTGTAGCAAACGCACGGTTTCGGCGATTGGGGTCGGTGCTCAACAAGTCGGTTTTCAGGTTGTCGGGGGACATTGCTACGACTTTCATAAATGAGTGGAGATAGGCGGGTTTGGGTACCCGTTTTTCAGAAAATTTTTTTCGCTTTATAAAATTGATTCGTAAAAGTAGTACCTCTCCTGTTTTCCAATGGGCATAAAACCATGCTTTGGGGCTTTTTTGTTCTTTTTGGCTATTTGCGGCCGGCTAAACGGGCAATCCGCTGTCTCCGGGGCGACTGCCACCGAAACACGTATAGAATCTTGGCGCGAACTGCTGCGACAAGGCCAGACAGCCGCAGTGGCGGACAGTTGCGCCGAGTTGCTGAACGTTTGGCCTGCAAAAGCCGGGACCCGACTCCAGGCGCTCACCATCTCGCTGCAAGCCAATGCTTTACGGCAGCAGGGAAATGCGGAAAAAAGCCTGGTGCTGCACCGGGAAGCGTTGCGGATCCGGCGCAATTTGTACGGAGCCGGCCATCCCGAACTGGCGGGTAGTTTTCAGAATATCGGCAACTGTCTGCTGGACCTCGGTCGTACCAGTGAAGCCTTTCAGGTGTTGAAAAAAGCGGCCGATCTGAAAGAACGGTTCTTTAAAAGCGACCCTTCCAAACTATTGAGCACCTACAACAGCCTGGGGCAATGCTGCGCAGACCTGACCAGATACGCGGAGGCGGAGCGTTATTTTCGCCAGGCATTGGACATCGAAACCCGCATCAGCGGTCCTCAAAGCGCTGATCTGGCCATTCGCTTCCTGGCGCTGGCTGATTTACAAGCCAATCAGTTGCACTTTGATTCGGCGGCTGCCCTGCTTCGACGTGCGCTCCAACTCCCGCTCGACACGCTCGATCAACACCACGAAACCTATATTCTCCTCCTGAACAACCTCGGCAATGCCTGTGCCGCTATGGGTCGCCCCGCAGAGGCCATTGAATGGCTGCAAAAGGCGCTGCTCCGTTGTGAATCCAGCCTCAGTCCGTCGGGCGCCAGCCTGCGCGGACGCTGCCTGCTCAACCTCGGCAATTGTCAGTTCGATCTGGGTGATTTCGCAGCGGCGGAAATGAGCCTGCGGTCTGCGCGGGCCAGCCTTTCAAACGCGCCCGCAGACCAGGCCGCCGCAGCCAACTCCTTCGCACTTGTGTTGCGCTACCGCGATCGTTCGCATGAAGCCATTGATTCATTCCTGGTGGTATACAACCTCTACCTCCAGGTTCCACCGACCGGGGTGAACCGCCGCGCCGCAGCGGGAGTTTGTATGAACCTCGGCAGTGCATACCTGGATGGTCATGCATACAAAGAGTCCCTGTTTTACTTTCAAAAAGCACTCGACCTGTACCTCAATCTGCCTCAAAGCGCAGCGGATCTGGCAGCTTGTTACGACAAGATCGGACTGGTTTATTTTGAACAAAATGACCTTCCCGCCACCCTGCAAGCGTGGGATTTGGCTGCCTCCCTGGCTCCCAACGGGCCATTGGGGCTGCAATTTGCAGTCTGGCTGCACAAAGGTGATTGGTACGCCCATCAGCAACAATGGGATGCTGCGCTGACTGCTTATCATGGGGCACAGTCCATCGTCAGCCCGTCGGGCCCTCGCATTGCCGTGTTCTTTCCCTATGAATCCGTTCAGGTGCGCACTGCGATCGGGCAGCTCTGGCTGAACCGGAGCCGGGAAAGCAAACAAAGTGCTGATTGGGAAAAAACGCTCGCTTTGGCGCGCGACGCGATCGCGGCTTTGGAGGCCCTCAAATCCAACCTGCGCACCGATCGCTCCGCCATTGAATTGCAGGAGGCATTTGATACGCCCTTTGATATGGCCGTGGAAGCCGCCTTGGCATTGGGGCAGACTCAAACGGCGTGGCAGTTTTCGGAAGATTTCAAGATCAACTTTTTACAACAACTCAGTTGGCAATCTAACAGGGAATCTGATTTTGGGCTTCCCGTGTCTTTACTGAACGAAGAACGAAGCCGAAGCCGCCGCCTGGCCTACTTTCAGCAATTGCGCAGCACCGGAGAAGATCACACCAATTCGACCTTTTTAGCCCTGGACGACAGCATCCGGTACCTGACCGAAGCGGGGTATCAATTCAGGCTGACATTGGCGCGGCAATATCCGGCTCAGTTCAAACTGCTGTATGCGCCGGATTTACCCGATGTGGCGGCCGTGCGGCACCGCTTGCGTCCGGATCAGTCGCTGCTGACCTACCAGTGGAGCCAGGAAAAAGCCTGGGCTTTTGTCATTCGTTCGGACACTTTTATCGCCATCGAATTAGCCTTCCCAAAAACGGAGGAACAAAGGGTGTGGCGTTTCTTTCAACATTGTTCTACGAATCCATACGCCGTGCAGGACGATTTGCGGAAGCAGGTTTTTGCTGAAATGTGTGCGGATGGCGAAACGCTTTATCGAAGTCTGGTTGCACCTGTAGAGGCATTTTTAGGTCCTTCTGTACTAATCGTGCCGGATGGACTGCTTTGTCTGCTGCCTTTCGAAGCCTTGGTCACCGCAGCCGAGCCGGCGGCGCATCGATTTCACCGCCACCATTTTTGGCTGGAAAAACATCAGATCGGATATGCACATTCAGCAGCGGCCTGGCTCAACTTATGCCACCGCCCTCGGAGCAGCGCCCCGTTCCCTTTATTGGCCATTGCCCCGAATTTTGACGGAAATCAACACGGACTTCGCTCGCTCCGGCACAATATGGCTGAAGCCGATTCTGTGCGATTATTGACAGACGGGGTTGTTTGGAAAAATGCCGAAGCAAACAAACAGCATTTTCAGGCAGAAGCAGATCAATACCGGGTCTTGCTGCTTTCTACCCATGGCGTCACGAATGACCAGGAACCGCTGGCGTCTTTCGTTGCATTCACGCCCGCCCAAACTTCTCTCGCCTCAGGCGAGATCAAACTTCAAACTCCGAACTCCGAACTTCAAACCTCAAACTTCAAACTTCAAACTTCAAACTCTTTTAACGATTTGCTTCGCGTCTCCGACCTCTATGGCCTGCACCTGCCTGCTGATTTGGTTGTATTAAGCGCCTGCCAAACAGCCTCCGGACGGCTTTACCGCGGAGAAGGGATGTTGAGCATTGCCCGCGCCTTCCAGTTTGCCGGCGCCAAAAGCCTGGTCGCCTCGCTCTGGAATGTAGACGACCAGCACACGCCCTCTTTGATGCGGTCTTTTTTTAGTTTTTTATGGGAAAAACGCGATAAAAGCACCGCCCTCACCCAAGCCAAATTGGCTTATTTGAAACATCATCAGGGCCTGGATGCCCATCCCTACTACTGGGCAGGGTTGATCGGTATCGGCAACGATGAGGCCCTGACCGATTTGGCTTCCACCAAAAACTGGCTGACATGGATCGGCTGGTCGGCACTAGCGATGGGCGTATTTGCCGCCGCGCTGTTCTTTTATTACAGGAAAAAGTAACTCATATTGACTTCCACACTATGCCCCAGGCGCAGGTATTTTGAAAATACGGGGATCCCGTAGGCCATGCCCAATTGAAGTTTTGCGCCATCGCCGATATTGCAATTGAAGCCGCCTTCGGCACTGAGCACGCCATTGGTGCTGGCCCCGATTCCTCCATAAACCCTTTGCCGCAGGAGGTGTACGCGCAGGTTGGCATCCATGTTGAAAACGGAAGGAAACAGCGAATTGAAGGTCACCCCAGGGGCTATCCGAACAATGGCGGATGGCTCAATAACAATGGGTGGACCATCCAGCCCGTAATCAAAGGCGCCCCGATTGATAAAGCCGCCTACCTGCAAATTGATATGCTGCAAACGGTCCGTCTGGAATACATTTTTGTCGCTTCGCTTTTTCAGATTGAGGCCAAAAGTCTGTGGCACGGAAATCCCGAAGTAAAATTCTTTCCGAATCCGGTACATCATGCCAAAAGCAAAATCAGCAAATATGCGCTGCTTGTTGTCCATGGCGACCTGATCGTTGGTAACCGGCTGTCCGTCTTGTCCCCGGAGTTTGGTCACATCCACCCCGTACACCACCAAACCCGGGCTAATCCCGAAATGAAGGATATGCCCGTCTTTATAAGGCAGCGGGAAAAAGTAGGAGTAGTTGCCGTAAAGGCCATAAGTGCTGATGGCGTCGGTTTTGTCGCCGTATGCTGTGAAACCAAACTTGTTGTTAGAGCCGCCGTTGCCGAGTTCCGGGCAATATTCGGCTGACACGAAATAATTGACCGGTGCACCCTCCAGCCCGATCCATTGCAGGCGAGAACCGGCATTGATGATGGTGGTGTTGTGGTAACGCTTGAGGTAGTAGGAGCGGTCAATCGCAGCGGGGTTGACGGACTGCCAGTTGGCTCGATAAAACGAACTGTATGAAGTCTGTTGAGCGACCAGATTGTTTTTTGCGCAGCAAAGCAACATGCAGCAGATGGCGATGGAAGGAAGGAGGCGAATCATCGGAAAGGCGGTGTTATTTTAAAATTTGAAAAAGGGTGATATCGCGGGACATGGGGGTTTTTATCTCGAATTGAGGGGTTTGCTCCACTTTGGCTCCTTTAAATTTGACCAGATCAGGCACTCGTTTTTGCAAGAAGGCATCCAGTTCACCGACGGCAACCAACCCGTCGTTGGCAAATGATTCGGACATCAATGGCAGGTCTGCAATACCGGCGCCTGTGTCTGTGATCAATGGAATATCTTTAGCCAACTTGACTGGCAGGCCCGAGAAGGCTTCCAGAATGGCTTTTGTGAATGCCCCGTTTTGCCAGGAAGGGTCTTCGTAAGAGGATTCGTCTGCCTTGCAGGAAAAATAGGTAGCCGCTCCGTTGGTGACGGCATTGGCTGCTTTGATGCGTTCTTCCAGGCGTTGCAAGTCCATGGGATCTGACTTAGCGCCCTCTACTTTTTCTGCGCCTCCACCCTTGCCACTGTGACAGGCATCAATGAAAATAATTTTTTTGCAGTTGATTGGGTTCAGGTATTTTTCCACCATCTGCTGATAGCTCACTGTGGTAAGTTCTTCGTAGTCGGGGTCATAATTAGAAGCGACAAAGCCGAAGGTGGCATCACTTTTCCGTTCGATACCATGTGAAGACATAAAAATCACCAGGTAATCATTCCGCTTGATGCGCTTGTTGATCCGGAATTCCCGCTCCAGCCTGGCGAATGATTTGACAATTTCGTCTACTTTCGTTTTGTCGGCTGTTGTGAGCGTATCCACAAAAACTTCGTTGAAAAACCCCACACCTCGCTGTCCGATCATCACCTTCGCAAAATCGCGGGCATCTTTGACCGTATAATTCAGGTCTTTTTGCGGCACACCAATTACCAGAAGGTGCAGGTTGGGCTTTTCAGGTTGAAATTCAAAAACGATGGAGTCGGTCCGCTCTCCTTCGAGTTCGAAATAAACCACATTGCGCCCGTTTTTCAGCATCAGTTCTTGTTTAAAAATATACTCGAAACGGTTGGGCCTGGGCGTAAGCAGCATTTTCATGTCCACCGGGCTTTTGTCGTCTTGCCGCACCTGTCCGTTTACCCGCGTTTTGAAGTCTGTGGATTTCAGGTTTTGATTGCCCGAAAAAGCGCGCACGGTTACGTTGGCTTTCCCCTCGGTAGCGATGATGATCCGCGAATCTCTGCCGGCCATATCCGGCTCGGTAACGGATAGATCTGCTTGCGGGGGAGCAACCACTGCGACAGCCGCTTCTCTTTCCGCGACAATGACGCCCTGAAAAGTGCGGACAGTGCGGTCATTGGCTTCCACCGTGAACTCCAGGGTGATCTGACCCGATTCCAGGGTTTTGTCTGCTTTTACGGGAACCGAGAATGTCCTTTCTACGCCGATCGGCAATTCGCCCAGGTTGAGCGGCGACAAGGTGACGGATGCGCCTGATAACCCCGCTACCAGTTTGACTTGAATGCTGCCTTTGAGTATGGGGGTTTCTTTGCTGGTATTTTTCAGGCCAAACCGCAAGGTGCCGCGTTCGCCGGGCGCTAATTTGCCGTTGTTGTTGTCATCAAATCGAATGTTGGTTTCCTGGACTTCTGGGATTCCCTTCCGGCGCAAATTCTCGTTCGCACGAAGGCACAGCAAGCGCACACATCCATCTGTGCGGGAGCGCCCGACGTAGGAAGTGCCAGCGAGCAGATACAGATTGGGGCCGATCAACAGGATGCGGTTGACGTAAAAGTCCTGGTTGCGGGTCACCTCATACGCTGCATAATTCTGGTCAATGGTATCGCTGTACACCTGCACCGTCAATTCACGGGATTCAGTTTTGCGCACGACCAGCCATTTGGAATGCCCTGGCGTCCGGAAAAGCGATGTGGCACAGTCCTGAATATCGGAGCCGAAGGTAAGCGTATGCGCTTCCCGTTGTCCCGGACGCACCTCCGCCAGCCACACATCGCTGTCGCCATTGGCATTGCCGACTTTGCCAGCCAGATACAGTTCGCCATCCATCGTACCGGTCATGCCAAAGAGTTCCTGCCCGGCACTCGCGCGGATGATCTGGGGAGATTCAGCCAGGATGCCCTCTGTATTCAGTTTGAATACCCACACATCGCCGCTGCGGGTATAGTTTTTCACCCGTTGAGTGTAACCGCTCAGCCATACACAGTTGGGGCCTTTCTCCATTCCAACCAGTTCGCCTACAATCCCATCCCCAATGTTGTTTTTCAAAATAGTGACCTCATCTCCATCCGCTATCGCCGTCCATAAGTAACCGGAAGGCAAGGAGCCGCTGCGCCCAGCCAAAATGCCATGTCCGGCTTCCGGCAGCCACACGATTTTGTCGAACTGATCGTCCTTCTCGTCACCGAATTGCTTGTCGAACAAAACTTCTCCGGTTTCCGCATCAATCCGAATGACCCACCCCTGGCGCCCTTTGTTGTCCGTATCCGTATATCCAGCCAGGTAGAAAGTCTGATCGCCGGCATAAGCAAGACCTGTGAGTACATCTTCCCGGAATTGGCCGAACGTTTTGTGCATAATCCGGCGAAAAGTCCCTGCCTCAAACAAAGCGAAGAAGCCGTCCTTTTTTTGTCCGGGCATATTAACTTCCCCTACGACGGCCACTCGCCCGTCATCCAGCATGACGAAGTCGTGCATCACTTCGGGGTATTGGTGTGCGTACATGTTGTCCCACTCCACCTTCAAGTCGTACTTGGCTTGAGCAAGTCCGGCAAAGCAGACGAAAACGAAGAGTGTAAGAAGTAAAAAGTGTCTCATGGTGAGGTGCGGTTGCAATGTTGCGTCGAGTGGATTCGCCCGACGTTCAGTTGGTTTAGGGTTGAATCATTGTGTCGTACTTCACGACAGCCTGTACCTTCGTTTTGGCTGGAATCTCCACTTCTTTTCCGCTAACAAGCAGGCCAAACAAGAGCAGCGGCAAAGCAATGGCAGGGTTGGAGCCTGTCGCCACCAATGCGATGGCCGCGACCAAAGTAAGCAATACGCTGCCTCCCCAGGCCAGCATCCGCCGGTTGTCGCCGGGTGGGTCTATTTGACGCCCAATCAGTGTTATTTGCTGATTGTCAACAGCATGAACCATGATTGCTGCTACAACAATCCGCCCCGGCCGCCCAAAGACACCACGCCTTTGTGCCAGCACTACTTTCCCCTCCGCATAAGCATCTTCCTTGATCAGGGTTTTATCTCCCACCATATACGCTTTATACACGCCCATTTCCACCAGATCACCAGCGCGGCGATTTTTGGAAGACACCGTCTCATACAACTCCAGGGTAATGATGGTCCCCTCCGGCAGCAGGATGGGGTCATTATGGGTACGCGACGCCTTCTCAGATTGAACCGGACGATGATGCACATCGGGATGCATGAACGTGCTGCGGGCAGGTTCGGCCACAAACACCAGAAAAAGAAACAAAAGCAAGCCGTGTAAATATCTATGCATAGTTTGGAAAAATGAAGGAGGTAATATGAGTGGAAAAAGGGAGCGTATGATACCCATTTCCGCACAAAAATATCAATAAAAAAATACCTGCAAAAAAATGGGTACCAGAATGCTCCCGGCTCCACCAATGAGCAAAACAGGTTCATAACAATCAAACTTCCTCGTGTCATGAAAAATATACTTTTCACCCTCGCCACCCTGATCACTTTCTTCTGCACCACGTCCGCTCACGCTGCCAACGGTCCTTTTCCAAAAGGAAACAGCTGTAAAACACTCCCTGCCGGCACATTGGTGATGCTCGAAACCACTGAAAAGATCAGTTCGGATGCCGTCACGGTAGGCAAGGTTTTGATGTTCACAGTACGCACCAATGTAGTGGTGGATGGACATACCGTGATTGCCACCGGATCCATCGCAATCGGCAAAGTGAAATCCATCACCCCTGCTACCTATAACCTGCCGGAAGAAATCACTTTCGAAGTCACTTGCGCCCAAGCAGTGGACGGCCAACAAATCAGTCTCAACGGCGCCGAACAGACCTACAAAGGTCGCTTTTCCCGGGAAAGTGTGGTAGTGGAACCCGGTCAAATGATCACCGGAACCGTCATGAACAACACCAATATCAATTTCTAGTGTAGTTGTCAGTTGTTAGTTATCAGTTGTTGGTACTGACAACTAACAACCAAGAACTTCTCCCTGCTCACTTCTCCCTGCTCACTTTTAACCGCTCCCCGCCATGTGCCGCCTTTCTACCTCTGTGCTTTCTTTCTGCCTGCTCTTTGCCCACCTCGCCCTTGCCGGCATACCCTCGGATTCTACGAATATACTGCTCTCTCCCGTTGCGACGGTATCGCTTTCCTTGGCGGGGATTCCTGCTCCTTCCGCATGGGCTGACAGTCGGGTGTTTTTCACGGTACAAGCCGATGTATTCCGCGCTGGGCAACTTTACATCGCCGCAGGTGCCCGCGCGAAAGGCCGCCTTGTGGTGGATTGTACACTGGACTCCGTGACTTGTTTTGTGGTGTTGCCTGAAGCAGTGCAGACGACAGTTGGTACGATGCAGGCATTGGAACCCGTGTTTATCCGCCTGACCGTAGACCCTGCAACAGCTACGTGGCAACAACCATTCACGGTGGAAATCGCCCGGACGATGGAGGAAATGTGGGCGGAAATGGGGCGGCGGACGCGCCTTTGATATCTTTTAAAAAAACAAGGCTTGAAGGAGGGCTGTTTGGCAGGGAAGTGCTATGTTTGGGACGATTTTTTTGAAAATTTTTGATTCTGTTGATTTTAACCCCCAACTTATTGTCCGCATAAGCGTCCGGCAAGTTGGGGCATTCCTTATTTCACAACATCCAACTCAATGAAGCAAATTTTTCTCCTGCTGCTCGTGCTCTGCGCCGCCACCGCCGCCTTCGCCCAGGTTCCCCAATCCTTCAACTATCAAGCCATCGCCCGCGATGCCGACGGTAAGCCTGTCAGCAAAGGACAGGTCACCGTAACCGCCAGCATCCTCCGAAATGGAACCGAGGTGTATTCCGAAAAAACGGATCACACGACCACGACCACTGGATTGTTCACTCTGCGCGTGGGAGAAGGGGACCCAACTGATTTTCAAGCCATTGACTGGACGATGGGCGGGTATTCACTCCAGGTTAAGATTGGTGGAGCCATCGCCATCGAGACCGCTGCTGTGCCCATCGTGTCGGTGCCTTACGCACTCATGGCGGACGAGGTGGTCAACGAGCGGCAGCAACTCACCCTCAACGGCAGCCAACTCGGTATCTCCGGTGGCAACGAAGTGACGCTGCCTGGCACGGGAGGTGGGCAGACCACGGTGGCGATTACCCCGCCCGGCCTCAACATCTCTGGCAGCCCGGCCAACGGCTATACCCTGGCCAACACAGGCGATACCGACCCGACCGACGACCTGACGAAGACATCCACCGCCGGGGGCGACGTGTCGGGCACGTTCTCCGCTTTATCGGTAGATCGGATAAAAGGCCGCGCTGTATCAAGTGCTGCGCCGCAAAACGGGCAGGTGTTGAAATGGAATGGGACCGCCTGGATACCGGACAATGACCTGAATACAGTGGGGGCTGGCAATGCGGCTACTGCTGCGCCGATTGTAGGCGACGGGTCGGCTGGAAGCCCTGTGCGGCTGGTGCCGGGGAGTGTGAGTGGACAGGTGTTGAAGTGGAATGGGACGGCTTGGGTAGCTGCAGCTGATGAGACAGGCGTGGGTGGAGGCAATAACTACGCTGCTGGCCTCGGTATCACGATCACCGGAAGTATTCCCAATTTTACCATCAACAGCGCAGGCGACACCAACGCTGCCGATGATCTGACGAACACGACCAATTTCAGCGGCGACGTTAGTGGTAATTTTAACAACCTACAAATTGGGGCCAATGCTGTAGGAGCGAACGAACTCGCCAGCGCCGCAGTGACGGGAGCGAAAATTGCACAGCAAGGCGCAATAACAGGGCAGGTATTGAAATGGAACGGCACAACCTGGCTGCCGCAAAATGATAACGCTGGCGGCACTTCCACTACCGTAGCCGTCACTACGCCTGGCCTGAACATCACTGGCAACGCCACCCTCGGCTACACGCTGACCAATACGGGTGATACCAACGCAGCCGACGATTTGACGAATACTACCAATTTCAACGGCGATGTGAGCGGTGTTTACAACAATTTGCAAATTGGAGCGAATGCTGTAGGCACGAACGAAGTCGCCAACAACTCTATCACTGTAGCAGACCTGGCCGCTGGAGTGATTCCGACGACCCTGCCGCCAAGCGGTGCAGCGGGTGGCGATCTGAGTGAGACATACCCCAATCCAACGGTGGCAAAAATCCAGGGGAGAGTTGTAGCTACAATAGCGCCTACCGATGAGCAGGTGCTACGATACAGTGTTGCCAACAGCCGCTGGGAGCCTGCTACCCTTGCCGCGGCAGTAGGGTGGAGCCTAAATGGGAATGCTGGCACTGATACTAGTCTAAATTTCATTGGGACAACTGATGACCGACCAGTTCTATTTAAAGTGAATGGAGAAGAGCGTATGCGCCTGGATAATCAAGGACGGCTTTCGCTTTCAGCAACTGACAACTCAAATACAGTCGTGGGTTTTGGCGCTGGTTTGGTAAATGCTGGACAGCGAAACAGTTTTTTCGGAAATCGTGCGGGAAATGTTAACATAACAGGAGAAAGCAATAGTTTCTTCGGCTACAACACGGGAATCAACACCACGACTGGAATGAGCAACAGTTTTTTTGGAGACTTCAGTGGTCGTTCTAATACGACCGGCTTTTATAACTGTTTTTTGGGCAGCGAATCTGGAGTATCTAACACATCGGGAGGAGAGAACTGTTTTATTGGTGATAGAGCAGGCTATTCCAACACCACCGCTAATGCCAACACATTTGTGGGAGAAAGAGCTGGTGCTGCGAACACGACAGGATTTGAAAACAGCTTTTTTGGACACGATGTTGGATTGAAGAACATCACAGGAAGCTACAATTGTTTTTTTGGAAAGGGATCTGGGAGTGCAAATACCATAGGAAACAACAATATAGCTATCGGGCACTCTGCACTTTTTAGTAACTCATCAGGCATCGAATTGGTGGCAGTGGGGACCAACGCGCTTTTATCAAATACGACAGGAGTCGGCAATACGGCAATTGGTAACAACGCAGGTGCTTCAAATACTAGCGGTCATAACAATTGTTTTTTTGGACAGGCGGCAGGTCCTAAAAGCACTACAGGTGATGCAAACAGTTTCTTTGGATCTTATGCCGGGTCCGAGAACACGACAGGTTTTTACAATTGCTTTTTTGGAACCGGCGCAGGCCGATTTAATACCGAAGGTGGTTTTAACAGCTTTTTTGGACTTGAGGCCGGTGCTCTAAACACGACAGGGGCAGGCAACAGTTTTTTCGGAGATCAAGCGGGAAACCATAACACAACCTCTAGTGGCAACAGTTTTTTTGGCAACTGGGCTGGTATAACCAATACTACAGGTGCTTCAAACTGTTTTTTTGGTAGTGGAAGTGGAGAAAAAAATGAAACCGCGAGTTTCAATTGTTTTTTTGGGGAAAATGCTGGAAAAAACAACAATGCAGAAGGCCAATCATATTTTGGCAACAATGCCGGATACTCTAACACAACCGGATTTAACAACAGCTTCTTTGGTTATGAATCAGGAGGTTTTAATGAAAATGGAGGTTATAATAGTTTTTTTGGTTGGCGGTCAGGTGCTTCCAATACAAGCGGAGGGTTTAACAGCTTCTTCGGTAATGAAGCAGGATTAAGCAATACAACTGGCTTACAGAACAGTTTCTTCGGCAACCTGGCAGGACAGTACAATACCACGGGTGTCAACAACATATTCATCGGCGGGAATGCAGGGCGATTTAATACGGAAGGAGAGGGCAATAGTTTTTTGGGTTTTTCTTCTGGGCTTCAATCTACGACAGGACAATCTAATGCCTTCATTGGGGGTTGGTCTGGGCAAAACACTACAACGGGAAATCATAATTGCTTCTTTGGAGTATCTGCAGGAACAAATAATATATCAGGATCAAGCAATATTTGCATAGGAGCATTTTCGGACCTATTTGATTCATCCTTTACAAATGCAATATCAATTGGCCATTCAACAATTGCAACAGCCTCGAATCGGGTCTCTATTGGCAATACATCAATGACTTCCATTGGTGGCCAAGTCGGTTGGTCAAATCTCTCCGACTCCCGTGTCAAAACCGATATCACCGAAAACATCCCCGGCCTCACCTTCATCCAAAAACTCCGCCCCGTCACCTACCATTACGACATCCGTCGCCAAAACGCCCTGCTCGGCATTACTGACACCACCAACTGGGAAGGCAAATACGACATCGAAAAAATGACATTCTCCGGCTTCCTCGCCCAGGAAGTCGAGCAAGCCGCCCGCTCCATCGGCTACGACTTCTCCGGCGTAGATGCGCCTGCGAACGACAAGAGCCTGTATGGCTTGCGATATGCCGAGTTTACCGTACCACTCGTAAAAGCAGTTCAGGAGCAACAAGCGATCATCGAAGGGCAAAAGAACGAACTCACCGAACTAAAAAGTCAGATGGCGCTCCTTCAAACACAAGTACAAACATTGCTCAGTGCGGTTCAACCCTCCAAATCACCCACGTCAACAGGCAAATAAACTGCTATGAAAATATACCTCCTCCTACCAGCCCTCTTTCTTTTATGCATCTCTCTCCACGCCCAGTATCTCTCCACCACCCTCATCACGCCCGCCGGAGGCCTCACCGAATCCGCCACCGGCTCCCTGAGTTGGAGCATCGGCGAGGTGGCCATCACCCATGAGGCACAGGGCGATGCGTTGCTCACGCAGGGATTTCAGCAATCGGATTTTGACACGGTGCTGGTCACCCTGCCCGACGATCCGAAAAAGATCAAAATTCTGTTGCCCAATCTCATCACCCCCAACGCCGACGGTCAAAACGACCACTTCGACCCGGTAAAAGTGCTGGAAGGTTACCAATATTACGTGCCCCGCGACCGCACTGAAATGGTGATTGTCAATCGCTGGGGCGAGATAGTGTACCATGAAAACCCCTACAAAGCCTGGGATGGCGGTGGACTACCACAAGCCACCTATTACTTCAGGCTTCTGAGCACCGATTCCAAAAAGATCATCACGGAAGGGCCCGTGCATTTGCTCCGGTAAGGGCAGAAAAAAGTAGAAATAAAAAATGGGTGCTGAACTTAAAAGGTTCAGCACCCATTTTTTTATTATTGATTATCAACAACTTACAACCTTTTTTATTTTTTTCTAAAAAACATGGGTACCCCGGGAAGAGCGGCTCCACTCATTATCAAACGCTGAAAAATTACAGCATCCAACTTCAAATCAACACATCAACAATCACCGCATCAACAAATCAACATCTTAAAACTTAGCAGTCATGTTCAACCACACTTCCTTCCGCCTTGTACTCGCCGCCGCCCTTGCTTTTTCTACGGCTTCTGCTTTTGCAGTTCCTTCCCACCTTACCACCAGCGCATCCGTGATGCAGGTCATCACCCTCACTGCTGGCACTCAAGTCAATGTAATGCTCAACGAAGCCGTAGACGGTGAATCGGTAGCCGTCGGCAACGCCCTCGATTTTACTGTTCGCAGCAATGTGATGGTGAACGGCAAAGTGCTGATCGCTGCTGGCTCCACCGCTACGGGCTGGGTGAAAAATGTAAAAAAATCGTGCGGCGGCAAATGCGCCGAAATCACCATCACCGTCGAAAGCGCTACCGCAGTAGACGGCCAAACAGTCAGTCTCCGCAGCGTCCCGCACATCGTAAAAGTGCCTTGCTGCGATGGCACGACCACCGCCAACATCGGAACCAACCTCACGGCCCGCGTACTCAACGACCTGAAAATCAACGCTTAATCACTCATCACGGGTATTACCCCCGTCTTCGCCCCAAAAACCAAATGGAACTGCTACACACTCACTTTCACAAAAAAATAAAACACACCCGCAATATGAAATCGCTCCTCACACTCGCATTCACCGCCCTCCTCCAAACCACTTCTGCTTTTGCCACCGCTCCTTGCCCAGTGTCTTCCTTCGCAGCCCCTTGTCAAAAAGTAGTCATCACCGCCGGGACATTGGTGATCCTGGAAACCAATGAATCGCTCCAATCCGGCCAGGCCACGGTGGGCCAGTTGGTTCAGTTTAAAGTTCGTGCAAATGTGTACGCAGAAGGCGAGGTTGCTATTGTTACTGGCGCACAAGCCATCGGACGCATCAAAGCCATTGAGCCTTCGACCTACAACAATCCCGAAACGTACAAAATCGAAGTGATGTATGTTCAATCAGTAGATGGCCAGCAAGTAGCACTCAACGGCAACGAGCTCAGCATCAAGGGCCAGTTTTCGGGCCAGGATGCAGGCAGCCAACCCGGTACCACGATCACAGCCACTGTGATGAACGACATTAAAATCAAAGTTTAAGTGCGCTTTCCCATACAAAAGCCTGACGGTATCGAACCGTCAGGCCTTTGCTTTTTATCTCAAAACTGTCTCATAAGGTGTAAATTCAGACCGTATGGGCAGAATTTTGCAGGATTTAACTTAAAAAAGGCGTAAATCCTGTAAAATCCTGCTCATCCTGTAAAAAAATATGCTGGTTAGACGACTTCTTAAATTTGCGGAGGATACGGGATTCGAACCGTTGATCCGATGAAAAATCGGGATGCTCTAAAAGCAAAAGGGGTTGTGATAAAAGACTAAAGCAAGAATAACCACTTTGGGTTGTCGAATTATTGTTGCTTGGCCCCGCTTGAAAAGTTGACAACTTTTTCAAAGTTGTCAACTTTGGTGCTTTCGCCAAACGTTATTGGAATCGCTTTTTCTTGATATCCTCATGTTCAACTTTTGACATAAACCATTGAATATCAAGTAAATAATAATAGATTCGAACCGTTGACCCTCCCGATGAAAAATCGGGATGCTCTAAAAGCCAAATACAAAAGGGATCACACCCTTCGATGCAATCCCTTCAAAGTGGAGAATAACGGATTCGAACCGTTGACCCCCTGCGTGCAAGGCAGGTGCTCTAGCCAGCTGAGCTAATCCCCCTTTCTTAGTTATGAGTTATGAGTGAAAATCACATAACTCATAA
>Ga0105046_10005006_pt1 | contig 21036 bp, 9 predicted proteins | sample MAT03_FD_78385 | JGI IMG/M metagenome (GOLD analysis project Ga0105046, IMG submission 78385) | Freshwater microbial communities from Lake Fryxell liftoff mats and glacier meltwater in Antarctica - MAT-03 (megahit assembly) | ecosystem: Environmental > Aquatic > Freshwater > Ice > Liftoff...
AAGCCGAACATGGTGAACAGGCCCGCGGCAAGCTGGAACCTTCGATTGCGATGGATCATGGAATCACTCCGAACATGGGGGCCGGTCAGGGCATTCTTATGGTTGAGGCGACAGGCAATACGGGCGGATTCTCGCACGAGTTGCGCTGCTGCGCAGCAGCGCCAGCGGCTTGGTCGACAACGCGTATCCAACACAACAAGATTTTCGATCGATGTTTGTCGAATTTCGATTACCAACGACCTGCCTTGTCCAATCGCTTCTGCGGCGACTTTTCGCTGCCGTGGTTCTGCAAGCGCGGCACACGGACCCCAAGCAATCATCCTTGAGGCGGATTTTTGCTGCCTCCGCAGGGTGATCTAGTGTGCTCAGACAGTGCCTAGACTTGCGCGTTGCGTGGTCATTCGACGGCGCCAGCTTGTCGAGCATTTGCTATGTCGCAGTTCCGCGCGTGCAGCCTTCTGGCCGCGGCTTTAACCCTTGCCATCCATGGCCAAACTGCGCTGGCCGACGACGCCAGCCCAGAGGCGGGCGCCGAGCCGGATAAATCCCGCGCGGTATGGCAAAGCGAGGCGATCAATGTCACGGCCAAAGGCACCGCGGCTGACTTTCCATCAGCGCTGGCTACCGATGTGCTGACCTGGCAAGAGGCGGTGGCGGTGCCGTCCGATTTCCAAGATTTGATTGCGCGCATGCCCGGCCTGGGTGCCACTGGCCAGAACGGCATTTTTGAGACGTTCTCGATACGCGGCAGCGGCGCCAACGGCATTCTGGTAGTGGTGGGTGGCGCGCCGATCAGCGCGCAGCGCCGCGCCGGCGTGCCCGTGTCTTTTGTGGAGCCGGCATTGTTGGGTGAAATCAGCATTACGCGCGGTCCGGCCACCGTGCATTTTGGCCCGGGCGCGCTGGGTGGGGCGATTTCCATCGAACCACGTTGGTTTGACGGTGGCACGGTCGCCGCCAGTTACGCTGGTTCGGGCGATGAAGCCAGTCTGATGGGTGGATTTGGTAGCGAGTCCTTCTCGATTGCTGCGGCGCGTCACCAAGCCGACGACAGTCGATCGGCCAATGGCACGCCGTTGAACACCAGCTTCGAGCGCGCTAGCGCCAGCTTGCAGTGCCGCACGCGTCTGGGCGATTGGGCTTTCGATGGCCTGCTACTGCCATCCCGCACCGAAAACATCGGCAAATCCAATAGCCGTTTCCCAACCCGCGATACCACCTACCCCGAGGACGAACACACGCTGGCGCGCCTGCGTCTGCGGCATGACAACGGCTTTGAGGTCAGTGTGCATGGTCACGATCAAGCGCTGCTGACCTACAACCAGCGGCCCGGTTCCGCCGATACCTACGCGTACGTCGAGAGCACTGATCTGGGCGCCACGCTGCAACAGACCTTTAAGATGGACGAATTTAGTCACAACATCGGCGTCGAGTTTCTCGGTCGTCGTGATGTGAATGGTTTCGACGCGCGCAGCACGCTGAACAATCGCACCTACAGTCTGCGCGATGCCAGTGAGGATTCGGTGTCGGTATTTGGCGTGAGCGATTGGCGTATCGCGCCGGAATTTGCCGTTGAACTAGGTGGGCGTTTCAGCACCATCAAACAACAACAAGGCGGCGCTAGCTCTAAGGATTCCGATAGCGCGTTCACCGCCGGCGCGATGTGGACACCCAGCGAAGTCAACCGTTGGACGCTGAATCTGTCCAGTGGCTATCGCTTCGCGACCTTGGAAGAGCGCTTTTTCACCGGCGTGACTCCACAAGGCGAAATCCGCGGCAATCCAGACCTGTCCTCAGAAAGTTCGCTTGGCGTGGACTTAGGTTACGCCTGGCACTTTGGCAATTGGGGCGCAGAAGTCCACGTGTGGCGCACCCAGGTCGATGATTTGATCTCGCTGTTCGCCATCCAGCCCGGATTGAATGGTTACACCAATGTCAGCGGCGCCAAACTGCACGGCGCCGAAGGCGTGCTGTCGTGGACGCCCACTAGCGGTTTAGTGCTGCGTGCCACCGGCGCCGTAGTCCGCAGCAAAGACGAGCGCACCGGCAACCCACTATTTGGCTCACCGCCGGTGACCGCCACCTTGGAAGCGAAGTACGACTTCTCCGATTTCACCTTTGGCGCCTTCTACAGTCATCGCTGGCGAGTCGACCGACCGGGCTTTGAAGAAGTCAAACGCGACGCAGTCGACGTGGTCGATCTAGATCTAACCTGGCACCTCAGCGCAGCCTGGAACCTGCAACTATTCGTGCGCAATGCGCTCGACGAAGACTACGTCGCCACCTCCGACGTACTCTCCGCGCTGGCCCCTGAGCGTTCGGTGGGCATTAACGTGGTGTGGGCCAGTTTTTAGAGTTGCGCAGAGCTGCGCTTAGGGCCGTTGGCGCGGCAATTTGCGCGTTCAAGCGGCGTGACTTTGGTGAGGGCCAAAGGCCCGTTCCATAGCAGCCTGGGGCAACGCCCCAGGTAACGGGAAAAGAATGTCCTGAGCGCTGAAGGCGCGACCCATTTGTCCCCCTTGGTCACGCTTGGCTTACGACCGCCGTGATGCGTGCCACGGCATTGATCGGGCTTTCAGCCCTCTTTTTGGTTGACGGCGCTCACCTGGGGCGTTGCCCCATTTTTCTACCGACATTTTGCCCCTCCGGGGCATCAAGCTCGAAGGCAACCGTCCCGTAGAGACGCAATGTCGGTAGAAAAAGGGCAACAAACACCCCCTCGTCGCGTAGGGACGCAATGTGGGCGGTTGGTTGGTGGTTGGTGGACCGTTCACACAGTCGAATCGACCGGACGCGCGCGCTGTAGGTTCACCTGCACTGTGTGCGCGCGCCGGTCGTTGATCAGCGTGATGGAATCGCTGGTCTGCTCCACCTTGTCCAGGGTCATCATCGTATGGTGCTGGTCAGACCAAGTCTGGGTGACCTTGATCTGGTAGACGGTTTGCAGATAGCGATAGCTCAGCGTGTAGTGCGTCCAGTGATCGGGCAAACAGGCTTCGATCTTCAACTGCGTACCTTCCACGCGGAGCCCGAGCAGCGATTCGGTGATCAACCGATAGAGCCAGCCGGCGGAGCCGGTGTACCAGGTCCAACCACCGCGACCGATATGCGGGGCCACGGCATACACATCAGCGGCGACCACATAAGGCTCTGCCTTGTAGGCGTCGATGGCGCTACCGCGGCCATGATTAATCGGGTTGATCAGTTGCAGCAGTTCCCACGCGCGTTTGTTATCGCCCAGTTTGGCAAAGGCCATGGCGGCCCAGATCGCTGCGTGGGTGTATTGGCCGCCATTTTCGCGCACGCCGGGTACATAGCCTTTGATGTAGCCGGGGTTCAGCGCCGACGTGTCGAACGGCGGATCAAGTAATTGGATCACGCCGGTTGCGCGGCGCACCAGATGTTGATCCAGACTGTCCATCGCCTGGCGCGCCTGGTCTGGCGCAGCGACGCCGGACAACACCGACCAACTTTGTGCGATTGAATCGATTCGACATTCGGTATTGCTGGCCGAACCCAAGGGCGTGCCGTCATCGAAGTAGGCGCGTCGATACCAAGCGCCATCCCAGCCGTGCGCATCCAAATTTTGGCGCAAAAGTTGCGCCTGTTGCTGGCAGCGTTGCTGGACGAGCGCATCACCGCGCAGGCGCGCTATCTCACCAAATTGGCTCAGCACCTCGTGCAGGAAAAAGCCCAGCCAGACGCTCTCACCTTGGCCATGAATGCCTACCAGGTTCATGCCATCGTTCCAGTCGCCAGAGCCCATCAACGGCAGACCACGCTCGCCAAAACGCAAACCATGCTCAATGGCGCGCACACAATGTTGATACAAAGTAGCCGATTCATCGGCGCGGCCGGGCAGATCGTAATAGGACTCTTCGCCTACGCCCAGCGCGCGGCCCTCAAGGAAATGCGTCGTTTCATCAAACACGGCAAAGTCCGAGGTGATTTGTACGTAGCGACAGCAAGCCAAGGGTAGCCACAGATAATCGTCCGAACAGCGGGTGCGCACACCACGTCCGGATGGCGGATGCCACCAATGTTGCACATCACCTTGTGGGTACTGGCGCTGCGCGCAGCGCAGCAAGTGCGCGCGCACTAACTGCGGCTGGGCGTGCACCAAGGCCATAACGTCCTGCAACTGATCACGAAACCCAAAGGCGCCACCGGACTGGTAATAACCCGAGCGCGCCCACAAACGGCAGGCCAGAACTTGGTAGACCAACCAGCCGTTGCTGAGCAAATTCAGCGCAGGATCCGGTGTTTCAACCACCAGCGTGCTCAGCGTGTGCTGCCAGTACTTGTGCACTTGGTTCAACGCGCTACGCGCTGTGCCAGGCGTGCGCGAGCGCAATGCCAACTCCTGCACGCTGTCCAGATCGTCGCCCGCACCGAGGCGAAAGACGATCTCGCGCTCCTGCCCATCAGCCAGCTCAAACGGCACCTGGATCGCCGCGCAAGGATCAAATCCCGCGCCTACCTGGCCAGACAGGCGCACTCGACGCATGGCGGCTGGTGCGCTGAGTTTGCCGTTGCGGCCGATAAACTCCGCCCGATCACCGGTCAGCGATCGCGACAGATCGTCGACATCAAAAAACGCCACACATCCGGCAAATTCGTTGTTGTAGGCATTGTGTGCGATCAGCGCACCGCTGCTGCGATCCACCGCCGTCACCACATGCATGGCGGTCTTGGAGCGTAAATCGCCGAGCACCCATTCGACGTAACCGGTTGCCGACAAGCGCCGGTTCCGACCAGAACCGTTGCGAATTTTCAGCACCGAATACTTCACCGACTCGTTCAGGTCGACAAAAACCCAGAGCTCAGAGCGGATTCCCCCGCAGCTGTGTTCAAACACGCTGTAGCCAAAACCGTGGCGACTCACGTACGGCATCGCGCCGCGACAAGGTAAGGGCGTAGGCGACCAGTAATAACCGGTTTCTTCGTCGCGCAGAAAAAACGCTTCGCCGCTGCTGGCACCGACCGGATCATCGCTCCACGGGGTCAAGCGGAACTCGTGTGCGTTGTCGTGGAAGGTGTAGCCGGGCCCGCTCTCGGTGAGCACCGTGCCGAAACGGGCATTCGCCAGCACATTCGACCACGGCAACGGTGTGAGCTGCGCGGCCACCGTGGTGATGACGTACTCGCGGCCATCGGCGCTAAAACCACCCAACGCATTGGCCTGTTGCAGGTCGCTACGCGCCGGTTCGGCGGCTGCGGCCGGCTCGGGCCGATGACGGCGGCTGGGGGTCAATAGTGGAACGCGTTTTTCTGGCGGCTGGGCCCGATCGATTTGCTCGGTTAGACCGCCTTGGGTATCGGACAAAATCACCCGCGCCACGGCCTGCAACAGGATGCGGTCTTCGCTCGGGATTTGCTCAGCGTAGCGCACAAAAATGCCACCTGGACGGTCTATGGCATGGGACTCAATACCAGTTGCGATCAAGGCCAAGATCTGATCCTGCAGACGCTGGCGATAGCCGATGTGGTCTTCATTCCAGATCACCAGATCGACGCTCAGCCCCTTGAGCCGCCAATAGCCGTGGCATTGAATGACCAACCTAGCCAAGTCAAGATTCGCGGCATCGCTGATCTTCAACAGCACGATGGGCAGATCGCCGGAGATCGCATAACCCCACAGCCCCGATTGGCCGCGTCGATTCTGGAGTAGCACCTGGCTCTCAGCGCGCAGACTGGCGTGCGCGTAGATCACCCGTCCGGCCAAGCGCCGAAACGACTGAGCATCGGCCTCGCTGACATTAATCTGGCGCAGCAGCACGCCCGCATGGGTAGGTGCGATGTCGAAAGCCCGATCTGTCAAGTGGCGATCTTGATATTTATCGACCAATGCCATGCACAACTCGTGGCTGACTGCGGCACCGGTGACAAAATCAAGGCTGGCGGATTGCTCGGGTTTTAACGTCAATTGGCAGCGGATCGCGATGATCGGATCAAGCACCGAACCATCCGTGTTAGACAGCGGACCCAGGTGCGCCAGCGCGAGCGGAGCTGCCACGCTGCGCCCGCGTCCGATAAAGCGCATTCGATCGGTCTCATACGAGATGCTCTCGATCGGACTTCCGTTGGGCGCCAATAAGTGGAACATCCACGGTGTCGCTTCGCCGATCGAGCGCGGACGTCGTGTGCACGCGATGGCGCGCCTGGCGGGATGAATCTTGGTTTGCACAAACAGGTTGCCAAAGCTGGTTTGCGTCAGATCAGCGGCGGGTTGCGCTAACACGACTTCGGCATAACTGGTGATCTCGATGGTCCGCGCGCTGCGCGAGCGATTGGTGACGCGTACCCTGCGTACTTCAATGTCGTCCTCAGGCGAGACCACCACCTCTGTGTAGGTTTCGATCTCGACATCCAGACGGCGGTACTCGGCACGGCCTTCGGCGAACATCGCTTCATAGTGCTCGGCGCGTCGGCCCACTGGCTGCTCGGCGGCCGACCAGACTTCGCCGCTGGCGACGTCACGCAGATAGACAAAATTGCCCCAGTTATCGCAGGTGCTGTCTTCGCGCCAGCGGGTGACCGCAAGATCCTTCCAGCGACTGTAGCCACCGCCGGAATTACTGAGCATGACGTGGTAGCGACCATTGGACAGCAAATGCACTTCAGGATTGGCGGTCTGCGCGCCCATCGGTGCCTGCACCGACGGCGTTGGCGCATCAAAGAAGGCGCTGCCATCGCTATCGACAGTCGAGCGCACGCTGATCACCGCGTTCTTGGGGATGCGCTCTTGCAGCAACAAGATCGCCGATTGCACCTGTAGATCGGCCTCGAAACGGCGCTGCATGGGTCGATCCAACAGCAGATGCGCCAAGGACAGCAAACTCATGCCCTGGTGGTGCGCCATGTAAGACCGCACGATCACCGATGACTGGTTGCGCTGCAGACGTGAGGGGGTGAAATCGATCGCCTCAAAAAAGCCAAAACGGCCCTCCAAACCGGCTTCGGACAGCCGCTGTAAGTTGCTACAGGCGGCTTCTGGCGCCACCATCAGCGCCAGCGCAGAGGCATAGGGCGCGACTACAGAGTCTTCCGCCAAACCGCGTTTCAGTCCCAAACCCGGCACGCCGAAGGCGTGGTACTGGTAGTTGAGACTGGCATCGAAGGTGTAATAGCCCGATTCCGACACGCCCCACGGCAGTCCACGCTGATTGCCGTAAGCAATTTGCTGAGTCACCGCGGCCTGACAGGTCTGATCGAGCAACGTGCCGGCGTAGCTCGGCATCACCAGCATCGGCATCAGGTACTCAAACATCGATCCGCTCCACGACACCAGGATCGGCTCGCCGCCGGCGCTGGTCAGCAAACGGCCCAACGCAAACCAGCTCTCCTGCGGCAACTGCCCTTGAGCGATCGCCACAAAACAGGTGAGTCGAGCTTCAGAAGCCAGCAGATCGTAGTAACTGGTATCACGCCGGAAATGATCGACGTTGTAGCCCACGGCCAGCAGATGGCGCGCGCTGTCGTACAAAAATGCGTAGGACATTTGCGCAAAATCGTTGGCCTGCATTGCTACCTGGCTGGTCGTCGCGATGCGCTGGCGCGCGCGTTCGCGGCCCAGCGCCAGCAGTGCAGGCAGGTCTTGGCGCCAATCTGCAGCGGATGCACTGGATGACTGATCCTCAACAGCGATCAGCGGTGCCAGCGTCACCCGCAGCCCGGCTAGTGCGCGTAAGGTGGGAATAGCGCCCAACTCAAGCTGCAAACCCTGCTGGACGAGTTCATCGAAAGCCGGCGCATCGGCACCATGGCCCGCCGGGTGGCTAAGCCAAGGCGCCAGAAAAACCAAGTCTTCACTCAGATCCAGACACTGACGCCAAACGGCATCAATCCAATACTGCTGATCGGCATCGCCACCTTGCGCGGCGACCATGTCGGCGGCCAACTCGGCCAAGGCCTGCAAGCCGCGCACTTGCGTGCGTAGCGTGTTTGGCGACTGATTGCGCAGGGTGTCCAATTGCCGGCGCATGCGCAGCAGCGTGGCGCTCGTGTCGCCCCAGGTGTGCTCAGCGACCGCCAAGGCATCGCTCAGGCCGGCAAATAAGCGCGGCGAGCTGATCGGCTGGTACGGTAGTGCTAACAGGCCGATCCTCAGTGTCACTAAGTGACCGGCCAAGTTGCCACTGTCGACCGATGAAATGTAGCGCGGTGGCAGTGGCTGCAAGCTGTGCGTGTCGTACCAGTTGTAAAAGTGGCCTTGATGGCGTTCCAGCCGCGCCATGCTGATCAAGGTTTGCGCACAGCGCGTCAACAGCGAGGCCGCGCTGATGTAGGCAAAATCATGCGCTGCCAGATTAGCCAGCAGGCCCAAGCCCATATTGGTGGGCGAGGTTCGATGGGCGGTGACTGGCCCCGGCAACAGCTGATAATTATCGGGCGGCAGCCAATGATCTTCGGCAACCATAAACTGATCGAAAAACGCCCAAGTTTTGCGCGCGATGCGCTGCAGGAACAGGCTTTGTTCCGCGGCCAGCGTGATTTGCGTGCGGCGCAGCGGCAAACTCAGCCAATAGGCCAAAGCCGGCGCGGCCAGCCACAAACCCAATAACGGTGCCGCAGCCAACCACGCGCCGGGTCGCAAAGCGCCGACGGCGAGCACGGCGATGACCAGCGTCGGCGCAAACCACATGCTGCGGTAGCTGTCGCGCATGCGCAACTGCGGGCGGCGCGCGCTGGCACTGGACACCCGCCATTCCAGCAGCAGACGTCGGCTGATGTACATGCGCCACAGCGTGCGCACGATCGCATCCACATTAACGTAGGCCTCATACGGCAGGCACGCCAGGCGAAACAGCGCCACCGCAAAACTATGGCGCAAGGCCTGCAGAACACTGCGCGCATGCGCCATCAGCGCGACATCCATCGGCTTACGACAGACATCCACCATGGCAATCAATACCGGTGGCAAGGCGATTACGCTGAGCACCGCCAGTGTCCACAGCAGCGGCGCTTGCGCCAAAGCCCAGCCGCTCAGCAATAACAGCAACAGCGCGGCGGGCAACACACTGCGCCGCAGATTATCCAGGACTTTGCCACGCGATAACGGCGTGAGCGGGTTATCTAGGCGTTTGGCGTCGGCACCCGGCACCCGTGGCAACAGCCACTGCGCGATTTGCCAATCACCGCGAATCCAGCGCACCTGCCGGCTGACATCGGCCTCATAGCGGGTGGGATAGTCCTCGTACAGTTGCACATCACTGATCAATCCGGAACGCGCGTGACAGCCCTCTAACAAATCGTGACTGAGAATGCGATTTTCCGGCAGCCGGCCACCCAAGCTCCATTCAAACGCATCAATGTCATAGATGCCTTTGCCGATAAAGGAGCCTTCGCCAAACACATCTTGATAAACGTCGGAAACCGAGCGGGTATAAGGATCAATGCCCGGCTCACTGCCACACAACTGCGCATAACGCGAGCGATTCGCCCCGGACAGGGTAGCGGCCATGCGTGGCTGCAAAATGCCGTAACCTCCGCAGACGCGCCGCCGTGCCGCGTCGAAACGTGGTCGATTCAACGGATGCGCCATCGCACCGACCAGTTGCCGCGCAGTCTCGCGCGGCAACTGGGTGTCGGTGTCCAAGGTAATGATGTAACGGAACGGGCCGAGCGCATCAAGGTCGCCGACCACCCGTGCAAAACGCTGCGCACCATGGCCGCGCAATAGCGCGTTCAAATCAGCCAGCTTGCCGCGCTTACGTTCCTCGCCCATCCAAACGCCTTCCGAAGGATTCCAGCGCCGCGGACGGTGAAACAACAAAAAGCGACTACCGTCGGCTTCCTGATATTTGGCGTTGAGCGCCTCAATGCCGTATTGCGCGCGCTGCAGCAACACAGCGTCGCTGAGCAGCACTTCGCTGGCGGCGTCGTTGTAATCGGTGAGCAAGGCGAAATGCAGATGCGCATCGCGATTGCCGAGAAAGCGGACTTCTAACCCTTCCAGTAAATCGTCCACATCCGCAGCACTGCCGATCAAACTAGGCACCACCACCAAGGTGCGCATATCTGCCGGCAGACCGAGCGCGTAGTCCATGCGCGGCAGACGTTTGGGACTGACCGATAGCGTTGCCAACCAATTGCACAGCGCAGTGGCCAGTTGGCTGGCGACCAACAAGCTTGGCGCCGCAACCCATAACAAAGCCCAGTTAGACAGCCCGTCGGCGCGTGCAAACAGCAAGAACATGCCGGCCAACAGGAATGACAACAACAGCATCGCCGTCAGGTACAAAAACCGCGGGCGACGCGCAAATCGAAGCCGCGCCAACAATGGCAAGCGCACCTGCACCGCAGCTTCCAGCTCGTCCAAACCAGCATCGATCAAATAGTAGCCCAGGTGCGCCAAATGACTTTGGCCACTCGCTGCACCCAGCCTGGCCAGTTCGACCGCGGCGCTGGCTACTTCAATTTCGGACTTCACACTGCGTTTAGCGAGGCGGTCCACCACTTGGCGATACTGGTCGCGCGTGGCGAAATCCATCGCGCCATAAATGCCGGTCGGATCGAGTTTGAATAGCTGCTCGACCGCGCTCATCGTCTCAACGAACTCGCGCCAGTCCATGGCGCCCAGGAAACGCAAGCTGCCGATCGAATTGCTAATGGAGACCTGATCGGAAGCTTGTTGCTGGTTCTCGGCCAGCACCATGACCTCGGTGGTCAAACTCGATTCGGCCAGCCTTTGTTCAATCCAGGTCAAAGGCAAAGCCAACGCCGGCCCCTGACCCTGCAGGCGCCGCGCCAATTCGGCGACAAAGGCGCCCGACATCGGCGGCCGCGAGCGCGCCATATCGGCGATAACCAGGATCAGACTTTTCGGATCGTCGGCGGCGATATCGATCATACGAGTGGCCCAATCCTGAGCCAGATTGACGTGCGCGCGGGCAGCCGCGAGACCCGCGCCGACGCGGCGCAGATTCTCGATCAGTGCCAAGCGCAACATGATCGGGATGGCCCAGAGTTCACCCAGAGTCAAGCTGGTGACAGTTTGGTAGGCCGCCACAAAGCGCCTAAGCATTTCCGCGTCCACCCGACCATCGCCGTGCGAAATCACCTCCAACACGAGATCGTAAACGCGCGGCAGCCCGGCGGCGGATCCCTCCGCCAGTCGCGGCAGTTCGCGGCTGTAGTTTTTCGGCAGATGGCGACGTGCGGTGCGAATTTGCTCGTCAATCAGATGGAAATTGTCGAGCAACCATTCGCCGGCCGGAACAATCGGCAAACGCGCCTTGACTGCCGCGGTGAGCACCGAGCAGCTCTCAATTAGACTCGTTTGATTATCATCCAGACGTTTCAACAAACGATCATGCGACGCGCTTTTGCTGATTTGATGGGTGCCAGCCAGCCAACGACCATGCTGCTCCATCTGATCCACGCTGTAGAGTTCAGCGCGCAATGGCGTCTGATCGAGCGCCGCAGCGTCAAAGGCACCTTTGTCCCGAGCGCGCGCGCCGCGCAATACCGTCCTGACCCATAAACCGGGTTTCATCGTATCCGCCTGTGGGAATCAGCCAAACGGTCATGGCTGGTAGCCATCCGTAGTCATGAAAGTCTTCGCCGACGTGACCGCTGCCAGGCTCACTGAACGACTTCGAAGGCCACACTACGGGGCCATGCCGCTGCCCTCTGTCTGCTGGCGCACAGCGCAAGGCGTGGGCAGCGGGCGATTTGACTGACGGATGGGAATGGGCTTGCTGGCACTCATTCGCGCGGTCGCTGCTGATTTCTACGCCGATAAGCTGCTAAATCGGCTTGCCAGTGCCGGTATACTGGCGCCCGCGATGGCTGGTTATAGTCATCCGCGAGGCGTAGCGAGGTGCAGTGCACTTCCCGCCAGTCCACTCGATCTGCGGGGCCAACCATGAACAAAACTTCTCACTTGAAGGCAGCGTTTGCGCTGCTCTGCAGCCTTCTTGGCGCGAGCGCCTTTGCCAACGAGGCACTCTGGCGCGATGTCGATCCCAACGATATTGCCAACCGCGGCCAGCGCTGGGTTGCTCCGCAGCAAGCTAGGACGGTGGAACTCAATTTCGGTGTTTTGCGCAACCTGCTGCAGCAGGCGCCGATGGAAGGTCAATTGGCCACGCGCGCCAGCCCGGTGATCCTGTCCCTACCGATGCCCGACGGCCAGTTTGCGCGCTTCGCGTTGGTTGAGTCGCCGGTGATGGAAGCCGCACTGGCAGCCAAGTTCCCGGATATCCGCACCTACGCTGGCCAGGGACTGGACGATGCGAACGCCACGCTGCGGCTAGACATCACACCCAAGGGTTTTCACGCTCAAGTTCTGGGCAGCAGTGAGTTCTACATCGATCCCTACCAGGTTCAGGACGAATACCACTACGTGGTGTATTCGCGCCGCGGTTTTGGCGACTCCGGCAAGCAGTATCGTTGTGGCACCGACGGCTCCGACCCGCATCTTCCAGCCACGCTGCCGGCGAAGCTTGCCGGCGGCCCGACGCCAAACAACCCAGCCGGCAGCAGCCTGCGCACCTATCGGACGGCGATAGCGGCTACTTCGTCTTACACCAATGCCTTCGGTGGCACCGTGGCGGACGGCATTGCCGGTCTGACCACGATGGTGAACCGCTTGAACGGTATCTTTGAGCGCGAATTCGCGCTGCGTCTGGTGCTGGTCGCCAATAATGATCTGATCGTCTACACCAACTCGAACGTCGGTCCGATCGGAGTTACACCGACGAGCCCCTCCGTGACCATTCAAAACACCATCAACAACGCGATCGGCATTGCCAACTACGATCTGGGCCATGCAGTGGGCGGTTCCGGCGGCGGCGGCGCGATTGTCCCGCTCGGTAATGTCTGCGGCACCTCCAAAGCGCGCGGATACACCTCATTAAACCCGCCGCGTGGCGATATCTTTGACATCGATTTTGTGGCGCATGAACTGGGCCACCAACTAGGCGGCAGCCACACTTGGAACGGCTGCGGCGGAGGCGGGCAATGGACCGCCACGGCGGCCATGGAACCGGGCAGCGGCACCACCATCATGGCGTACGCGGGCATCTGCCCGGACAATCTGCTGCCCAATAGCGACGCCTATTTCCATGCGCGCAGCTTTACGCAGATTTGGCAGATCATCAATAACGGCGGACCGGGCAACGGCAACACCGTTTGCGGCACAACCACACCCACCGGCAACGATCCGCCCAATCTGACCGCACCGGCCAACATGACGATGCCAGAACGCACCCCGTTCCAATTGACCGCAGCGGCCACCGACCCCAACGTCGGCGATGTGCTGACCTACAATTGGGAACAGGTGGACACCGGCCCGCAGGGCTCTCCGAGCGCCACCGGCGACAACGTGACCGCACCGCTATTCCGCTCCTTCCCGGCGAGCACATCGCCGACGCGCATTTTCCCGTCGCTGCGCTACATCCTTGACAATGCCAACCAGCCGCCCGCGACAATCACCTTGCCTCCGGCAGCCGGCACCTACTTGCCCGGCGAAATCCTGCCGAATCCGGCCACCGGCACACGGGTGATGAATTTCCGTGTCACCGCGCGCGATGGTCGCGCCGGTGGCGGCGGTCTGGGCCACTCCGCCGACGTGCTAGTCACGGCAGTCGCTGATGTCGGACCGTTTTTGGTCGGCAACGTCACGGGTGAACAAACCGGCGGCGCCTCACTGGCGGTAACTTGGTCGGTAGCTAATACCGATCTAGCGCCGGTCAGCACCACGCAGGTCAATATCCTGATTTCTCTGGATGGTGGATACACCTTTGAAACGCTGCTCGCCAACACGCCGAATGATGGCGCGCAATCGGTCACCTTGCCGGATATCGACACCAGCCGCGCGCGCATCAAAATTGAAGCCGCCAATGGCACCGGCATTGCTGCTGGCAATACCTATTTTGACATCACCGACGGCAACTTCCAGATTGATGCCGGCGGCACACCGGTCACCGTGACCGTGTCCTTGGCCCCGGCTGACCTGATCGTCACGCAACAAGGCTCACCGGCGCCGGCCACACGCAATATTGCGACGATTGCTGACGGCATTGCGCCGTTTTCTGTCACCGCCGATACCTATCCGCCCAATCCGGAGTTGACCATTCAGAGCTTGCAGGTAACCGGCAACACGGTGTCGGCCACGGCAGCGGCCAGTTGTCTGCTTGCCGCACCAAACTTGCCGAGTTTCCGCACTTACCCGGCCGTGCTGTGGGTCGTTGACAGCACCGGCAGCCAGGCTTCCGCGGTGTTTCCGATCAACGTGTCGAACAACAGTATCCCCACACTCGGCACCTACACGACGCGCACCGTCGCGGCCGGCGCCTCGACCACCGCCACGCCAACCGCAGCTCCCGCTGACGCCAACAGCAACCAAAGCAGCGTCACCGTCAGCCCCACCACGCTGCCGGGCGGTGGCACCGTCAGCGTGGCCCCGAATGGTGTGGTTTCGATTACCACAACGGCTGGCACCACGCTCGGCAACTATCCAGTTACGGTCTCGGTCAGCGACAGTTGCGGCGCGCAAACGTCGAAGTCCTTCACCCTGCGGGTGTTGAGTCCGAACCCCTTGTTGGGTATTGGCCCGGCGACGGTCACCAGCGGCAACGCTATCCTCGAACCACGGGAGTGCAATACGCTCAATGTGGCGGTGGGCAATAGCGGCGGCACTACGGCGACCGTGGTCAGCGCGGTGCTAAGCAGCGTTACCCCTGGCGTCAGCATCGCGCAAGGCAACTCGACGTATCCCAACATTCCCACCGATGGCAGCCAAGTCAACGATATTGCCTACCAAGTCAGCACGGCGCCGAGCATGGTGTGCGGCACTTCGGTGGCGTTCACCCACACGGTGAACTACAGCGGCGGCCCGCCGACCGTGCTCAATTTCAATCTGCCGATTGGCGGCCCGCCGGCCACCAACTACAACTTTGTCAGCGAGACCGGCACGACCGCGCCCACCGGATCCACGCTGGTAACGGGCAGTCAAGATGACAATGTGATCGTGCCGGTGACCTTGCCGGGCGGCTTTGCGTTTCAGGTGTACGGCACGCCGGTCACGCAATTGCGTGCAGATACCAACGGTGTGCTGGTATTCAACGCTGGCACCGTATCGTCCTCGATCAACAACGGCGCACTGCCAAGCGCCGCCTATGCCGCCCCAAGCTTGTTCCCCTTCTGGGACGATCTGGACCTGCGCACCACGGTCGCCACTGGCGGTGGCATTTACACCCAGGTAACCGGCGTGGCGCCCAATCGCAGCTTCGACATCCAGTGGCGCGCGGTGCGTTTCGTGAGTGGGGCGGCTACCCCAGTAGCGCCGACCATCGTCTTCACCGTGCGACTGTTTGAAACCACCAATCGAATCGAAGTGTTCTACACAACGGTGATCGGCAATGGCGGTGGTGCGTCGGGTTCGTCCGCGACGGTGGGCATCCAGGCCGCGGGCACAGGCACCGTGCTCACCTCGTTCTCCGTTAATACGCCCGCATTGTCCGCCGGCCAAAAACTCACCGTGACCCGCGCAATTGCCTGCACGGTAGGAACAAACGTGTGCGGCGAGCTGCCAAACAACGTGTTCGCCAACGGCTTCGAGTAGTTTCAGGACGGGACAAAACGCTAGCCGGCTTTAGAGCCGGCTAGCAGCCTGTCGGGCTTTGCGCGTGAGATGCGTTGTCAGGCTGGGCGGATGGCTGCTGGGTGTCTTGAGGTTGCTGAGTGATAGCGCAGCTCGCTAAAACTGCACCCGCAAGCCCAATGCAATGCCGCGGCCAGGCAATTCGACGACGTCTTTCAGGAACGAGGTGTGCACGCGCGCTTGTTGATCGGTTAAATTTCGGGCGTCCACAAAGGCTTCCCAACCCACGTCGCCCACGTCCCAATGGTAGGCGCCACCGGCGTTGATCATCGTGTATCCAGCGCTTGGCGTTTCGTTGTCTGCCACATCATCCTGCTTGGCGGAACGCACAACGCTCAGATTTGCGCGCCAGCCGTTGCTGAACCAACGCAATTCGCTGCCAAGCCGGGAGGGGACAATGCGTGGCACGTTGCCCGCGTCGTTTAGCGTGGCGCGCACGCTGTCGCCGAACAGACGCAGCGCCCAATTGCCAGTGGCATTGTCGGCCAACTGCAGCGTGGCCTCCGCTTCAAATCCGCGGAAATGGGCATCGTCCTGGGTCCATTGGCGAATCGGCAAGGCCTCGTCACCTGCGCCGTCGAACTCGCCGGTATCAACTAGGTAAATGAAATTGTTGAAACGGTTGTGATAGGCCGACAGCTTCGCGTCGAAACGCTCGCTGTGAAAATGCAGGCCAATCTCCAGTTGATTGGCGGCTTCTTCGGTCAAATTAGGGTCGCCGATTTCGTAGGAACCGGTGGCAACGTGCGGACCATCGGCAAACAACTCTTCTTCGGCCGGCGCGCGTTCAGCGTGATCCAGATTGGCAACAATCTCCCAGGTTTCGCTTAAAGTCCAGATGGCGCCAGCGGATAGGCTCAGCGGACTGAAGCTACGTTCTGGCGAGCCATCCGGATCACTGCTGACCCGGTCAATACGCGCACCCAGATCGAGTTGCACGGCATCCCATTTATACTGCTCAACCACGAACAGCCCGCTGCTGCGCGACTGCGTGCGCGGCACGAAGGCTTCCTCACCGATCGCTTCAAACTCGCTGCGATTGAGCTGCACACCGACCGCCCCCAGCCAGCCGCCAATTGCTTCGTGGGTGAGCTCGATACGGCCCTCAGTGGCATCTTTGACAAACTTCGTACCGATTTCCTCACCTTCAAACTCAATGTGCTGATAGTCGGTGCTGGCAAGGCTGTAGCGCAGATACCGAGCGCCCGCGAAGGGTGCATTTAAGCCGCCCTTGAGTTCCACGCGGTCCTGATCGATAGCTAGAAAAACGCCCGGTTCGCCGGCGTCTGCATCTCCCGGCTCACCAGGATTGCCGTAGCTATCCTCGTAGCGCGAGATCGCAAGGCCAAGAAAACCCCAGTCGCCAAGCAAGGAAGCGCCGACGCTGGCGGTGTCGGTGTCCAGGAAGCTATTGGCTTGCTGACCACCATCTGGCAAGTCGTAATTGTCATTGCGGCGCTGCACGGCGTCGACGTGCAGTGCGAATTGCTCGTTGCCGCCGCGTAGGCGCAGCATTCCAGTGTGCCCGTCATTCACGCTATCAAAGCGTAGTTCTGCGCGCCCGGAAAGCGCGCTTTCCGGCGCAGTCTCGGCAATTTTGCCATCCACCACATTGACCACGCCGCCGATCGCGCCCTGCCCATAAAGCAAAGTGGCTGGTCCCTTCAGCACCTCAATTTGATCGGCCAGAAAGGCTTCGATGGCCGGCGCGTGGTCCTGACTCACGGTCGAAACATCCTGCGTCGACAGACCGCCGGACAACACGGCTACGCGCGCACCGTCCAAGCCACGAATGATCGGCCGACCCACTCCTGCACCGAAATTCGAGCTCTGCACGCCCGGCAAACTGCTGACCGTGTCGCCCAGCGTTGCACTGCGGTGATCATCCAACGCTTCGCCAGCCAGCACGGAGACCGGCTCCGACATTTCTTCCGCCGTGCCGCGCAAAGGGGTTGAAGTCACCACGATAGCGTCCAGCCTGGTCTTTTCCAGGTGGCGATCGGCATTGCCCGTGGGCGTGGCGGCGGGCGCTGCCATAGCCACACTAAGCGCCATGGCGAGCGCGCTAAGCTGCAACCGAACAAGGCGGTTAGATGTCACAGGCATGAATTGCTCCAGAGTTTGCAAGGATGGCCGAAGAGGAATTCCGGCAGACGACAGAGATGTTATACTATTACATCACTTGCGTCACCAGCGAACGAAGCCTCGGGGCATCTGTCCAAACGCTGTTGCAGTTGCTCGCCGTGGTTGCGCCAAACTTGCAGAACGCAGGACAAGCCAAAGCGCGCCGCACGCCATTTTTCTGCGCTACGCTGCGCGCCCAGTGCACTCATTTTGTACGTTATTGATCCCCCGCAACACGATGCGGCAAACCCCTGAGCGACGCGCCCATCCGCGCAGCACCCCCGCGTACGCTCAGCGCCACCGCACCCAACCAATTGGTCAGCTGGGATATCACCTATCTGCCGACCCTGATTCGCGGCATCTACTTGTATCTGTATGTATTCCTGGACGTGTTCAGCCGCAAGATCGTCGCCTGGCAGGTGTTCGAGCAAGAAAGTCAGGAGCACGCCAGCGCGCTCTTTAAAGGCTATGTCTGGCGTGCCCAAATCGCGCCTGGAGAACTCACTGTGCATTCCGACAACGGCGCGCCAATGAAGGGCGCCACGTTGATCGCCACCTTCGAGCAATTGGGCGTGGCGCGCTCGTTGAGTCGACCCTCGGTCAGCAACGACAACCCCTACTCGGAAGCGCTCTTTCGAACCCTCGGGTACCGTCCCGAGAACCCCGTCGAGCCATTCCACAACCTCGTGGCGGCGCGCGCCTTTGCCGATCCGCTGGTACGTTGGTACAACCACGAGCACCGCCACAGCGCGATCAGCTTCGTCACCACGGCCCAACGCCACACCAGCGCCGACCAACAGCTCCTCGACCAACGCCACGAGATCTACCGCGCCGCGCGTGCCAAACATCCCACGCGTTGGTCACGGGAAACCCGAAACTGGCGCCGCCGAGAACGCGTTCACTTGAACCCGGAAAAGACCAAAAAGGGGTCAATTCAAGATTTCTAAATATGCGACAAGTTACTTGACCCCGACATATGGCCCAAGAAATCACCCCGAAATCACCGAAAACAGGGCAGAAAAACACCCCGGAAACAGACTAAAGTCAGCCAACATTCGAGCGCTCCTGCAAAACCAGAAGTGGCTCGATTAGGGCGGTCAGCGACACGCGCACCCTGAGCTTGCAGAAGCATGGGTCTGCAAGGGCGGAACCTGCCTCAAGAAGTGCTATCTCGAGACCTATCGGTTTTCCGAAGATCTGGATTCCACGCTGCGCGACGAAGGCCGTCTGGAGAAGGGCTGCCTGCGCCGAGTGATGGACGAGGTCATCGCGTGGGTGTCGGATGAATCCGGCCTTGTGCTCCCTGCCAACCAGTTGAGCTTTGATATCTACGAGAATCCACGGCTTGCGCCGCCTGCGGCGCGCCGGTTCGAACGCACGCAAGTTGTGCTTGCGGGCCGGATAAGGGCAAGGCGCAGGCGGTCGGCAAGCTGGCGGTATTGGCCGGTGTGCGCGAATATCCGGCGCGGGTCAAATGCGCGACATTGGCTTGGCATACGCTGGATGCGGCATTGAAAAACCAACAACAATCCATTTCTACACAGTAAATTTTAAATATAAAAAGGGCAACGATAATGCCATATTCATATTTCGGTGAAAAATTTCCAGATCTTGCGGAACGTGAAACACGCGCTGTTACTATTCCTGCGAATAACTTAATACCGAAAGGGCACTACGGCTTAATTGAATTTTATTGTGACGAGGCTTATTGTGATTGCCGCCGGGTTTTTTTGAATGTCCATTCTGCTGAAACTGAAGAGATTGTTGCAGTGATTGCCTATGGCTGGGAAAGTGAAGAGTTTTATAAAGAATGGATGGGCGAAGATACCCCTGCACTTGTGAAACCATTAAAGGGGCCTGCATTGAATATGGCAAGTCATCAATCAGCCTTTGCTGGTAACTGGTTAAAATTTATAACTGAAGTTGTCCTCAAAGATAAGAAATATGTTGAAAGATTGAAAAGGCACTATCAGATATTTAGGGCGAAAATAGAAGACAAACAACATGTTAAAAAGACTCCTGATTAGCGCCATCCTTCAGTAAGCCAAGTTTGCGTTGCGAAGTCGCTTCCCGGTCCATGTCGGGCAGCTGACAGCGTCAGCGAGCAGTTCCGGCGCAATCGTTTAGTCCCCCGCGCCCGCCCGCTTTTCGCACTGCACCTCCGGCAAGCACGCATGAATTGCGTTGAGGTTCGTGACCAAGCGGGGGGCGGGGTAGCCGAGGTCGTTCGCAGTTTCCCCTCACGTTCCGAGATTGATGCTGCTTGCGTGCGGCACATGGGCAAGACGCTGAGCTACCGACACCGCGTGATCACCGACGACGACGTCGTCTGCATTCGTCGGCTGATCGCTTTGCATCTGCATTTGAGCCGTTGGGGCCTGTCCAGGAAGCTCTACGCGGCATGGAACTGGGTGCAGGCCAACGGCGCGTTGCGCGATATGGTGTGCCGCGGGCTGATGTTGCTGTTGCACCGCGAGGGCCTGATCGAGTTGTTCGCCGGTGCGCCGGGTGCCGCGCAATCCGCTGCACGAGCGCAGCGAGCCTAAGCGGGTGAACGTGGATGCGGCGCCGCTGCAGGTGAGCCTGGCCGAACTCGGGCCGCTGGAAGTACGCCAGGTGCGGCGCACGCCCGCGGAGGCCTTGTTCAACAGTCTGCTGCAGCAACACCACTATCTGGGGTACGTGCGGCCGGTGGGGTGAACACCTGAAGTACCTAGTCTACGCCGGCGGGCGGCCGCTCGCCTGGGTGGCGTGGTGTTCGGCGCCGCGGCATCTGGGCAGCCGCGACCGGTTCATCGGCTGGGAGCCCAAGGCACGACTGCGCAACGTCCGGCTGCTCGCGTACAACACGCGATTTTTGATTCTACCTTGGGTGCAGGTGCCGCACTTGGCCTCGCACCTGCTGGGGCGCATGGCTCGAATGCTGTCGGCCGATTGGCAGCGCGTCTATGCGCATCCGATCTACTTCCTAGACGCATCCCTTAGACACCCAAGAGTCGCAGCGAGGACTGGCGCACCACGGCGAACTGCGGTGTCGGGAACGGAGCCTCGAAAATGGCTTGACGGACCGAAACATGGGTGTCCATTTCCTGTGGGGGCGAGTAGCCGAGGTGTTTGAGAATCGCCGGTGGTGGGCCAGCGATGGCGCCGCGTTTATCGGCGCGGATCTGGCGGCCAGTGTAGTCCACCATCTGCAAATACTCGATCTGCGTCAGCGCCAATACACAGCGTCCGCGCTGTCCGGCGATCGGCAGCTTGGCCTCGGCCAACGCAGGCGTCTGGGCGATTTCGTCCAGGCGCTT
>Ga0105046_10005008_pt1 | contig 21033 bp, 15 predicted proteins | sample MAT03_FD_78385 | JGI IMG/M metagenome (GOLD analysis project Ga0105046, IMG submission 78385) | Freshwater microbial communities from Lake Fryxell liftoff mats and glacier meltwater in Antarctica - MAT-03 (megahit assembly) | ecosystem: Environmental > Aquatic > Freshwater > Ice > Liftoff...
ACCTCTGGCATCTTGCGATCGATCACGAGCAAGCCGCCCATGGGGGCCGAATTCGGCGCCGTTTCGGAAATGCTCAACTCCACCAAAGGCATCGATTCTAGAACGCTTTTGAGAAATAGGCTGCCGGAGGTTACCAAAGTAATGGGCAACGGAGCTCGCTGCGGCAAAATGGTGATCGCCGAGTTATCTGTCCCCAGGGCATCCTTGGAATCCAATTTGGCCACCAAGCGTCCGCCGGTTGCAGAGGTATGATCCAGTATCCTTGTTTGACTCTCGCCAGGCTTGAGGGAAATAGGGACAACGTCGACCAAGCTGTCTTCAAGACTAAGTTCCAGCTTTGTTTTGATCTCTTCCACGCCGCTGTTAGTGACCTCGATGAGGACTTGATAACCTACCGAATCCATCACGCTACGTCGAACTTGATACCGAGTAATCGCTGTGTTCTCTTGAGCGGTTCCCACGCCGTAAATTTTCACGAGTGGGTTATTGCGAATCGTTTCAAAATCCTCAATGCATCCATCGGTAAGGATGATAATCTCGGACTTCTCTGGCCTGTCTTTGAGAAGCCGTTCGGCCGTAGCGATGGCAGGCAGTAATGCCGAGGGCGCATCCGTTTGTTGACATTCCGCAATCCCCTCGATAAGCAATCTCGCATGGTTGGTCAGACCAACCTGCACCACCGATTGACCGCCGGCAGAAACGAGGGACATTTCGTCCCCCGGCCTTAAAGAGCGCGCTAGTCCCTTGGCAATTTCTTTCGCGGACTGCAAGCGGGTTATTCCGTCGGCTTCGGTAGCTTTCATGCTGGCTGAGTTATCGAGGATGAGCACGACTCGGCGTTGCGAGCTCTTTTGCCAACTCCAAAGTGGGTCGATGAGTGCGGCGACCAAAAGAAGTACGAAGGCCAATTGCAAAACGAGCGATAGCCAATGGCGGAGTTGCTGCCACCAGGCCCGCGGCTTTTTTTCGTCAAAGAGTTGGTTCCAAAACAAGAGAGTGGAGACGGGCCGCCGCCGCATCCGCACCTTGATGATGTAGATCAAAACGATCGGGACAACCAGGGCGGCCCACCAAGCAAGCATCGGACTGGCAAACTCTAACATGGGCGTTCTCTAGCTCTGAATTCCGGAGGCTCGCATCATGCGCAGGATCAATTCATCGAACGGCAGGTCCGTCGTCGATCGCGTGCAAGACAGAGAATAGGTTTTGCAATAGGTTTCAATGGCGGCGAGGAACTCATGAAAAAGCTGACGATACTGCTTTAGTTTGCGTTCCGTGACCGTAAGCTTTCGACGTTGGCCGGTTTCTATTTCGTCCAACTCAATATCCCCTAAAAAGGATGGATTCGCTTCCTCCTCAGTATGGATTTGAATGACATGCGGCTCAAATCGACGATGTCGGAGCAAATCGACACCGGCGCGAAAGCCAGCCTGATCGTATAGATCGCTGATGATCACTACGAGTCCAGTCCTTTGTGCTCGATTGACCAGCGACTTTGCGACGGTCGCGAGATCGGTTGCCGTCCCCCCTGGCTTCACGTTCTCCAAAAATTTCAAGATGCTCAAAACACGGTCCTTGCCCCGGGTCAGGGGGAGCACATCCAGGGGTTTGTCGGCGTACGCCATGATACTGACGCGATCAAGATCGGCGAGTGCAATGTAAGCCAATGCCGCAGCGATGCGTCTGGCATAATCAAACTTATTTGGAGAACCACAGTCCATGCTCCGCGAAGCGTCGAGCAGGATGTACACATGGAGATCCTCCTCCTCTTGGAAACGCTTTAACAAGAGGTCGCCGTATTTTGCATACACGTTCCAATCGAGGTACCTCAAGTCATCGCCTGGCGCATACTCTCGGTGGTCGGCAAACTCGATACCGCCCCCAAGTTGCTTGGTTCTGCGCTGAGCCAATAGTTTCCCACGGAATACGCGGCGAGAAACCAAGGATAGGTATTCCAGTTTCTTCAAGAAGTCGGAGTCAAATAGGCTCATGCGGCTTTCATTTTCCCAATGTTGATCAGGACATCGCGGATGACATCGTCTGTCTTGATGTCTTCCGCTTGTCCTTCGAAATTGAGAAGCACCCGATGCCGTAGGCAATGGATCGCAACCGATTCAATGTCAGCGCGAGAAACGTGGTAGCGATAGTCTAGAATGGCATTGATTTTTGCAGCCAATATCAAGGCTTGCGCTCCGCGAGGACTGCTACCAAATCGAACGAATCGTTTGGTCATCGATGTTGCCAGATCATGTTCTGGATGGGTTGCCATGACAAGTTGAATTGCGTGTCGACGCACTTCATCGCTGATCGGTATACGACGCGACAGAGCGGACATTTCAAGAATGCGTTTCGCATCAAAAAGTGGTTGGGCTTCGGGGGTCTCCGACTCCGTTGTTCGATCGAGAATCGTTTCAATTTCTTGAGCCGTTGGAAATGGAACAATCAATTTGAAAAGAAAGCGGTCCAATTGGGCTTCTGGTAAAGGATAGGTGCCCTCCATCTCGAGCGGGTTTTGCGTTGCCAACACAAAGAACAACCGATCCAATTGGTGCGTAATGCCTGCCACTGTAACGCTTCGCTCCTGCATAGCTTCCAGCATTGCGGACTGGGTCTTTGGTGTGGCGCGATTAATTTCGTCGGCCAAAACTACGTTGGCAAAAATAGGGCCCCGCTCAAAACGAAAGTTTCGGCTGCCACCTTCTCCCTCCACCATGATCGTTGTTCCGACGAGGTCCGCCGGCATCAAGTCAGGTGTGAATTGAATGCGACTGAATTTGGCTTCAAGTGCACTTGCTAGTGTCCGAACCAACATGGTTTTGCCCAAACCAGGAACCCCCTCTAACAAGACATGCCCACCCGCGATTAAGGCAAGTAAGACACCATCGACGATGGGCTGTTGGCCTACGATCACCTTTCCGATTTCATTGCGAAGCAATTCAAAATCGACGCGAAATTGATCCAAAGCATTTTTTAAGTCGGCCGCGATCTCTGGCATTCCATACTCCGGTATGAGGGCGCTCACCATGGAGCAATCATGAAGACAAAAAGAGGAAGATCATAACTCACTGTAGCTGAATTCATGAAAATTCAGCGTGTTCCTGTATGCTCACGCATTCAGCTACTGCCGATCAACTTACGAAAGTTCTAAAGCCTCCGAAAGCAAATGTCAAACTTTTCTTGAATCAAAGCGCGCTATCCGGTCACATATCCAAGCGTTTTTGGCTCACTCAGGCGTGCGGCCGATCAAAACCTACCGTCGTGCAATACGTGAGGTTCAGTCCATTCCCGAATTCTCGCGCATTCAGCTAACGAGTGTCGCTTGAGACGAGAAGTCCCAGAATGAATTGTACTGGCACTCTAATTGCACTGACTCACCAATGGCGAGATGGTGGATCTGCGCAGACAGCACCATCCATTTTGAAGGGATCTACTTCGTGAGGCACAGTATGAAAACTCAAGACAACCCAAAAGTCGATATGCTCTTCGCGGATTGGAAGACGCAGCATCAGATACTTGATCGATTTACGACCGATCTATCGGAATGGATTGGTCGCCAATCGAAACTGCGCACCGCTCAATTTCGAGAGACCGTTCAAAAGCTTTCCGATTTGAGCTTCCAACTCAGCACTCATTTCGCAAAAGAAGAAGAGATCGGCAAGCAACTGCGGGCGTTGCACCGCGGTAACTCACCCGAAGCCGAGGCAGTGCGGCGACAGTCCGAAAGGGACCATGCACAAATTTCAAGTCGATTGAAGCATCTAATCGACCGAATGCAAGACGCTGAGGCAGAATGTGACGCCTGGAAGAAAGGCGTAAACGAACTGAGTCTGATTATCGACGTTATAGAGCAACATGAGGAGCAAGAGTCTGAAAGCGTTTGTTGTTTGATACCCACCCATCCTAACAAAGATTGATATCATGAAACGAATACTTATTTTCGCCATTCCGGTATGTGCCATTGCTTTGAGTATGTTGCGACTGCACGGCAATCCCCAAGAACCGGGTGGCCAAACCGGGAAAGGGCAATTAAAACCTTTTATGCAGATGAAGTTGGATCATGCAAAGGGAATCCTGGAAGGGATTGCAACCGAGGACTTTGAACGAATTGCCAAGGATACCCAAGCACTCAACGCGCTAAGCCTTCAAAGTAGCTGGAACGTTCACACCACGATCGAGTACCTGGATCACAGCGCTGACTTTCGCCGCGCCTTGAATGTCATAACCAAAGCCGCACGCGAAGAGAATTTGGATCGCGCCGCACTCGGTTACGTCAACTTGACTGTCCAATGCATCGAATGCCATCGCTACTTGCGCCAAAAGGATGCGACCGACGCGGCTAAGCCAAAGTAACAGCCATTGTGCTGGTTTTTTGTGGCTGAGCGAGGACCTCGCTCAGGTTTTGCAGCAGCCCAACTAGCGAAGGGCCTTGCTCGGCCACAAGTGCCGCCTTTGCTCCGCAAAAGTGCGTTAACGAAGGGCAGTGCTGGGCCCCAATGTAGTTTGCTTTACCACTGTGATCCCTTTCGAAGTTGCGTCAGATCGAGTGTGCCCTCGTTACTTAGCAACGCGCACAGATCGGGATCCTTCAGCAACTCCGCGAGCCCCATCGGACGGTTGTCCACTATGACTTCGTTTGACATTAGTCGAATGCCATGGCTGTAGTCGACATACCAGTCGACATGACCTGCGTAGAGACCCTGAATCGGTCGACCATCTGGCATGTGCCAACCGTAAATTGCGACTCTGTGCGGTTTGATCATCAGGGCATTGCTGAATACGACATCCTTTTTTATTCCAGCAACCAATCGCTTGTTTGAATGTGCTACGAGTTCTGACACAATGATTCGATGGTGCTCAAAAAATGTCGCCATGGAATCGCGATCTTTGGTCAACGGAAGTGGCTCCAAACGTGCCGTCGCAGCAGCGAAGATATCATCGGATATCTTGGCGGTAATGAGCGACGCCCCAAACGCATCCGCTACTTGAACCGCACTGTTCGGCGAAAGGGGAATTCGAAACGAGTCGACTTCATCGCCGATCGCCAAGTAGTCAGGCATCACGAATACTATTCCTGAATGCGACACCCCCGCCTTATCAACGCACCCTACCTGAACTGGAACCAGTTGCTTTGATGATTCAGGTGAGTTCCCAGCAAGCAACTCTCGAACGATGGCCGCTTCTCGTTCGCCACGTGCAACTCCCGACACTTGGTTTTGAAATTCCGAACCGGTAACCGAGCCGGGTGCTCTCGGCGGAGCGATAAGCGTTTTACGAATGCCATCCCGCGGAATGAATGCTTGATTCGATCTGCCTTCAACAAACGGTTGCGGTTGGATCCATTGATTAAAGGCGGGAGGGCCACCGATCGCACCCCAGGCTTTCTCGATGGGAGTTCCAAGAGTAAGGCTGCCCAAGACACCATTCATTTCGCCTACCAGACGCGTATGAAGTATCTTGTTTTCGGGGTTGCGATGCAAAAAGAATTGAATTTGATCCACAAGTCCGGAAAAACATTGGAATAAACCGAGTTCGCGTTCCTTTAGTTCTGTGTCCAATCGAATCCGTTTTAGCATTCGCTCGGAGGCACGCCAAGTCCCGCCTTCACCTTCGATCACTTTCTTGCCATTGAGTTCAATCTCGCGATCATCATACGCAACAACGATGAGCTTGCGATCCGTTGACATTTTTAGCCAAGCGAGCAACCGATCGCCATGCCCAACTTCGTCTGAATAGGAATAGTTGGCGTCCAAAAAAATGATCCGAGAGACTTCTGTGGGGATGGTTTCAACGCTTGCAATGTATTCCCAAAGGAATGCACCGCCGCCGCTGTGACAGCAAAGCACGACATCATGGGTATCGCAATCGGCCTGAAGCGTTCGAACGATATTATGAATGACACCAGAGGCATCTGGATTGTCCTTTCGAAACATTGGCCAGCTCAGCTTGGGTGCTTGCACAACGGCCAAGATCCATTCGTGATCCGGGTCTAGTGCGCGAAGGGCACGGACTTGCGCGGCAACATGCTGGATCTGAAAGTGCCAGTCAATACCATCACCTGCCTGACATCCAAGCGTCTGCTCAATGGAGTTTCCATTGGGAGTTGCAAACACTAAGAGCCGCCGAGGTTGTTTCGATAATTCGCCCCGTGCGTTCACAAAGACCCGAACGCCACTCTCCAGCCGCGTCCATCGCACTTGTTCACCAAAGGGGGCTAGAGTTTCGAAACCGGGCAAGTTGCGTTCCATTGCGAAAGCACTCGAGTGCCAAACGCAAAAGTGGGCGACCAAAAGGATTAGTGCTTGTACAACCCTCGCTGCCCAGGGGCGAGCGAAAAACAAAGCGAGGGGGAAAAACAACGGAAGGGCGAGGCTCCTGCCGAGCTGGTTTTGCGGCAAGCCGGACGACAGCGTTTTTTCTATATCCTCAAAAGTTCTAGCGATCATCGAAATCGTCTTTGTCGATCGCGTAGGTTTCCAACTTGCGATACATGGTCGCTCGAGAGATGCCAAGCAATTCGGCTGCCTCAGGTATGCTTCCGCGAGTACGTCGCATTGCCTCCTGCATGAGCCGTTTCTCCCATTGCTCAATATTCAAAGTGTCGAATACTTCAGTCTTCGATTCATGAAGCGTTAAATCCGACGCTTGGATTTCATCGCCGGTCGCGAGCACGATAGCGCTGTCGATAATATTGCGCAGTTGCCGCACATTGCCCGGCCAATTGTATTCCAATAATCGCTTGCGAGCGGCCTCACTCAGTTTGATTTGTAAGCGACCATGTTGACGGCCAAAGTGCTCCAGGAAATGGTTGAGGAGTAGTGAAATGTCCCCACCTCGCTGTCGCAGCGGCGGAACCTTCATTTCAAATACGCTGAGTCGATAATACAAATCTTCGCGAAATCGTTTGTCCGACACGAACTCGCTCAAGTCACGGTTGGTAGCCGTCAAAACGCGAACATCGACCCTCACTTCTTTACGACCGCCAACCGGCAAGAACGGATGTCCCTCAAGGATACGCAATAATTTTGCTTGACCGGCGAGAGTCATTTCACCGATCTCATCAAGAAAGAGTGTGCCGCCGTGGGCTTGTTGAAACCAACCGAGTTGATCCTTGTCCGCTCCCGTAAAGGCTCCCTTCACATGGCCGAACAGTTGACTTTCCATAAGTTCGCTCGGAATCGCAGCGCAGTTGACACTGAGCATGGGTCGATCGGCGCGCGTGCTGGCTTTGTGGATGGCCCGCGCGACAAGCTCTTTGCCAACGCCGCTTTCGCCTCGAATGAGAATACTGCCGGTCGCTTTGGCAACACGCTTGATTCGCTCTTTGAGCTCAAGCATCGGGGTGCTCTCGCCAAGCAGTTCGTCGAAGTCGGCATTCTTTACTTGTAGTCGTCCGTGATCAATTCTCAAGGAAGATTCGTTTCGAGCTCGAACCAACGAGGCAGCCAGAAAACTTGCGGAAGCGATCGTGAAGTCAAACGAGTGCTTTTCAAAGACCTCTTTTTCGCGATACAAATGTACTACACCGATGGTTTTTCCTTCGTGTAGCAACGGAACACAGATCGCGTCGGCGAAATGTAGAAGTGGACCATCACCCGGGGACTTGGATTCGTTTTTAACCCAAACGGCAGTGGCCTGTTTGCAGACCATCTCGGTCAGTTTGTCGCTCAGGGAAATGCGAGCTTCGTTACTGTTGTTCGGATACTTGCCATGCACTATGAGCTTTCCATCCTCATCGGCAAGCAAGAATGCAACAAAGGTCGCTTTGGTTCGGTTTCTTAAGACCTCAACGGCGAGAGCCACCACTTCATCCGGCGTTGTCAGCGAAATGCATCGGATGGAGAGTTGATGCAAATCGGACAAATCCTCCGTCCGACCGGCTTTTCGAAGCGAAAGAAATGCGGACATGCCGGACGCAAAACCATCCGGCGTACTCCCGATTTTGTCTCCCCTTAGGTCATGCGAAAGGTTGATTCGCTCTACCGTAATGTCTTCGCTGAGCGTGTCGTCGATAAATTCAAGCTCGGTGTTGCCGATCCGAATCCGGTTCCCATGCGATAGAACAGCGACATCAACTTTCGAACCGTTAATTAGGGTGCCGTTTCGCGATCCGGCATCCAATACTCGCCACTGGGATTCCTGATAAACCAATCGAGCATGGACGCGCGAGGATAGAGGGTCGTTGAGTTGGATACTACATTCCAATCCTCGACCCATAGTGTTTTCAATTGCTTTGTCCAACGAGTAACGAGCGTCAGGCTCTCGGCCTCGTCTAATGACCAGGTATGTCGACATCGGTAGTGTGGTAAGCGGTAAGTGTAGGGGTACCAACAGTATACGCCAAGCTGTCTCATTTTGCTACAGTTGGAATTTTGAGTGCCGGGATTCATCCCTGCTTTAAGACTGTTCAGAAGTGAACCGCACTTTTGCGGAGCAAAAGGCGACAATGTTCCACGCCAGACAATTTTCAGATATCATCTCGCGAGTTCATTTTGCCGTGCAGCCGCACGGTGTCCACGCAGTTCTGGAGATCGTTCCACTTTGCAAGCCAAGATTGTTTTGTTACCAGGGGATGGAATCGGTCCCGAAGTAATTCGCCAAGCCCGCCGTGTCCTGGAAGCCGTCGAAGCCAATTATGGACACCAGTTCGAGTTCTCCGAACATAGTATTGGCGGTATCGCAATTGACCAAACCGGCGATCCGTTACCCGATGCGACAATCGCGGCTTGCAAAACTTCCGACGCGATTCTTTTGGGGGCGGTTGGCGGCCCAAAATGGGATGATCCGAACGCCAAGACCAGACCCGAAGCCGGCCTGCTCAAGATTCGTAAAGAGCTCGGGCTGTTTGCAAACCTCCGTCCAATCGTGACGTTCGAAGAATTGCTGGACGCGTCACCGCTCAAACGCGAAATCATCGAAGGGACCGATATCCTCTTTTTTCGCGAACTGACCGGCGGACTTTACTTTGGCCCATCCGGCTTGGAGGAATTGCCCGACGGCCAACAGCGCGCGTACAGCACAGCCGTCTACACCACCTCCGAAGTGGAGCGGATCGTTCGGATGGCGGCCAACGCTGCTCTGAAACGTCGCAACAAGCTGACCATGGTGGACAAAGCGAATGTGCTGGAAGCGTCGCGATTGTGGCGTCGGGTCTCGGCAAGAATCATGAAGGAAGAGTTTCCATCCATCGCCTACGATGTGGTTTTGGTCGATTCCATGGCCATGCATTTGCTAAGCCGTCCAACCAGTTTTGACGTGGTGGTCACAAGCAATATGTTCGGTGACATCTTGACCGACGAAGCCTCGATGCTTCCTGGTTCTCTCGGAATGCTCCCTAGTGCATCGCTGGGCGCAAGCGGTCCCGGCCTATATGAGCCTATTCATGGTTCGGCACCCGATATTGCAGGCAAAGGAGTTGCCAACCCACTGGCAACGATTCTTGCAGCCGCCATGTTGCTGCGATATTCCCTCGGCTTGGAGAAAGAAGCGGCCACCATTGAAGTGGCCGTAAAAAAAGTCCTGGCAGCGGGTCATCGAACCGCAGACTTGGTGCGTCGAGGAGACGAGTTCCTCGGTACCGTAGCCATCACCGATCACGTGCTTCAGTCGCTCGTCTAATGATTTGCCCATTTTGCTCATTGCTCTGCGATGCCGAGAACCTCGACGCTATCCAATGCGATCGGCGAACGGCATCGCTCGTCCAGTTCGAGGCTCTACGTTCGCAAAAAGGGGACTTGATTGCGGATTGTACGAAAGAGGCCGTTCAATTATTGCGAGCGGCGAAGCGTATTCTTGTCATGGGACGTATTGCGAGCGTAGAGTCCGCAAGAGCAGTTGTGGCGTTTGCTTCAAAACATAACGCGACCATCCACTGTGCCGAGTCCGGGCACATTTTCGAAAACGTCTTGGCAATCCAGCGATCAGGTCTGAACTCCGTTTCGTTGGCAGAAGCTCGCGACCATTCAGACTTTTTCATTATTGTGGGCGATGAATCAATGATGGCGGCCGTCCCTCGGATGCCCTTTGCACTGTCAAACGGTCGACCTGGTCAGCAGACCGCACTTCTGCTGGGCGATTTTAGCATTGCCGCTACCGAGCAGTGGAAAAAAGTCGGCTTTGACACTTGGTCAATGCCCTGCGATTTAAGTGCTATTCCAAGCGCACTCGCACAATGGTCACGATGGTCCAACAGCACCCCGAACAAGCCAACCCATGACACATCTCCTACCAATCCGCTTTTTGAGCGTATGGCCAGGACTGCGTACATGACGGTGGTATGGTCGGCTGAGAATTTGCTTATCGATCAAGCCGATCTTTGGGTTGAGCGATTGTTGCAGTGGATCGCCAGTTGCAATGAAAAAACCCGCTGCGCTGCACTCCTATGGACATCCTTGGACGGTACTTTTCAACAAGTCTGCACATGGCTAACAGGATTCCCTGGGAGAATTAAATTTCGCGATGGAATTCCCGACTACGACCCGAATCGTAACAGTTACGAGCGATGGATAGCCAGGACTCCAATCGGTAAAAGCCATGAGTCGGTTATCGTCTTGATTGATGAAACGGTCGCTTCCGCCCCATTCCGGCATCCAGAATCGATGCCTGTTTCCGATAAGTGCCAAGTCATCGAGTTGTCTCGACAATCCGAGAAATTTCCGACTGCCATTGCGGGCGTTGAAGTTTCGGCCAACATGTTTCGTGCCGACCAGACACTGCTGGCCCACGTCAGTCCCACGCACCGACTTGGCTCGCGTACAAAGCCCGTTTCTGGATGGTTGAAAGCGCTTTCGAAATGATCACGCGACTACATGGGGCGGAATGCATTGATGGGATTGGCGAGAGCCGCGTTCGCGACCTGGTTCTTGACGGGGAAACAATTTGTTCTGCCGTACCCAAAGACTCGCGGATCGACTTTGAGTACTGTTTGGATGGTCATATCCTTATTGCGGGTGGAATTGATCTTCACACGCATATTGGCGGAGGCAAAGTCAATATCGCTAGACTATTGCTGCCCGAATTAGTTGAGCACCAGACCTCCCAATCGAAGCGAACAGGACAAGAGCCGAATTGGATTGCGCCGCTGAGTTCACCGGTGCCAGGGACTTGGGAGACAGGTCGTCGCTACCTCGAAATGGGGTATACGGCTTGCTTTGAACCGGCGGTACTTCCCGCCAATGCTAGGCAAGCACACGCCGAAATGGCCGATACGCCTTGGCTCGATACGGGTGGTTACCTGTTGCTCGGCAACGATCGACTGCTATTGGAGTGGATTCGCGACGAAGTGCCCCAAAAGCAAATAAACGACTACGTTGGCTGGATGGTGCGAGCCCATCAATGCTGCGCGGTCAAGGTTGTCAACGCAGGAGGTATCGATGCTTTCAAGTTCAATCAAAGGCACCTGAGTGTCGATGACAAACACGTGCATTTTGGCATCACTCCTCGCCAGATTTTAAATGCTCTGGCCCAAGCGGTGGAATCGCTTGAGTTGGCACATCCGCTGCATGTCCATTGCAGCAATCTGGGTTTGGCGGGCAATATTTCCGCTACGATGGCCACCCTTGATGCCGTTGAGGGGAGACGATTGCATTTGACGCACGCGCAGTTTCATTGTTACGGAACGGACGGGCCACATGGATACAGTTCGGCTGCCCAATTGTTAGCGGATCGGGTCAATGCCGACTCCCATTTTTCGATCGATGTGGGGCAAGTTCAATTTGGGCAAACCGTGACCCTGTCCGGAGACACGATGCACCAGTTCGCGAATCGCAATTTAGCTCGGCCTCGGAAGGCCATTTTTCAGGACTTAGAGTGCCAAGCCGGTTGTGGCGTGCTACCATTCCGCTATCGCCAAGACCAATACGTGCATGGCCTTTTGTGGACGATTGGAATCGAATTGTTTTTGCGGATCGAGGATCCGCTGCGAGTCTTTTTGACATCGGACCATCCGAACGGTGCGCCGTTTACTTCGTATCCGCATCTAATTCGATTGTTGATGGACTACGATTTTCGAATGTCAATCTTTTCGCAGTTGCATCCGGACGTCCAGAAATCCAGCCCGCTACCATCGTTGAAGCGGGAGTATTCGCTGGAAGAGATTATCAAAATGACAAGGCTTGGTCCGGCGCGAGCACTGGGGCTAAAGAATCGCGGATCGTTGAGCGATGGGAGTTTGGCAGATGTGGTCGCATACGAACGCAACCAGAATCCGGAGCAGATGTTTGCCCGGCCACGAATGGTGTTTCGGCGAGGAAAGCTTGTTTATCGGGACGGAATTTTTCTCGCAGACACGGTCAAGTCGACCGTTGTATCAAATCATCCAGTGGACTCGCAAATGGATGGGTGGTTAAGGCGTATCTGGCGAGCTCGATATGGCTATTCGACAGAAATGATTGAGGTACACGCTGACGAATTGCGGTCCGAGGGGCAAATCGTCGAGTGGTCGTAGTGAGGGGACTGACTTGAAGGAAGGTCCTGCTCGGGGCTGATAGCTCGATCGTTTCGAGATTCCTCGAATCGGCGTTTTCAAAGTCGCTAGTGCCGTCCTCGATGTCATCGATTCGCAGACTGTACGTAATCTTTTCGCCGGGTGTAAAGAAGTCGCCATCCTTTGGCGACAAGAATTTTACTTCAGGACGTGCGTTTCCGACGATGACCGGATAGGTTGCCACATCAGATGCCCCCTTGGGATCTTTGACTTCGAGGGACACAGTGTTAGAACCAGGCTCTTCGATGGTAGATACGGCATTCGCAGATTCGGACAAAACTTTTTCGATACGCTCGTCCCCGTGGTGCGAGTTAATTTCCATCGGTAAGTGAGCTTGTCTCCGTCCTTATCCAACGAGCCTTCGGACTTCATTTGGAGCTTGAGCGGTTCCTTGCCGATGTTGTTTTCGACCACGGCTTTGGCAACAGGCGATCGATTGCCACGAGCGTATTCAATGCGATGCAAGGCCGCATCTGCATTGACGCCCCAAGTCTCTCCGTATTCGATGACGTACAGGCGACCTAATTTGTCAAACTCGAGATGGATTGGCCGCGCGATTTTGACTTCAGGTAGGAACCTCTCAAGTTACTGTAAGTTCGAGTCTTTATCCATATGAACCGCCATGAGCCAGTTCCGAGACCACTCGAATGCGAAGAGCGTTGAGTTGGATGTCGCAAAAATGGTCCCACAGCAGATTTGGAATCAAAACTCCAAACACGTGCTCGAGAATCGGAACTGCCGACAAGGAATCGTCGCCCATCGCCAGAAAACTGAATGGGAGCCGGGACTCCGTACTGGGGATCAGTTTGCACAATAAGTCGTCCATCGACGGCGTTAAAAACCAAGACGCCGGGATTTCCAAGGCACCGGGCAACAACAAATTCTCCACTGGGAGACAAAGCAATGTCTTGGATCGTCTCGGTATGGCAGAGCTTTCCCAATTCGGTTTCCTTTTGATCGAGATGTCTGCCGAGTTGTTTATCCCAAAGGGTAACCACGCCCTGTTCCCGAAGAATGAGAATTCGCGACGCATCCTGACTAATCCGCATAGAGCGAATGATCCCATCGTCATGAATGGGGTCGCAAATTGGCAGTCCACTTTCCGATGCAACCAATGTCACCGTATGGGAATCGGCGAAGGCGAGTTTCGAACTATCGGATGAAAAGAATGCCTCTTTAATTTCAGACTTGCACTGCAACTCATAGCCGAATGGATGGCCCGTACGACGTTCATGCACTTTTCCGATATTGCCATTTACGCGAAACTCGAGTTGACCATCAGACGTATAAGCCACTTGTCGGAACTGATTCCCGACACGGCCTGCTTTGTTTGCGAATCCACAGTCAAAATCGTATGGGGTGACCGAATCGGTTTGCAGGCTGAGATTCCAAATTCGAAGGGTTCCGTCATTGCCGCTTGCGATCAAATGCAGTTTCCCGTCGAAACGCTCAAACCGAAGCTTCTGTAAAAGCTCACTGTGCCTTACGTTCCAGGTAGGTTGGCCTGTTTTCGTATCCCATAATTGAATGATCCCGCTGGTACTGGCTGTTGCGCAAACTTCGCCTTCCGTACTGATGTTGCTGCACGAGGATTGTCTGGCGTTATTTAGCCGATGTATCGATTCAAAGGTATCCCCATTTAGTTTAATCATCGCAGCGTTTGTGCAGCCGTTGGATGCGACGATAAAGCGCCCGTTCTCGTCGACCGAAAGCCCGATTGTGGGTGTTTCCATCTCAACCGCGAGTGCCAGCGACCAGGTGGATGTATCCCACATAAAAAGCTTCCGATCACTAGTTGTGATCAGGCGGGTTCCACCTCTGGTAAATACTGGTCGACAATAGAACGGCCTGTTTGTTGGCTGATACTGATGCTTTATCTCCTTGGCAAGCACCGTTCCGTCCGCGACCTGCCGAACCGTGACCTTGTCGGTCGCATCGACTCCGAGGACCTGTTCACCAGAGGAATCAAAACTTACAAATCGCATCGGGGCAGCATGTGGCGATGAAAGTGTTTGGCATTGCCGCGTCCGAGTGTTCCACAACCCAGCGATTCCGTCTTCACATGCAGAAGCAAGTAAATCCGTTTTCGCGTGACAATCGAGCCCGTTAACTTGTGCTGGATGTTGTAGTTCTCGAAGGAAATGGAACGAATCGGTATCCCAAAGTTTGACCGAATTGCCGCCTCCAGTCGCCACAAAATTGCCGTTCATTCCAAACTCAATACTTGACACTCCGGAGCCATGGTCGAATGTGCCCAACCGCGTCCCCTCGAAGGGCGCCCACAAAGAAGCAGGACTTGATGCACTTCGCACCAAAATACATCGCCTCGAAGGGTGAAGTTGGAAATCCAAAATCGGAGAGTCTTCGATGCAGAGTCCGTCGAGACGCGCTATTCGAGAAAGCGCGGACGCAAGACATAGTCGATGATGATTTTCTGGGCGTGAAGAATAGATGTCATCGCTCCAAGCCTTTTCAAACCAGAGTAGCGTTTCCAGCAACTTGTTATTGATCTCGGCGTTTATTCCCGTTGAAATGCGCATCCCGACCAATCTAGATTGACTCTCGCGAGATAGTGCTTCTGCCTTTTGCCGAGCGCTTTCGGCCTTGGCTTCGTTATCCCGTGCCTGTCTTGCGTTGACGTCCGACTGCCTTAGTGCAACATCCAATCGCCAGGCCATCACGCTCGGAATAATGGTCACAGCGACGAGCAAGATAGCAATGGCAACTAACAAGCCAGCCAACACAGGTCGACGTTGCGCCCATCTCACGCCTTGTTCCACCCAACCGCTGGGCCGAGCCACGATAGGAAGTCCTTTATTGAATCGCGACAGGTCGTCTGCCAATTCAACTGCCGATGCATACCGCTGGTTCGGACTTTTCTCGAGGCACTTGAGGCAAATCGTCTCCAGATCACGTGGTAATAAGGGTTGCAATTTCCTCGGAGCAAGTGGTAAGTGGGAACGCACTTGATTCAGCGTTTCGGCGTAATCGACTCCTCGAAACGGTGGACGACCAACCAGCGTTTCGTATAGGATTGCTCCTAACGAATAAACATCCGTTGCCGGTCCAATCTTTGTTGCGCTGCCTAAACTTTGTTCAGGTGACATGTAGCTGGGCGTTCCCATGATCATGCCACTGACCGTTTGGCTTTGGTCCATTTCCAGTTGCTTGGCCAACCCAAAGTCCGTCAGCTTAGGAAACAGGCCACCGACCGTTGACGGCTTGAGATGAGATCTACTCGAAAATCGCGAGGTCGCGGGCTTGATCGGACTCGATGCGGATTCCTTGTTCTCATGAAGCAGTACGTTAGATGGTTTCAAATCGCGATGAATAATGCCGGCTTCGTGTGCGCATTGGACGGCTCTTGCCAGTAGTTCCAGCAACTGCGCTGACTCGCCTGCCGCAATTAGAGATCGCGTCATGAGTCCGGCCAAATCGCCCCCAGCCACATACTCCATCGTGAAATAAGGAACTCCGTTTGCATCTCCAGTTTCAAATATTTGAACCACATTTGGATGCTGCAGTTTCGCAACGGCTTCAACCTCCGTTCGAAATCGAGAGCGTTCGTCAGCATTCATTTTGATACCCTTTGCGGCAATCTTGAGTGCAACGATCCGCCCTAAATCGAGATCCCGTGCTTTGTAGACCATTCCCATTCCACCCCGGCCGATCTCACCCAGAATTTCGTATCCTGGAATCGCGAATATAGAGGACTGTCTAGGAGAGTTATCCTTACTTCCAGCCGAACCAATCTGAATACGAGTGCGTAGCTCGTTCGACCATTGAGGGAACCTATCGACATATTCTTCGATCGACGGGGACTCGCTTGCCTAAATTTGCAGTGAAATCGTCAGTTCAACCAACTCAATCGCAGCAAGCATTCGCAAAGGCTCATCAAATTCCTGAATCGCATCCTCTAAACAAGGCGATTCCCCCGCTTTCCAGGCAGCGGCATACTCATCGCAAGCAGCATCGATGGCCTCGAGCTGTGCTTCGGATAGGTCATCTAGTTCTAATGACAATTATGCAACACCCTCCCCTTGCTTAATCCATCGATTGCGGATGATCAGCAGCTTGCGTTACACGGTTCGGCGACTTAGACCGAGTTTGCTCGCCACCGCATCGGTGTCTAAGCTCTGAAGCGTAAGCAAAGCGATTGCCTTGAGCGTTTCGTCGTCCAACAGTTGGACAAGCGACTCGCACAAGTCAGCAAATTCAGTAGCAAACTCTGGGCTTGGCTCCCGCCCCTCGAGCTGATCTATGCCGTGGTCGCGGCGCGTGTCAATAAAGCAGCTTTCGGTTACGGTTCGCCGAACGTCGCGTTTCTCTCGATGTTCGTCACGCACTCGATTCGAACTTTTACGCTCTGTAATAGTGATCAAAAGTCGCCACAAATTTACACGACTCTGCAAGTCGCTCTGTCGTTCGGATACGACTCTACATAAACCGTGAAAGGCACTGAGCGCCGCATCTTCCTGATCGTAAGTTCGACGCAGTTGCCGCGATAATCGGCGTTCCGCCATGTCCATGAGCCGTTGACAGAAGTGATTCCAAAGCGGCTGTGCGGCATTGGGTTCGCTCTCTTCGAGTTGACGAATCCACAACGTGATGGGTTCAATGGAGTCGGGAACTTCTATTCGCATTGATCACCGAAAAGGATTGTGATTGGGAAGCACAGGGAGGTGCGCTTAGTTTTCAAGCAATTTGCGAATCGCGTGAAGGTTCTCTTTTTCGTCAAAGAACGCTTCAATAGAAACAGCGAATCCGGCGATCGCATGACATTTCAATGATCCCACCCCCGATTTCAAGGCGAGTGTGTATTCGCCATCCTCGAGGAGATACTGTTCCACGATTTGTGCGTCAGCGTCAATGATCCAATACTCTGCTACACCATTGCTGGCGAAGTCCTCGAACTTTACACCGCGATCTCGATCTTCCGTCGACAGAGACAGGACCTCGACGGCCAAATCGGGGACTGGGAACTTCAGGGTGTCAGGGGTAAAACTGGCTGACTTATCTGGTCCGAAAAATACAATGTCTGGCTCGTAGTCGTTGCGAGGAAATACGCAAAGGCATTTTTCCGATTTGACTTGGCCAAGTCGGTGAAGAGCCACAAACGTTCGCGTCAATTGGAGCACATTCGCCGTGACATCCAAATGCCGATTTCGAGCTGGCGAGTGTAGAACAACCTCGCCATCGATAAACTCGATCTTTTGGTCGGGGGTCATGTCCTGATAAAACTGATCGCGGCGCGTGCGCTCCGACTGCAGATGCGATTGCAAAATGGCGATCGCTTGAGGTAACTGCGGCGAATGACGGAGTGGTTCGATCAATTTATCTACCGACGACATCGGACAAATCTCGTTAAAAAAAATCGAGCAAGGCATAACCAGAATCAATTCTACTCGATTCGGATCAAACGGAACAGTAAAATTGCGTGTTGCAGCCTGCGATCGCCAAGCGAGGCTCGCATTGCATGCGAGAGTAGAGCGATTGACCTCAATCGCTTATCGATCCTTGGTCATGCATTGAGAGATTGGCTCAACATGACAGCCACCGCGCATGCTTGGTTCGCTTTCAGTTTGCTCTCGGCTCCCCGAGCTTCGCAGAAACTCAGCAGAACTACCTCGCAAGCACGTACGCCAAGTGTCTTAGTGACAAAGCTTCCGCTCCAACGAGCGAGCTCGTAGGACAACGAAAAACCGAGCTTCTATTCGCAAGAAACGACACCATGGACGCAACCGATTAAATCAAGCCGATACGGCTTCGAACGGACGCTTGTAGTTCGCTCGCTATTTTGGTCAAATCCTCGATTGATTTGACGTAAAGATCAGCTTCCTTCGACATTTCCAGTCCAAGTACGCTTTGACAGGTACGTATCGTTCCTATAAACGCCCCCTTCTCGATTCCTTTCTCGATTCCCTTCTCGATTCCTTTCTCGATTCCGATTGCGATTAAGTCTTTTCCGGCTTGGGTATCTCTTAGATCGGGCAGTTGTCCGAGTAGCATGTTTTCAATCTCCTCTTTTCCAAGTTCACTGAAGCGTTGGAGCATCCAATCTATGAACACGCTAAGCAATTTTGCTTTCTGTCGCTCATTTGAAGTGCTTGACTTGATCTGAGTATAGTACACGGCCGCATTGCGCTCTAGCAACTCTCGATTTTTCTCAAGCAATGGCTGAAAAACTGCGACCAACGGGTGATTCGGAGTTCGGACCGTGAGCTGTTCTAGCATTTCATCGAGGTAATAGACCGAAATAACTTTGCGCCAAGGCTCGGTCTGAAGGTCCAGTTCGCGTGAACCGAAGATGATGATCCCCTCGACTTTCCGACCAGGCCTTTCGGATTGTACCAGCACCATTTCCATGGCGAGGCGACCGTAGACTTCCTTGTCGGATTGCATCTGTATTTCGGTGACCGAAATCGATTCGGACGGAGAGTCGGGGACCAATACGCCGTCGCCACGTCGTTCGATCGCTTTCAAGGTCATAGAAATAAACTGACACGCTCCAGGCGATGGGCGCCCAGTCAACTCGAAGATCCATTGAGGATTGACTTCGAAGATCTCGTAAAAGTGTTTGTCGGTTTCCATCACTTCATTTTAATTGTGCAAGCGTTACACGGCTAGAACCGCTACGAATACCCTCACGGTATCCCCAACCCCAACCGGTGGTACAGGTGAATTCGAATGGGCCGTCGACGAACCTCCGACCAACCTCGGCCAAATTGTCGATCGCTTTCAGGCGGGTGGGGCTGCAGTTGCAGCCAAGTTTGAGTTGATGTCAAACGCCGATCGAAGCGGCTTACGCATCGTTGATAAAACTGCGACAGGCACCAATGCAGCTGGTGCCAGCAAGCTGAAAGTCGAAGTCCTCGGTATCTCTCGCGCTGCAATCGCGTTAGGTATCGCTGGCACCGGTTCTGCTCCGAAAGATGGCGACCCTGTTGCTATCGAGGGTGCATCGCTTCACGGAAAGACCCTGCTTGACAACGTTTTTCTTCGCAACTTTCAACTCGACGCGGCGGCAAATCTCAACGCCTCCATCGATCAAGCGTCCGCCAGCCTCGGAATTGTCGGGATCAACGTGACCAACGGCAAGGGGATGGCCCGTGCTGGAGTTAGCCTGGCCGTGCATGATCCAGGTCCCTCGTACGATGGTCGTGTTACTTTAGCCGAAGCGGGCCAAACCGTCCGCGACATGGCTACGCGCCTCACAGCAACGAAGGCAGTTGCTTTCCCGGTTAAGCCCAATGGAACGTTAACAGTCAATGTTCAAGGCAAAGACAACGACTTCCAGATCGACATTGGGCAAGCTGCCAATGCAACCGCACTGGTCGACAAAATCAATGCGGCTACTGGCTTTGCCGCGTTGGCTGTTGCGAAAGTGATCGGCTCTGAAGTCGCCATTGAACTGAAGCTTGACGGTCTAACCACGAACCAACGACAGGCTCGCCGATTGACTGTCCAGAAATCGTCTTCGCTTGGTTTGAATCGAAACGAGGTTCATCACGAAAAGGTAAAGCTCAAGCCCACGTTTCCGCTCGTCGCGGGCACGTTTTTGAGTCTTTCGATCGCTCAAGATGATGTCGCCAATCCAGTCGCGATTGTGTTCGATGGCAACGTTGAATTCACCGACCTCAAGACGCTCACAGCAGACATCGCGAAAAAGCTCGATGGCAAACCAGTCAGCGTTAGCAGCAACGGAGGCAAGCTCACTTTCAACTTGAACAACGGACATGCAAGAACGGTTGCGATCGCGACACCCTTTGCATCGTTGGGAATCACGGAAGCGGTCAAGGCGTATCTGCTGCGTCCAGGACTCAATGGTTCGGCCAGCTTTGAACTACCCTTTGCCATTGAATCAAGCTTGCCGATTCCAGGGCTCGGTATCGGTTCCAAGATTGGCATAACCCTTCCCGATAGCTTATGTGCCGGCAGATCTCGTCACGCCTAAAGTGGTTGCGAATGGGTTCGAGGGTAGCCCTGATGACGGCGACGATCGCTTGTTGGGTGGCGCAGGCTTCGACGTGCTCCTGGCAGGTGGTGGTTCTGACGTTCTTGATGGCGGTGATGCCGCGGACTATTTGGATGCTGGTGCTGGAAACGACTTCGATGTGCACGGTGGGTTTGGCGATGACGTCGTTCGCGGTGGCTCCGGCGACGACACGGTTCGTGGCGATGATGGCATCGATCAAATCTTTGGCAATGATGGTAGCGACAAAATCTTTGGCGATAGCGCTACCAGTACTATCGGTGGCAACACAAAGAATTTCATGATCTATCAGCGATTGTTTGGTGGAGCTGGAAGCGATGAGATCTATGCGTATGTTCCAGCAAACGTTGCCAATAATGCGACCAACACACTCGCCAAATTCAACTTCGTTATCAACGGCGAACAGATGTTTGGCGATGCCGGTAACGACCTTATTTATGGCGGCAGCGCAACCAATGACCTAGCCGTCGGCGGTAGTGGCAATGACGTGCTCTTCGGGGATGCGATGGGAACGGACTACATTCGCATCGTCGGTGACTCTTCGGCCACGACTGGGCTC
>Ga0105046_10005011_pt1 | contig 21024 bp, 14 predicted proteins | sample MAT03_FD_78385 | JGI IMG/M metagenome (GOLD analysis project Ga0105046, IMG submission 78385) | Freshwater microbial communities from Lake Fryxell liftoff mats and glacier meltwater in Antarctica - MAT-03 (megahit assembly) | ecosystem: Environmental > Aquatic > Freshwater > Ice > Liftoff...
CACTGGCAGCCCAAGGCTGCGGCGTGATCGCGCTGGCCCAGTTCAGCCTGGCGCGTGCGCAGCAGGCGATTGCGCTGGCCACTGGGCTGCCGGTGCTCAGTACACCCACTTCGGCAGTCAGGCGGCTGCAGCTGCTGCTGGGCTGAGCGGCTCAGGCTCGGGCTCAGGCTTGGCCTCGGCAGCGCCATGATCCGGGGCCCTGCCCCGGATCATGCAACTGAAGCCCAGCGCACCACGCCCATGTCGTTGGCAGAGATCGGGCTCGAGTTCCACAACCCACTCAAGCCTTTGCGGAACACCGCCACCTGGGCCGGATTCCAGATGAAGGCGTTGACCGCGTCTTCGGCCAACTGGCGCTGAATGCTCTGCCACAGGCGGGCCTTTTCTGCCGCATTGCTGGTCGCGGCCAGCGTCGTCACCAGGTTGCGGAAACGCGCGCTGTCGTAGCCGAAGTAGTAGTTGGGGTCGGCATAGGCGGTGGCGTAGTCCAGTGGTTCGACGTGGTTGATGATGGTCAGGTCGAAATTGCCTTTGAAAGGACCGCTGAGCCACTGCGCCCATTCGACGTTTTCGATCTTGGCGTTGATGCCGACCTTGGCCAACTGGGCGGCCACGATCTCGCCACCCTTGCGCGCGTACTGCGGCGGCGGCAAGCTCAGCGTCAGGTTCAGCGGCGCGGTGACGCCGGCTTCGCGCAACAACTGGCGCGCACGCTCGGGGTCATGCGGGTACATGCCGGTCAGGTCAAGATAGCCATGGTCGGTCGGCGCAAAGTGGCTGCCGATGGCGCGCCCCAGACCTTCTTGCGCACCATCGATGAAGGCCTTGCGGTCGATGGCGTGGCTGAGCGCACGGCGCACGCGCACATCGTTGAGCGGCGCTTTGCGGTTGTTGATCGACAGGATGCCCTTGCCGGATGTGGAGCCCACTTCAACCACAAAGCGCTTGTCCTGGCGGAACTGCTGCAGCGCCTGCAGAGCGCCAAAGCGTGGCATGCCGTCGATGTCGCCGGCCAGCAAAGCCGCCACCTGTGCTGCCGGGTCGTTGATGAAGCGAAAAGTGACGCGATTGATGCGCACCGCCGCAGCCTGGCGGTGGTTGTCACTCTTGACCAGCGTCAGGGCCGAGCCCTTGGCCCAGTTGGAAAGTTTGAAAGGGCCCGTGCCGACCGGGTTCTGCGCCGCCTGTGCGGCGCTGGTGGGGTGCAGGATGCAGGCGGTGTTTTCGCCCAACCTGAAAGGCAGTGAAGCGTCGGCGTGGTTCAGCACCAGGATGACGGTATGGGCGTCGGGCGTGGCGATGCTGGAGATGTTGTCAAACACCGCCTTCTTGGCCTTGTTGGTGCTGCCCGGCGCTTTGGCACGCTCAAAACTGAACTTGACCGCGGCGGCGTCAAAGTCGCTGCCATCGCTGTACTTGACACCCTTGCGCAGCACGAAGGTGTAGGTCTTGCCGTCGGGTGTGGGGCTCCAACGCTCGGCCAGCAAGGGCGTCACGGCGCCGTCCATGCCGATCCGGGTCAGGCCTTCCAGCACGTTGTAGTGCACGATCTCGCCAATGGCAGCAGCCGGGGCGACGGTGGGGTCCAGCCCTGGCGGCTCCAGCACCATGCCCAGCACCACGGCATCGGGGCGCTTCTGTGCCCAAGCAGTGGGCAGTGCTGCGGCCAGTGGGGTGGCGGCCAGCAGGTGGTTGAAGTGGCGGCGTTGCAGACTCATCAAATGCTCCTCGAGGGTTTGGGGATTCTTTGGGTTTGGAAATTCTCTGGGTTTGGGAATTCTTGCCTAGGCAGGCTTCAGGCGGCTTGCGGGTTGACCCGGGGCACGGCGTCGATCAGGCGGCGGGTGTAAGGGTGTTGGGGATTCTCCAGCACCTGGCCGCAGGGGCCGGCTTCGACCACCTGCCCATCTTTGAGCACGATCAGCTCTTCGCACATGTGGTCGATGACGGCCAGATCGTGGCTGATGAACAGGTAGCTGACCCCAAAGCTGGCGCCGAGTTCCAACATCAGATTCAGCACCTGGGCCTGCACCGAGACGTCCAACGCGCTCACCGGCTCATCGGCAACGATCAGTTGTGGCCGCGTCACCAGCGCACGTGCGATGGCAATGCGCTGGCGTTGGCCGCCGCTGAACTCGTGCGGGTACTTGTGCATGTCGCTGGCGCGCAAGCCCACGGCCTGCAGCATGTCGGCGGCGCGGGCCTGCTGCTCGCTTCGGCTGGCGCCTGCCAGCACTGCCAGGGGCTCGGCCACCGTCTGGCCAACGCTGCGGCGCGGATCCAGGCTGCCGTAGGGGTCTTGAAACACCATCTGCATTTGCCGCCGCACCTGGCGCAACGCAGTGCCCGAGAGTTGCTGCAAATCCTGACCCGCCAGCAAGACCTGCCCGGCGCTGGGTGATTCCAGCGCCATCACCAGGCGCGCCAGCGTGCTTTTGCCCGAGCCCGACTCACCGACCACACCCAGGTGGCGACCGGCGTGCAGCGCAAAGCTCACGCCACGCAGCGCGTGCAGCTTTGGCGCGGCTTGCCACAGCTGCTCGCGCGGCAGCCGGTAGTGCTTGTGCAACGACTGCACCTGCAGCAGCGCACTCACGAGCGGTGGGGCTGCGCCAGCGCGGGCGCAGTCTGCGGTGCGGGTGGATGCGGCTGTGGCTGTGGCTGCGGCTGCGGCGTCGGCTGAGACCGATGCGCAAAGAAGCAAGCCACTTCGTGATGTTGCGCCTGATGCTCCTCATGCCCGACAGAAACCCGCCCAACATCGCGCCCAGCATTGCGCCCAGCATGCTGCCCGACATCCCGCCCAACATTGCGCCCAGCATGCTGCCCAACATCGCGCCCGACATGAGGTCCAACCTGCCCCCCGCGCTGCCCTTCTTGCCCCACCTGCTCAAGCGGCCCGGCAGGCCCGACAGGCTCGACCGGAGAGAGCGGCGGCAGCGCAGCGCTGCAAGCCGCTTGTGCGCGTGAGCAGCGCGGCGCAAAGCTGCAGCCCGGGGGCATCTCATGCAGTTGCGGCACGCGGCCGGCGATGGTTGCCAGCGGCTGACGCGGTGCATCGCGCCGCCTGCCCAGCAGCGGACGGGCCGCAAGCAGGCCCCGCGTGTAGGGGTGCGCCAGGCGCGCGAAGACCTCGGCGGTAGGCCCCGCCTCGACCACCCGGCCTGCGTACATGACCCGCAACTGCTGCACAGTGTGTGCCATCACACCCAGGTCGTGGCTGATCAGCAGCAGGCCCATGCCTTCTTCTGCCACCAGTTGACGGATCAGTTGCAGCACCTCGCGCTGCACCGTCACGTCCAGCGCCGTGGTGGGCTCGTCGGCCACCAGCAAACGCGGCTTGCAAGCCAACGCGATGGCAATCAGCACACGCTGGCGCTGGCCCCCCGAAAGCTGGTGCGGGTAGGCGTCCAGCCGCTGCGCGGCCTGCGGCAATTGCACACGTTGCAACAGCCGCAAGGCCTCGGCCCGCGCTTGCGCCGCGCCATGACCCAGGTGCAGCCGCATCGGCTCGGCGATCTGCGCGCCGATGGTGTGCAGCGGGTTCAGCGCCGTCATCGGCTCCTGGAAGACCATCGCGATCTGCCTGCCGCGCAAGCCGCACCACTGCGCTTCGCTGAAGCTGCCAAGGTCCTGGCCGTCGAACATCATGCGGCCCCGCCAACGCGCGCCTGCAGGCAACAGACCCATCAGCGCCAGCGCCGTCATCGACTTGCCGCAGCCCGACTCGCCGATCAGGCCCAGGGTCTGACCGCGCTGCAGGCTCAAGTTGACGCCCCGCAGCGCGTCCGTACGGCCATGCGCGGTGTCGAGGCTGACCCACAGATCCTGCACCTGCAGCAGCGGGACGGTCTGCCGTCCATCCTGCTCTGGCAGGGCCGACTCGGGCAGGCTCATGGCTTGAGGCTCATCGCTGTCTGGCCAGCCTGGGGTCCAAGAGATCACGCAAGCCGTCCCCCATCAGGTTCAGGCCCAGCACCGACAACGCGATCGCCAAGCCCGGGTAGACCGCCAGCATCGGAGCCTGGAACATCAGCGTCTGCGCCTCGTTGAGCATGCGGCCCCAGCTGGGTTGCGGCGGCTGGGTGCCCAGGCCCAGGTAACTCAGCGCCGCTTCGGCCAGGATGGCCACCGCAAACTGGATCGTGGCCTGGACGATCAGCACGGTGGCGATGTTGGGCAGGACATGGTCCCGCGTGATGCGCCAGGGGCCCTTGCCACCTGCTCGCGCCGCCAGCACGAAGTCGCGCGCCCACACCGACCGGGCGCTGCCACGAGTGATGCGTGCAAATACCGGAATGTTGAAGATGCCGATGGCCACGATGCTCATCAACAGCCCGGGCCCGTAGATCGCTGTCAGCATGATGGCGGTCAGCAAGGCCGGAAAGGCAAAGGTGAGGTCGCTGGCGCGCATCACGAGCTCGTCGATCCAGCCGCCGCGCGCCGCCGCCAGGCAGCCCAGAAAGACGCCGATGCTCAGGCCAATGCCGACTGCAACCACCCCCACGACGATGCTGTTCTGCGCGCCCACCATCAACTGGCTGAGGATGTCGCGGCCCAGGCTGTCGGTGCCCAGCCAATGGGCGGCACCGGGTGCGGCCAGCTTGTTCGGGATGTCGATGTCAGCAGGCGGGTAAGGCGACCAGAAAAGCGACAAGGCGGCCACCGCCACCAGCACCAGGCTGAGCAGGCCGCCTGTCACAAAGCTCTTGTGCCGCAGTGCCCGCTGCCAGCCGCGCGGCTGGCGCCCGCCCGCGTCCGACTCGGCTTTTGAACCAGTGTCGAGCATCATGCCTGCAAGCCCGCGCTGCGCAACCGGGGGTCGATCCACGCGTACAGCACATCGACGATGAAGTTCACCATGACCACCACCGCCACCAGCAGCATCACCACGTCGCGCACCAGCACCAGATCGCGGTTGCTGATGGCCTGAAACACCAGGCGGCCGATGCCCGGCAGCACAAAGACGTTCTCGACCACGATGGTGCCGGTGATCAGGTTGGCGAACTGCAGGCCCATGACCGTGATCACCGGGATCATCGCGTTGCGCAACACATGCCCCCACAGGGCCTGGCGCTGGCTCAAGCCCTTGGCGCGCGCCGTGCGCACATAGTCTTCGCTCAAGGCCTCCAGCACCGCGCTGCGTGTCACGCGCGCCAGGATCGCCGCCTGCACCATGGCCAGTGCCAACGCCGGCAGCAACAGCGCCACCAGGCCATCGAGCAGCCCGCCACCCTCCTCTTCTGTCCAGCCCGGAAAGCCGCCCGCGCTGACCCATTGCAACTGGACCGCGAACAGCAGGATCAGCAGGATCGCAAACCAGAAGTTCGGAATCGCGATGCCGACCTGGCTGGCCGCCATCACCCCCACATCACCGAGCTGGTTGTGGCGCGCAGCAGCGTACACCCCCAGGCCCAGCGCCAGAGCCGTGGTGATCAGCATCGCCAGCGCGGCCAGCGGCAAGGTGACTTGCAAACGCTCGCCGATCAACTCCGCCGTGGGCGTGCTGTAGCTGATGCTGTCGGCCGTGCGGCCTTGCACCAGGCCGCTGACCCAATCGGCATAACGTGTCAAAACGGGCTTGTCCAGCCCCAGTTTGGCGCTCAACGCAGCCAGCGACTCGGGCGTGGCCGTATCCCCCAGGACCACCTCGGCCGCGTTGCCGGGCAGCAACTCCAGCACAGCAAACACCAACACCGAAGCCACGGCCAGCGTGGCGAAAAGCGTGAAAAGGCGGTGAAACACGAAGAGCAGCACGGCCGCGATGATGCCGCATGAATCGCGACGCAGCTTGCCCGCTGCTAAACTCGGCAAGTCAGGAGAGTGTCTGCAAGCCCGAGGTTTTTACCGAAGGCCGAGGGCCGCCGAAGGCGCAGGGGTGGCTTGCAGCACCCCGAACGCTCAGGTACCGAGGACTGACCAGATGGACTGAATCCAACCTCACTGGAGAGAGGTTTTTTGTTTGACCCCCGGGTCAGATGAGGAATCCACCGAAGGGGCAAGGTCTGCCACCCACCTTGGGCGGGCAGCACCGAATCTCTCAGGTAAAGCGGACAGCGGGGGCGCTTGCATACCGGCCTTGGGGCAAAACCAGGGTTGGCATGCAGGGTATGAATGTTGCTCGACGTTCAAACCTGCCCCGCCTCGTGTGCCCACCTGAAGGCCCTTGCTCATGTCCGCTGCCCCCGACCCCTCCGAGCTGTTGCAGACCCCTCTACACGCGCTGCACCTGGCACTCGGCGCCCGCATGGTGCCTTTTGCTGGCTACAGCATGCCGGTGCAATACCCCGGCGGTGTCATCGCCGAGCACCGCCAGTGCCGTGAAGCGGCTGCGTTGTTTGATGTCTCGCACATGGGGCAGTTGCGGCTGATGGGTGATGACGCTGCTGCCGCGCTGGAGACCCTGGTGCCGCAAGACCTGATCGACCTGGGGCCCAACCGGCAGCGTTACGCCTTTTTCACCAACGCCAGCGGCGGCTTGCTCGACGACCTGATGGTGGTCAAACCGGCCGATCCGGGCGCAGGCTTTGGTGATCTCTTCCTCGTCGTCAACGCCGGCTGCAAGGCCGCCGACACGTTGCACTTGCACAACCAGATCGGCCACCGCTGCCAGGTGGTGCCGATGCCGGAGCGCGCCTTGTTGGCGCTGCAGGGGCCGCTGGCGGTGCAGGCGCTGGCGCGGCTGAATGCCGCCGTGTCAGAGATGCTGTTCATGAGCGCGGCCGTGCTGGATCTGGGCTTGGGGACGGGCACAGGCACGGGCACGGGCAAGATCAAGGCACGCTGCCTGGTGACACGCTCGGGCTACACCGGCGAAGACGGCTTCGAGATTTCAGTGGCTGCAGAACAGGCCGAAGATCTGGCGCAGGCATTGCTGGCAATGCAAGAAGTCAAACCCGCAGGCCTGGGTGCGCGCGATACCCTGCGGCTGGAAGCAGGCTTGTGCTTGTACGGCCACGACATCGGCCCCACCACCAGCCCCATCGAAGCCGGCTTGAGCTGGGCGATCCAGAAAGTGCGCCGTGCGGGTGGTGCCAGATCGGGCGGCTACCCGGGCGCACCCGTCGTCGAGGCCCACCTGGCTGGCTCAGCCCCCAGCAAACGCGTGGGTCTGGTGGGCCTGGAGCGGGTGCCGGTGCGCGAAGGCACAGCCCTGTTCGACGCCTCCGGCCACAAGCTCGGCGTGGTCACCAGCGGCACGCTGGCGCCCACTGTCAACCAGTGCATCGCGATGGCCTATCTGCCGCAGAACCAAGCGCTGCTGCAACACCAGGTCTACGCCGAGGTGCGCGGCAAGCGCCTGCCGATGCGCGTGACGCCGATGCCCTTTGCGCCGCACCGTTACAAGCGTTGATCAACCCTCATCCACCCCAGGAGCCCAGCCCATGACGACCCAGTACACCACCGACCACGAATGGATCAACACAGCAGACCCGCAGGCTGCGGTGGTCGGCATCACCCACCATGCGCAAGACGCACTCGGTGATGTGGTGTTTGTGGATTTGCCCGAGCTGGGCCGCAGCTACGCCAAGGGCGAGGTGGCTGGCGTGGTCGAGTCGGTCAAGGCTGCCGCCGATCTGTACATGCCGCTCAGCGGCGAGGTGGTCGAAGTCAACGAGGCTTTACGTGCCGATCCGGCGCTGGCCAACAGCGACCCGCTGGCCGCAGGCTGGTTCTTCAAGATCCGCATCAGCAAACCCGCCGAGGTGGCAGCGTTGATGGACACCACCGCCTACGACGCGCTGTTGAAGACGCTTTGAAAGCCCGCTGAGCGCCCTCCAGAACACCAGCCTGCACCCGATCCCAGCCACCCCAGACCCCCGAGCACCCCCGAGCACCCCATGTTGATGTCTGCCCTGAAGCCCCTTGGCGAGCTTGAAAACGCCGCTGAATTCTCCGCCCGCCACATCGGACCCCACCGTGACGACGAAGCCAGGATGCTGTCGTTCATCAGCGGCGGTGACGCCGGCTTTTCGCGCCGGGCGCTGATCGAGGCCATCGTGCCGCGCAGCATCGCGCGCACGCAGCCGATGGATGTGCCGGCAGCCGTGAGCGAGGCGCAGGCGCTGGTCGAGTTGAAAGCACTGGCATCCAGAAACAAGGTGCTGAAGAGTTTCATCGGACAGGGCTACCACGGCACCCACACGCCCGGCGTGATCCTGCGCAACATCCTGGAGAACCCCGCCTGGTACACCGCCTACACGCCTTACCAGGCCGAGATCTCGCAAGGCCGGATGGAAGCACTGATCAACTTCCAGACCATGGTCTGCGACCTGAGCGGCATGGCAATCGCCAATGCCTCGATGCTGGACGAAGCCACGGCTGCGGCCGAGGCCATGACGCTGGCCAAGCGCAGCGTCAAAAGCAAGAGCCAGACTTTTTTGGTGGCCGGTGATTGCCATCCGCAAACCATCGAAGTGATCCAGACACGCGCTGCGCCTTTGGGCATCACGGTCGTGCTGGCCCATTCGGAACAAGAATGGAACGCGTTGATCGCGGCCGGTGAGTACTTCGCAGTGCTGGTGCAGATGCCCACCACGGACGGCAGCATCCACGACGTGCGCGCCGACGCCGAGCGCATCCACGCGCATCAAGCCGCGTTCATCGTCGCGGCTGACCTGTTGGCGCTGACGCTGATCACACCGCCGGGTGAGATGGGCGCCGACATCGCCTTGGGCACCACACAGCGTTTCGGCGTGCCGATGGGTGCGGGTGGCCCACACGCGGCCTACCTGGCCTGCCGCGACGACTACAAGCGCAGCCTGCCGGGCCGGCTGGTCGGCGTCAGCATCGACAGCCACGGCGCGCCGGCCTATCGCCTGGCGCTGCAGACCCGCGAGCAACACATCCGCCGCGAGAAAGCCACCAGCAACATCTGCACCGCACAAGTGCTGCTGGCGGTGATAGCCAGCATGTACGCGGTGTATCACGGCCCTGTGGGCCTGAAACGCATCGCGCAGCGCGTGGCGAGCTGCACCGCGATACTGGCGCAAGGCCTGCGCGACATGGGCGTGGCGGTGCGCAGCACCACGGCCTTCGATGCGATCGTGATCGACTCTGGCGCGCAGACCGAAGCGCTGGCTGCCAAGGCCGTTGCTGCAGGCATGAACCTGCGCCGCTTTCGCCAGTGGGGCGACACGATGCTGGGCATCAACCTGGACGAAACCACGACCCGGGCCGACATCCAGGCGCTGTGGGCCTTGTTTGCCAAAGAAGGCCAGGCCCTGCCCGAGATGGCCGGCTTCGAAAAAGGCATCGAGCCGATGATCCCGCCTGCGCTGCGCCGCACCAGCGCTTTTCTCACACACCCGGTGTTCAACACCCACCACAGCGAAACGCAGATGTTGCGCTACATCCGCAGCCTGAGCGACAAGGACCTGGCGCTGGACCGCAGCATGATCCCGCTGGGCTCGTGCACGATGAAGCTCAACGCCACCAGCGAGATGATTCCGGTGACCTGGCCGGAGTTCGGCCAGATGCACCCTTTTGCGCCGCCCGATCAACTGGCCGGCTACCGGGCCTTGAACGACCAGCTCTGCGCCTGGCTGGGCCAGGCCACCGGCTACGCCGGCGTCAGCCTGCAGCCCAACGCCGGCGCGCAGGGTGAGTATGCTGGCCTGTTGATCATTCGCGCCTGGCATGCGTCACGCGGCCAGGCGCAGCGCGACATCTGTTTGATCCCCGAGTCGGCGCACGGCACCAACCCGGCCAGCGCGCAGATGGCGGGCATGCGCGTGGTCGTGACCCGGTGCGACGAGCAGGGCAACGTCGACATGGACGACCTGCAAGCCAAGTGCGAGAAGCACAGCCATGAGCTGGCCGCAGTGATGATCACCTACCCCAGCACGCATGGTGTCTTCGAGGTGCGCGTCAAAGAGCTGTGCGCGCTGGTGCACCAGCATGGCGGGCGGGTGTATGTGGACGGCGCCAACATGAACGCACTGGTGGGCGTGGCCGCGCCTGGCGAATTTGGCGGCGATGTGAGCCACCTCAACCTGCACAAGACCTTCTGCATCCCGCACGGTGGTGGCGGCCCGGGTGTGGGTCCGGTGGCCGTGGTGGCCGACCTGGTGCCGTTTTTGCCGGTTCATCGCACTGCAGAGTTGTCCAGCGCTGTGGATGCTGCAGGTGCTGCAGTTGCCGCAGGTGGCGCAGATGGCGCAGTGGCCCCTCAAGGCGTGGGTGCAGTCAGCGCCGCGCCTCTGGGCAACGCAGGCGTGCTGCCGATCAGCTGGATGTATTGCCGCATGATGGGCCCGGATGGCCTGCGTGACGCCACCGAAGTCGCGATTCTCAGTGCCAACTACATCGCCGCCAGATTGGCCGAGCATTACCCGATCTTGTACAGCGGCAAGCTGGCGCAGATCCGTGGCGGTGGTGTGGCGCACGAGTGCATCCTGGATCTGCGGCCGCTCAAAGACAGCATCGGCATCAGCGCCGAAGACGTTGCCAAGCGCTTGATCGACTACGGCTTCCACGCGCCCACGCTGAGCTTTCCGGTGGCAGGTACCTTGATGATCGAGCCGACCGAGAGCGAGCCATTGGCTGAGCTGGATCGCTTCTGCGAAGCGATGATCGCCATCCGCACCGAAATCAAAAAAGTCGAAAGTGGTGCCTGGCCCAAAGAGGACAACCCGCTGAAGAACGCACCCCACACCGCAGCTTCTTTGCTCAAGGCCGACTGGTCGCACCCCTACAGCCGCGAGGCGGCGGCTTATCCGGTGGCAGGCTTGCGACAGAGCAAGTACTGGGCGCCTGTGGGCCGCGTCGACAACGTCTGGGGCGACCGCAACCTGTCTTGCAGTTGCGTGCCGATTGCGGCCTATGCAGAAGCAGCAGAGCCGGCCGAAACGCACTGAGCGAGCGGCCGCCGCTTGACATGTCGTCCACCCCCGCGCCTGAGGCAGCAAGGAACGTGCGCCAGGTGCCGACATCTTTAGTTGCCGTCCACCCCCGCGCCTGAAGCAGCAAGCGTTCTCAAACAACTCTCCAATCAAGGACTCCCCGCATGGCCATCAGCGTCTTCGACCTGTTCAAGATCGGTATCGGGCCCAGCAGCTCGCACACCGTGGGGCCGATGCGCGCAGCCAGGCTGTTTGTCTCGCGCCTGCTGCACGACGGACAACTGGCCCACACCACCCGCGTGCAGAGCCAGCTCTATGGCTCGCTGGGTGCCACCGGCAAAGGCCACGGCAGCGACAAGGCGGTGCTGTTGGGGCTGGCCGGGCATGAGCCCGAATCGGTAGACATCGAAGCCATCCCGGCATGGCTGGAGCAGGTACGACAAAGTGGCCGGCTGAGCTTGCTGCAGCAGCATGAAGTGGACTTTGTGGAGAAGAACGACCTCAAGTTCTATCGCCGCGAATCCTTGCCGCTGCACGCCAACGGTATGCGCTTCACCGCCTTCGCTGCAGACGGCAGCGAACTGGCCAACCGCATCTACTACTCGGTGGGAGGCGGTTTTGTGCTCAGCGAAGCGGTGATGGCCGACGGCGAGCGCAGCAAAGTGATCGCACCGGATGCGACGGTTTTGCCGCAACCCTTCAGAAGTGGCGACGAGTTGCTGCAACGGGCCAAGGCGCTGCCCGGCTCGATCGCCCAGGTGATGCGCGCCAACGAGCGCCATTGGCGCAGCGATGCAGAAATCGACCAGGGCCTGCAAAAGATCTGGCAGGCGATGCAGGACTGCGTGCAACGCGGCTGCCGCACCGGCGGCGTGTTGCCCGGCGGCTTCAAGGTCAAGCGCCGTGCCAAGGCTTTGCTTGATGCGCTGACCAGCCAACCCGAAAAAGCGCTCAGCGACCCGCTGCAAGTGCTGGACTGGGTCAACCTGTATGCGCTGGCCGTCAACGAAGAAAACGCCGCCGGCGGCCGCGTGGTGACAGCACCCACCAACGGAGCTGCCGGCATCGTGCCTGCAGTGCTGCACTACTACACCCGCTTTGTGCCGGGCAGCCACGAGTCAGGCGTGTTTGACTTTTTGCTGACCGCTGGCGCCATCGGCATCCTGTACAAAGAGAACGCCAGCATCAGCGGCGCCGAGGTCGGCTGCCAGGGCGAAGTGGGTGTGGCTTGCAGCATGGCCGCAGGCGCGCTGTGCGCCGTGATGGGCGGCACGCCTGAACAAGTCGAGAATGCTGCCGAGATCGGCATGGAGCACCACCTGGGATTGACCTGCGACCCGGTGGGCGGCCTGGTGCAGATCCCGTGCATCGAGCGCAACGCCATCGCCTCGGTCAAGGCCATCAACGCGGCGCGCATGGCACTGCGCGGCGACGGCACCCACTTCGTCAGCCTGGACCAGGTGATCAAGACGATGCGCGAGACAGGTGCAGACATGATGACGAAGTACAAAGAGACATCGCGCGGTGGCCTGGCGGTGAACATCGTCGAGTGCTGAGGCAGTCGCCATCAGCACCCGCCGACTGATCACTGCCGGTTTCTTCCCGCTTATGTTCTAGGGCTTAGGGCTTGGGGCTTAGGGCTTGCCCCTCAGCAATCAGCGCTTCTCAGAATTCGCCCGCAGCCAAGCCGCAAACCACTCCTGGCTGTGCTCGCCCGCAGCCAGGCCGAGCATGGCAAGGCAGCAGGCCTCGTCGGTGGCGGTCAAATCCCAGCCGTGCAACCCCAAAAAGGCTTCTGCCAAAACAAACGCCGCGCGTTTGTTGCCATCCGCAACGGGAGAAGCGACAACTGTCAGCCCGGATGCCGATCCGGCGCAAGCAGGCAGGGTGACCGACCGGGGCGCGGCCGATCAGGGCGCTCAAGCCGGCAAGCCTGCAAGCCGATAAGGCTGACAAGAAGGACCCACAAGAGGCCAGCTGCCTTTGGCCTCAGGGGTCTTTGTCCGCACATGACCTCACCTCCTCGCATTGCCCGTTCGCACCAGAAGTTTGTCGCCTTCAGCGCGGTCGGCGTGGCCATGGTCTGCCTGCCTCTGCTGCAGGTGCTGAACTACCAGCAAGCCGAGCTGGAGCAACTGCAAAACCAACGTGCGCAACTCGACCCCGTGGCCGCAGCGGTCAATGCGCAGTGGGCTTTGCTGGACCACCGGGCTTTGGCCTCAGCCGTACTCACCGGCCAGGGCAGCATGGAAAGCGACCGCCAGCGGGCCAAGACCGAAGTGGACGACCGGCTGTTGAGTCTTTCCAGCGTGCTCGGCAACGGCCAATGGCAGTTGGCAGTGCTTGAAGCGCGAGCCCTGGGCGAAGACTGGTCGCAGTTGGCCCAGGAGGTGCAAGCGCAAACGCTGAGCCCAGCGCAGAGCAACGAAGCCCATACCCTGCGCATCGAACAGACGCTGCAGATCGTCGATCTGGTCACCACCAGCCTGGCCCCCGACGCTGAGTTGGAGACCGAAGCGCCCAGCGCGTTTGTCAACAGCGCTCTGCAACTCAGCCAGGTGGCGGCGCGCTTGAGCCAATACAGCCCACAAGCGCTGGAAGCTGCCTTGACCCGAGCCATAGGGAAACCAACAGCGCAAGCGCTGCAAGTACCCTTGGCACAGGCCGTGCAGGCCAGCCAGCAATTCCAAAAAGTCTGGGCTCTGGCCAAAGCTGAAGCGCGGGCCGATCATCATTCGCCGGGAGCCGGTGATGTAGAAGCAACGCTGATCGCCTCTGAAGTGCAGCAGAGCTTGCAACAGGCGTTGGTGCAACAGCGCCGCCTGTTGTCGGCGCTGAAAGCGCACCATGACCACGCGCTGGGGCAACAGACGGCAACTGTGAAGGCACAACGTGATCTGCTTCTGGCCTGCCTGCTGGTGCTGGGGCTGTTTGCCACCGGCCTGGGGTTGTCCTTGCTCAGGCCGATCATGCGTTCAGACGCCAGAGCCCTGAGCAGCGCCAGCGACATCGGCCTGTGGATCGGGCCGGCAGCGCAGGCGCGAGCTGACTTCGAGGACTCTCTGGATGAAATCGACAGCGACACAGACGGTGAGATCGGCACTGCCTTCGATCTTGCGGACAGCCAAGCGCCGGGCGCCCAACCCGCATCCAGCCAACGCAGCCAGGCCCAGGGGCTGCTGGACAGGCTGCGCGACAGGAAGCGCTCTTCACCGTCCGACAGCCTGGCTGATTGACTGACCGGCTGTAAGGCTGTGGGGCTGTGGGGCTGAGGCGCTGCAAGGCCCCAGCAGCCCTGCGCGCCATCTCAGCCCCTCACTCGGCGGCTGCGCTCGCCGGGCCGACGTAGGCTGGCGTTGACGAGTGGCCAGCAGCTTCACTGCCCGGCGCCACCTTGGCCACCTGGCCCCGCACCAGATAGCTGTACAACACCGGCACCACCACCAGCGTCAACAAGGTGCTGGTCAGGATGCCACCGATGATCGCGCGGCCCATCGGGGCCTGCATCTCACCGCCTTCGTTGAAGGCCAGCGCCAGCGGCAGCATGCCGAACACCATCGCGGCGGTGGTCATGATGATCGGGCGCATGCGGATCATGCCGGCCTGCAGCAAAGCTTCGTGCACACTGGCCCCGGCTTTGCGCGCCTGGTTGGCAAAGTCCACCAACAGGATGGCGTTCTTGGTCACCAGGCCCATCAGCATCACCAGCCCGATCATCGAGAACACGTTCAGCGTGCTGTTGGACACCAGCAGGGCCAGCATCACGCCGATCAATGCCAGCGGCAGGCTGGCCATGATCGCGATGGGCTGCAAGAAGCTGCCAAACTGACTGGCCAGCACGATGTAGATAAAGACCACCGCCAGCGCCATCGCGGCCAACAAGCCGTTGAAGGCCTCGGCCTGCTGCTGCATCTGGCCACCGACGTCAAAGCTGTAGCCAGGCGGCAGTCGGGTGGCCTTGATCAGTTGCTGCACATCGCTGCCCACCTCGCCCGCGCTGCGGCCCTGCACGCCGGCGAACACGGCTTCGCGGCGCTGCAGGTTCTGGCGCCGGATGACTTCGGGGTTGAACACTTCTTCCAAGGTCGCGACCGACTCCAGACTGATCGGCGTGCCGTCCTTGGCAAAGGCCACCGGCAAGCCCCGCAACTGATCGATACGCTGGCGCTGGCTTTCGTTGAGCCGCAGCACCACATCCACCTGGTCGCCGTTGGGCGTGGTCCAGAAGGTAGCCGCCTCACCATTGACATAAGCGCGCAGGCTGCTGGCCAGCTGCGGCGCGCTCAAACCCAACTCGCGCACGGCGCTGGGTTTGAGTCGCACGGCAAAGGCCGGCAGACCCGGGTTGACCGATGACTCCACATCCACTGCGCCCGGGATCTCCTTGACTTTTTCTGCAAACTCGGTAGCCACCCGCGCCAAGCCCACCGGGTCGTCACCCAGGATCGCGACATAGATCGGCCGGTTGAAGCCCAGGCTGGCGTCCACACCAGGAATGCGCGCAACCTCTTTGCGGATCGCTTCTTCGACTTGTTTCTGGCTTCGGCTGCGTTCGGACCTGGGTTTGAGCGAGATGTTCAACGAAGCCAGGTGGCGCTGCCCCGCGCCACCCACCGAGGTCGCCAGGTTTTGCACCTCGGGCAGGCCGCTGACGATGGCCTCGATCTGGCGCACCTTGGCGTCAGTGCGCTCCAGACTGCTGCCCACCGGCATGCGCAGCGCCAACTGCGTGAAGCCACGGTCAGTCTCTGGCACGAATTCGCTGCCCACCAGAGGCGCCAGCCCCAGCGCCGCAACAAAGCTGGAAGCACCGATGGCCAGCACCACCCCGCGGGGTGTCAGCGTGGCAAAGCGCCAGCGCCGCGGGCTGTGCAGATCGCGCTGAGTCTGCGCATCGAAACCGCGCCCATAGGCGGGCAGCCACAGCCGCCAGCGCCGCTGCGAAAATATCCAGCCGATGGTGCGCTCGTACAGCGCGTGCAGACCGTCCATGGCCCTGTCGGTACCACGCTCCAGTGCACCGAGCAGCGGCAACCTGCGTGCCTTGGCCGCTGGCGGGTCGTGCCACACGGCAGACAGCATCGGATCCAGCGTGAAGCTGACGAAGAGGCTGACCAACACCGCCACCACCACGGTGATGCCGAAGGGGAAGAAGAACTTGCCGATGGCGCCGCCCATGAAGGCCACCGGCACGAACACCGCACACAGGGCAAAAGTGGTGGCCATCACTGCCAGGCCGATTTCTTCGGTGCCTTCGCAGGCAGCGCGCAGGTGGTTCTTGCCCAGGTGCACATGGCGCACGATGTTCTCGCGCACCACGATGGCGTCGTCGATCAGCAAGCCGATGCACAGGCTCAGCGCCATCATCGTCATGAAGTTCAGCGTGAAGCCGAAGGCATAGATGGCGATGAAGCTGCTGATGACGGCGATCGGCAGCGTCAGGCCCGTGATGATCGTGCTGCGCCAACTGTGCAAGAACAAGAAGACGATGGCGATCGTCAACAGCGCACCTTCGATCAGCGTGTGGCGCAGACCACGCAGCGAGTTCTTGGCAAAGTCACTGCTGGCGTAGATCAAGCGCAGCTCGACGTCGGGCGGCAGCAGTTGGCGGATCTCGGCCATGGCGGCCTTGACCGCTTCGCCGGCTTCCACGATGTTGGCGTCTTGCTGTTTGAAGACTTCGAAATTGATGGCCGGCTGGCCGTTGATGCGCGCCAGCCGATCGGTTTCGCGTTCGCGCTCGACCAGGCTGCCCAGATCGCCCAGCGTCACTGGCAGGTCGCCGCGCTGGGCCACTACCACGGCGGCAAACTGGCGCGGGTCGCGGACGCGGCCCTCCACGCGTAACAGCGCATCCTGGGTGCCGCTCGACACCAACCCCACGGGCTGGTCGGCATTGGCAGCACGCAAAGCGGTCGCGATCTCTGCCGGCGTGATGGCATGAGCGCGCAAGCGCAGCGGGTCGAGGTCGATGCGCACCTCACGCTGCAACAGGCCGCTGACGTCGACGCGGGCAATGCCTTCCACACGCTGCAGCCGCTTGCTGACGACGCCGTCGGCCAGCAGCGACAACTCGCGCACATTGCGGCTGGCCGAGACCAGCGCCATGTTGACCACCGGCTCGCTGTTGTCGTTGTTGAAGCGCGCGATGGTGGGTTGGCGTACATCCCGCGGAAATCCTGCTTGCACGGCAGAGACACGGTCGCGGATGTCTTGCATCGCGCGGCCCATGTCGGCATCCAGCGCAAACTCCACGCTCATCGTGCCGCGCCCCTCATTGCTGCGCGAGGTGATGCGCTTGACGCCTGCGATGCTGTTGACGGCCTCTTCAATCGGCTTGATGACCTCGCGCTCCACCGCCTCGGGGCTGGCGCCGGGGTAGCTGACCTCCATCCAGGCGCCGGGGAAGCTGATGTCGGGCATCTGCTCGACCCCCAACTTGCCGTAGCTGAAGATGCCCAGCACACACAGCGCCACCATCACCATGGTGGCAAACACGGGGTTGTTGATCGAGACGCGGGTGATCCACATGGGGTTTGGCTCCTGCGCTCAGTTGCTGCTGACCGTGCTCAGGCCAGCGCTGCCGCCTGCCGCAGCCGGCACGGCCTTCTGGTGGCCTGCGCCGCTTGGGTCGGTCTCGCCCGGCTGGGTTGCCATCACCCGCGCCTGGGCGCCTTCGCGCAGGTTCTCGAAGCGGGCTGCCAGCACCTGGTGCCGGTCTTGCAGGCCTTGCAGCACTTCGACCCGCTGTGCGTCGCGCCGGCCCAGCAGCACGGCACGCCTGGCCAGCACGCCACCTTCGATCAACCACACATGGTCCTGGCCCGCAGTGTTGCCCACCGCCTCCACCGGCAGCGTCAGCCGCTCGGTGTCGTCCGGCAAAGTCGCGCGCACCATGGCGTACTGGCCAGCGCGCATGCGCTCTTTGACGTTTTGCAGGCTGATCGTGACGCCGATGCTGCGTGTGCCTGGCTCGGCCGCCGGCGCAATGCGGGCCACACGGCCGGTGATGGCTTGATCCACCCCTTCGACCTGCACCTGCACCTGCATGCCCACGCTCAGGCGCGAGACTTCATGCGTGGCCACGCTGCCGGCCACTTCCAGTTGCGACAAATCCACGATGCTGAGCAGGGGTTGATCGATCGACAGCTTCTCGCCAGGCAGCGCCATGCGCTTGGCAACGATGCCGGCAATCGGCGCCACCAGCGCAGCATCCCTCAAAGCCACCCGGGTGGTGTCAAGCGTGGCCTGAGCCGCCTGCATTGCAGCGCGCGCCGCGTCCAGCGCAGAGCGTGAGTTGTCCAGCGCCATCGCCGAGATGAACTGCTGCGCCGCCAAGCGCTCATTGCTGGCGTGCTGGCGCTCGGCCTGCGCCAGCGCCACCCGCGCCGACTCCAGCTGCGCCTGACGCTCGGCCAAGCGTGTATTGATCTCTGCCGTCTCGACGTGGCCCAACACCTGGCCAGCACGCACCCGATCGCCCTCTGCCACGACCAGCGACAGCAGCGTGCCCGAAGCCCGCGACCGCAACACGGCAGACTGCGGCGCCACCAAAGGCCCGGAGATCATCAGCGTCTGCGGCATGGGCAAGCGCCGGGGTTGCACGACCTCGCGCGCGGCAAATTCCAGTGGTGCTGCGGTCGTCTTGTCGTCAGCGTTGGCAGCGTCCTTGACCACGCCCTTGGCCAAGCTACCCAGCTTGCCAGCCTGCCAAGCCGCGCCGACTGCCACCAGGCCCAGCAACAACAGCAGCCCCACCCCCCACCACAGTGGCTTCTTCTTCATCCGTCCTCCTGGCGCCAGGGCACGGCGCCACAGGCTTGTGATCTCTTGCAATCACTCTAGACGGCGCGTTGACAAGCCAGGGCCCGCTTGCGACAGGCTGCAGGCTGAGGTGGATGAACTGCAGCCAGCATGGCCGCGACCCGCCGCCGCAGAACCTCAGCTCAGGGCAGCACTTCAAATCTGGCTGCGCGATCTGCGCCTGCAGCCAAGGAGGGGCCGCCTGGCGGCTTCGAAGTCAGTCGCTGCAATCCGACGGCGGGCTGCGCTCCATGCGCCATGCCAGCGGGCGCACGGGGACGCTGCATATGCAAACCCTGCTGGTCTGTTACGGGATGCACTGCCGAGGCGTCCCATGGCCTGCCGAACCCAAGACCAGTTTCGAAGTATTGCTGGATCTCGGCACACCGCGCCTGATGATCGTTTCCAGCATCAAAGCGTTCGCCCAGACGCACTTCAAACACGATCGGCAATGGGGGCAGCCGCCACATGGGCCAACCCTTTCGCAAGTAGGGCGAGTCTGACTCGATGAAGACCGTTTGGATCGGCACCTTGGCGCGTTGGGCGATCAAGGTGAAAGCAGCGCTGAAGTCATTGACCGGCCAACGTGTGCTGCGTGTGCTTTCCGGAAACAACAGCAGTTGGCCCCCAGCCTGCAGATCCGAGACCGCCAAACGCACCATGCTGCGCGGCGAATCGTTGCGGATGTAACGCGCCAGGCGTGCACCCGGACCCAGGAAAGGATTGCGCACCAGGCTGGCCTTCATCACGCAAGCGCTGCGCGGCAAGCGGGCCACCAGCATCAATGCGTCGAGCATGCTGGGATGGTTGGCCACGATGACCAGACCCGCCTCGTCACGCAGGCGGTCCAGCGCCTGCGCATTCAGCCGCAGCATGCCGCTGCAGCGCGCCAGCCGCCAGAAGCCTCTGTAACCGAACGAGATCATCGAGCGGCCAACGCGCAAACCCGTTTGGCGCGGCACCAGCGGGTAAAGCAGCAATGCCACCGAGGCCCAAGCCAACGAGAGCAGGCCGAGCACAGCCAGTTGCAACTGCAGCGCTGGCCATGCCAGAGCCCGCAGCAGGACTCGCTGGATGGTCTTGGCGGCCTTTGTAAAGTGCATCAAGATACGGACCAGCCGCCGCCCATCACGACGACATCGGCATCAAGATCTGCTTGGCCTTGGGACCTGCGAAGCGATTTCGAGGAAGACATCGGATCAAATTATCCCCAAAATCCATCGGGCTTAGTACCATCATTTCGGGGGCTCGGTAAAGGGTGTTGTAGGGCGTCATCGTCCATGTCAGCCTTCACCAGGCGCCATCACCAAGTGCTTTGCAGAGGCATTGCACGGTGTTAACCTGATGTTGTCACGTAGTCTGGGGCAATGCCCAGGTTTGAAAACCTTGTCTGAGCTGCGCGGTCTGGGCTGCAGGCAACTTGGCGCAGTCTGCGTCCTTTGCGCCAGTCATCCACCGCCGTGCCATCACCTCCGCGACCGGCCCCACTTCAGGCTTCACTGCCTGCAGCCGCTGCACCGCGGGCTCCGCCCGGCCCTCTGAGTGAGCCTGCGCCTGATCACGTGGCCTGGCTCGTAGAAAACCACTCTGATCGAGACTGGAAGAGCCAGCTTTGGGCGCGGATGCGTCACCTCTGGTGGCTCAAGACGGCGGGTATCTGTTTGTTCATGTGGGTGTTCTTTGCGCTTTACTTTGAGGTGCTGCGCCATCCCCCGTCACCGCCACGGATCATGCCTCTGACAGCGCTGGACCGAGCCATTCCCTTCATGCCCAGCGCTTTGTTGGCCTACGGATCGCTCTGGCTTTACGTGGGTCTGCCAGCCGGCATGATGGCCACTTTCAAGAACCTCCTGCACTACGGTGCATGGATGGCAAGCTTGTGCTTGACCGGCTTGGCCATTTTTTACTTCTACCCGACAGCCATTCCACCCTTGACTTCGGGCATCGATCTCGCCCGCCATCCCGGTTTTGCCCTGTTGCAAGGCGTAGACGCCAGTGGCAACGCCTTTCCTTCTCTGCATGTGGCAACGGCGGTGTTCTCCGCCTTCTGGATCGACCATGTCTTGCGCGGCGTGGCTTCGCCGCCTGGCTTGCGACTAGCCAGCATCGTCTGGTGTTTGCTGATCATGCTGTCCACGTTGGCAGTGAAGCAGCACGTCCTACTCGACTTGCTGGCCGGCATCCTGTTGGGCGCATTGTTCGCAGTGATCTCTTTGCGGTGGCGGTGGCGGTGGCGGTGGCGGTGGCGGTAGCGGTAGCGGTAGCGGTAGCGGTGACGGTGACGGTGCAACAAAGTGTTTCGATGCAGGCAAGCTGCGCCGACGGGCCGTCCGGTCAACCCGGTCAACCCGGTCAACCCAGGGCAGAGCAGCCAGTA
>Ga0105046_10005013_pt1 | contig 21012 bp, 19 predicted proteins | sample MAT03_FD_78385 | JGI IMG/M metagenome (GOLD analysis project Ga0105046, IMG submission 78385) | Freshwater microbial communities from Lake Fryxell liftoff mats and glacier meltwater in Antarctica - MAT-03 (megahit assembly) | ecosystem: Environmental > Aquatic > Freshwater > Ice > Liftoff...
AGAACCTATCCTGATTTACTCAAGGCATTGGAGACAGCGTTCTCAGAAGTGACAAAAAAGGATTTCCTAGGTTGGTTTACACACTGCTGCTACTGTACTGGACAAGACTGATAAGCGCTATATGCTGCTACAAAATTACTTGCAGTTGCTGATGAGGAACAATATGCTGGATATCGGCCAATAATAACCCAGTGTCAATTTCGACTCCCTCTTCTCTCGACTTACTTTGCCTTACTATCACCGCCATTCTAATGTTTTCCCTATTGCCTACCTAACTGATTTGCGCGGAGAGGTATTGGCTTGCCCCTATTTTGCCGTTAACAATCTAAATCGTGACTTTATAGGCACAAAAGGATTTTCGGTTGTGTTTCGGCGGTCTGGAATGGGCGAAGTAGAGCGACAATTTCCATTCTTTAAACCCTATCTCGATCGAGCGCTGCAATCGTCCTGCAATGCTTTTTATCTGAATCCGTTGCTGCTGCAAACAGGCTCCCGTGTCGATCCACACATCGATCGCTCCCTCCGCTCGTATTGCAAAACTGTAGAACCACCCGCTTGGGTGAGTGTTCTATACGTGCAAGTGCCGTCTGACCTCCAAGGTGGAGAATTAGTGCTACGTCGTCAGAAACAGCAGGTAGGTCAGATTAAGCCCCAAATCAACACGTTAATCTACTTCCAGGGCGACTTGACGCATTCGGTCAACGCCGTACAGACCACAGGAACTCGATTGAGCTTGGTGTGTGAGCAATATAGTCTCAGTGATACTGAATTAGATGAGATTCCACCCTTTACGGTGGAATCTAGAGCGGTGAAAGCCAAGACCGCTGCAACAAAGGTAAAATCTGCTAGGGTAGCCCAAAGAAATTAGGTAGTGGTATTGATGTAAGGATTTTTTAATGGGCGGACTTCGCCCGCCCATCAAAAAATCCTTACCAATTTAGGACTACCAGAAATTAAAAGCTGTTGCTCTACTTCAAGTTCAGCAAGCCTTCTTCCTTGAGTTTTGGGTCAAACCGGACGGGTATTTGTACCCCTCGGTGCTTAAGCGCTTCTAGTACTTCTGCTTCCACCCGCCGAGAAAGCTGTTTTAAGGTTTTAATTTTGCCAGATTCGTCGCTGTTGACATAGGTGTCTTTTTCAGTTGGGGTCATCCGAGTTTTGGCATCAATGGGTTGACTCCAGAGGGCATCTTCAGCCCCGTTGCCTATAGGTAAAGAGCCGTTTTCTGCGACCCATGCGGCGCGAATACTTTCCAACAGGGTACGACTGGGGCGATCGCTGGTTTGTACCTTGATCCAATAACACTGCTGGGGTTGTCGAACTAAGTGCTGCTTAAGGCTGAGTGATACATCCCGCGAGTACCCGATATAGCAGAGTGTCTGAGCCTCATCGTAAATGGCATACACCCCAACCTTGCCATCGAACTGGTCAGTCATCAAGCCGTTTTTATCTAAATAAGGCAGGAAGGTTAAATCAACAAGGCGTGGAATTGCAAGGTCAGAGGTCATGAGCGTGCGGGTATTATGCAGGGCTGTGGTTGATGATCTGATAGATGGCGCAGAGGCGGCTAGGCTGAAAGATTTTTGCCTTAAACATAAAGTTAGGCGGCACGTTGATGATCAAGTGATCGGGTGAGTTGTGATAGTGCTCAAACTCAACAGGCATCCCTTTGGTGGCTTGTAGCGTGTAAGGGACAGGCTGAAATAGCAATTCAGTAAATATAACTTGGTTGCAACCTGCCTCCTGGCAAAGGTGAGCCAAAAAAGGCTCGTTGGTGAGCATACTAAACAGCGCCGCTCTGGCCTCTGGATCAAGCGTAAAGTGAGTGTCGAATTGATCCACAATTTTGAGTCGAGCCATAGGCCTCCTGAATCATATTGCCAATGCTGTAAATTCTTGTCTTAAGTAGTTCAACCTAAATAAAAACAAGATTCTAAAAGTCTGCGCCGCCCGCGCAGCGGGCGGCGCAGACTTTTAATTTAATTACGCCCATCTACTTAAGTGGCACCTGTCGTGTGTTTTACAACATTGGTTTCTCGTGCGCGTCACGTACGAAAAATCAACGTTGTAAGATACATTTCAAGTAATCATTGAGAACTAATCATTAAGAAAAATATTTATCCCAAACGTGAACGTTTATTTGCATTCCTTTTGATCAGGACTTACGCAGTTGAATGAATTTGCGGGCGCGAAACGCCCGCAAATTCATTCAACTTTCTTGGTTTTTTCGTGTCAGGTGCGTAAGTCCTTTTGATCAGCCTAGGGGATTGTGGAGTCTATGTCATTACCTTGGCAAGCAGTGATTGTTAAAAATTGTTCAAGCTCAGATTTTCTGGTCTGGCGATCGCCTCAGCTATGACGAGTTGCTAACTGGGTATCTGGGACTGGTGCAGCTTTAAGAATTTAAGAAAACGGGTCGATCGACTAGAACGCTTGAGTAAATCGGTTGGTGCTTTACACTTAACCATGTAGCGCACATCAAAATGGAGACGCGCCTTGCTGAACGAAGAAGCCAAAAAAGTCATGCTACGGAAAATTCCGCACGGGCTGTATATTTGCGGAGTTAAAGACGGAGACGAAGTGAATGGCTTTACAGCCAGTTGGGTCATGCAAGCTTCGTTTCAACCGCCGCTGATTGTGAACTGTGTGAACACTAAGTCCATCTCTCATGCGATGGTGCAGGCCAGTCAGGTGTTTGCTCTCAGCGTGTTAGAAGCGGGGCAAAAGGAAATGGCACAAACGTTCTTTAAACCACAGCGCCGGGTGGGAAATAAGTTTGAGGACGTAGAGTTTTATCTGGGTGAAACAGGCTGTCCCATTATTTCCGATTCATTGGGTTATGTAGAATGCCGAGTCGTGGGTTCAGTGGCTCAGGGTGACCATACCGTATTTGTAGGGGAGGTGATTGCGGCTGGGATACACCGCGAGGGCGATCCCCTGCTACTAGAAAGTACGGGCTGGCAGTATGGCGGGTAGAGTCCGTTGACTGGCGTTGGCTGTATGCACGCGGGCGTTGAAGTTAATGGGATGCGTTAAGTGTCCTAGTGATTTGGTAGTCCTAAACTTGTAAGGATTTTCAGATGGGTGGGGTTCGCCCGCCCATCTGAAAATCCTTACCTCAGTACCACTACCAGTGATTTTTCATTGAGGAGAAATGGTTTCAACGTTGTTTCCAAAACTGGGTGCGATCGCCCGTTTGACTCCAGCCTTTTTGGTACTGGCTGAACTGGCGATCGCCATTGTCCTGGGCATCGGATTGGCGGTTCTAGGAGCCGATGGGGGTGCTTGGATTTTGGGCGGCATTGCGGCTGGGGCGATCGTGTTTCGGCTCCACTACGCCTATGCAAGTACCCCAGTCGCTCCTAATCGTACGGCTAGAAAAGTTGGACAACTGCTAATCGGGCTAACGGTTGGGTTTTCCATTCAGCACAGCGACGTAACGGCACTTTCCAGCCAGCTTCCTCTGTTTGCGATCTTGACTCTCTTTTTGCTGACGAGCGGGGGAGCCGTTGGGCTACTTTACGCCCGGTTTGAGTCCATTGATGCCCTAACGGCAATGCTAGCAACCGTTCCTGGCAATATTGGGGTCATGGCTAGCATTGCGGCTGACTATGGGAAAAATGCACCGCTGGTATCTCTGGTGCAACTGCTGCGATTTACCGTGGTGACGCTCTTAATTCCCTTACTGGTCAGCGGGTTGACCCCTTTCGCTCAACCACACGATTTACAGTCTACACTGCACCAGTTAACGCCAAATTGGGCAGCAGTAGAGCCAATGGATTTTCTGCGGCTGGGGATATTATTTGCAACGGCAACGGCTGCCGTCTATGTAGGCACTAAGCTCCGTGTTCCAGTAGCGGCGTTTCTTTGCTCTATTGTGGTTGGCATGGGGTTCAATGGGCTGCTGGCATCCCTACCCGCTCTCGCCACAACAGATTTTAGTTTGCCCCCCCTGTTTAATCTGGTGGGTCAAATTTTGCTGGGCATCACCATCGGCGAGTACTGGGGGATGAACCCCAATTTGAGCCGTGCTACGGTGGCTCGTGCTACGGTTCCAGTGATGCTTACGGTTCTAGTCGGATTAATATCGGCTGGAATTGCTCGGTTGCTGACCTCCTGGGACTGGCTGACGTGTTTGCTAGTCACCGCCCCCGGCGGCTCTCCAGAAATGATTTGGATTGCTCTATCGTTGAACCATGATGTGGAAATTGTTACGGCAGGGCATCTAATTCGGTTAGTGGCGATCAATGCAACGCTCCCCGGAATTATTGTTCTGGGACAGTATTTTGAGCGGCGGGGCTTCAACGGGCTGCTGCAATCCGCTGAAGCGTTACAACCAGAGGCGATCGCCTCTCCCATTAAGGCACCGATTAACACGCCATAGATTGTTCTGATCGCCAGCCTTATAGTTCAAGTGAAGTGGGTGGCTCTAGCGGGTCTGTAGCACGATTCGCCAGAGGTTTAATCAATAGATTCATGCAAATAGCCCAAGCGATCGAGAGCATCCAGCCAGCCAAGATATCGCTAGGGTAATGCACGCCTAGGTACAAGCGAGTCCAGCCAATGCCCACTACATACAGACCGCCAATCGTCATTACTAACCCACGCCACCGACTGTTCCAACTCAAAACCACCAGTGCAGCCACTGTGATCATGCTCGACATGGCGTGGCCGCTCGGGAAAGAAAAGTCAGTTAGTAGGGGGAAAGAGGAATCCCATAGGTGGGGGCGAACTCGATGCCAGAACATCTTGCCATACAGGTTAATCAAGCCACATCCAACTAGCGTAACCACCCAATACAGCAGCGATCGCCACTGTCGGCGCAGTGCCAATAGGCCAGTAATGGCGAGCGTGAAGGGCAGCAGCCTCCACGCCGACCCAAATTGAGTGAAAATTACCGCAAACTTTGTCAGGGATGGACGCGCTGCCGTGTGAATGGCCTCTAAGAGGGTCACATCCCAAACAAAGCCGCCTTCTAATCCCCAAACCCGCCAGGCAATTGCGGCAAAAATCATCAGCGGCAAACAAATACCAGATAGAGGAATTAGCCACGGCTTTTGCCACCATAGCTTGAGAGTTGGTCTAATCAATTCAGTAGATTTCCAGAAATCAGACAATGCCAGTGCACGTTACTCCAGTGAATCTTACTCCGGTGCCTCCACAACGCGGTACTGACTGCCAACGTAGTTAAAAAATTCGTAGTACTCAGCAAAGCGATCGCTGGGCGATCGCCCCTGCCAGTTATACACTACGCCATCTTGAATCAGCGTTAAGGTCATATAGCTAACCTCAGCTCCCACTTCCACATGCAGCAATCCTTGTAACCCTTGCTGAGTTATAAAATTAGGGGCAACTACCACATTTTTCTGTACCGAGTCAGACGGTTTGTTCGGTTCACTCGATATCTGACTGGCCCAGCCCAGGATCTTTACCGCTGGGTTTTGAGGGTCACTGAAAGTTTGTCCATCCTGGTTCGCAACCAGCGGAGCCGCAACCCAATTGCTGGGATAGGGAAATTCAAAACGATAGCGATCATTTTGGTATGTGTACCAGGTACGAGCTGTCGTGCTAGCGGATTGACTGCATCCCGTCAGCACAACAAACACTACAAGCACAACCGCTATTGCTGGGTTTATGACTCCGATTAACCGTTTCAACACCACAAAATTGCGCCAATTATAAACTAATGTAACAAAAGTGCCGTCATGCAGGTATGACATCTTGACAGCTCCCAACAGAGCCTACTATTGTTAGCAGACATACCCGGGTATTCATTGAAAGTTATCGTTATATGCAAGACAAGCAGAAAGTCACGCTGTATCTGACACCAGAGCTTCACCGAAAGCTAAAAATTACAGCGGCTGTAGAGGCAGAGCCAATGTCGGCGATCGCAGAGCGGGCAATTGTCTTCTATTTAGCAAATCCAAACTTGGTAGATGAGGTAGGAATGTCTCATGGACAGGCTCACCAAATCTACAGTTGTCCCGGCTGCGGCAGTCCTTCCGTAGTTCGAGAAGGAGAGCTAGTTAGTCTTTCTGGTCAGTCTGGCATCCTTTTAGAGGACGAGCTGTCGATGGATAGAGTTCCAAGTCCTTGTTCACCACTGGCTCAGTCATCTGGCGTAGCAGGGCAACAAGGTGAGGGAGAGCTGGTTCCTTGCTAGACCAAAGATTTCAGTTCGAAGCTTTTTTAGCTTGAAACCTGAAGTTTAAGTCTTAAGTAGTAGGCGCTGATTGGAATCTTGAGAGATAGTGTAAATTCAACACTTTAGAGCAATTTTCCGATAGCGATGTAGAGCTTGAACGTCTGTAGAGTGATGGCTGCTCCTATATGAGCCGCGTATTGGTTTTCAGTAGGTCAATGACCCCAGAAGAGGAATCATGAAAGAAGAACTAAATGTGTTAGTTCAAGCCCAATATCCTCTGATCTACCTCGTTACCTCTGAGGAAGACCGAGCTGAGCAAACCATTGCGTCAATTGCTCAAATCAAGCCTCTACGACGAGTTTTTGTTTGGACTGTCACCCATGGAATTGTAGAGTACGGTCAGCCTCGCAACGCGGCTCAGCACACAACCGTGTCTCCTGAGGCTGCAATTGAATGGGTTGTTCGGCAGCGGGAACCTGGAATTTTTGTATTCAAAGATTTGCATCCTTTTATCGATTCGCCTGCGGTGACTCGATGGTTAAGAGACGCGATCGCCAGCTTCAAAGATACCCAGAAGACCATCATTCTCATGTCTCCTGTTCAGAACATCCCCATCGAACTTGAAAAAGAGGTGGCTGTTCTAGACTATCCGTTGCCCAACATGGCAGAAATTAACCAAGTTCTGACATCACAGCTTGAGCTATGTCGCCCTGTTCGCCGAATTACCACCGAAACTCGCGAGAAGCTTCTGAAAGCAGCTCTCGGCCTCACCCGCGACGAAGCTGAAAAAGTGTATCGTAAGGCGCAGGTGTCTGCGGGTCGGCTCACCGAGGGCGAGGTAGATGTCGTGCTGTCCGAAAAGAAGCAGTTGATTCGACGCAACGGTATTCTCGAATATTTGGAAGAAGACGAAACCATCGACTCGGTGGGTGGTCTAGAGGAACTCAAGTCCTGGTTGCGTCAGCGTTCTAATGCCTTTACTGAACGGGCACGCGAATATGGGCTGCCTCAGCCAAAAGGGATGCTGATTCTTGGGGTTCCGGGCTGCGGTAAGTCGATGATTGCCAAGACTACCTCTCGTCTTTGGGGTTTGCCGCTGCTGCGCCTCGACATGGGTCGGGTTTACGACGGCTCTATGGTAGGGCGGTCTGAAGCTAACCTTCGCAATGCGCTCAAGACAGCAGAATCCATTTCTCCTGCTATCTTATTCATTGACGAGTTAGACAAAGCCTTTGCCGGAACAGCCGGGTCTGGAGATTCCGACGGGGGCACCTCTAGCCGAATTTTTGGCAGCTTCCTCACTTGGATGCAAGAGAAGACCTCTCCAGTGTTTGTGATTGCCACTGCCAACCGGGTCGATCGTCTGCCGGGTGAGTTTCTCCGAAAGGGGCGTTTCGACGAAATTTTCTTTGTCGATTTGCCCACTCCCGAAGAGCGCAGAGACATCTTTAAAATTCATCTTTCCCGCCGTCGGCAAGACATTGCCCGGTTTGACATGGAGCAACTGGCGAAAATATCTGAAACCGATGCAACAGTTTCGATTACCGATCCAAACACTGGTTCTAGTCGCCAAGTCAATGTTATGTGCGGGTTTTCTGGAGCTGAGATTGAGCAAGCTGTTGTGGCCGCTATGTACGAGGCGTTTGCTCAAGACCGAGAGTTTACCCAGTTAGATATTATTGCCGCCATCAAGTCAACACTCCCGTTGTCTAAAACGATGGCAGAGCAGGTAGTAGCCCTACGAGATTGGGCTAGGCAGCGCGCGCGACCTGCTGCCACTTCTATCGCTGAAGAGCGAAGCCGCGAAGAGGAGTACAAGCGGCTGGAGTGGAGCTAACAGACTTTCTCTCCTGCTCCCAACAGGAGGAAAGGCTAGCGAAAAGCTAGCAGTTTAAGAACCATAGCCGTTCTAGTTTGCCCTCCAAAGGTTAAGCCAAACGGTATTACTCATCAAACGTTGTCGATTCTCTCAACTTCCCAAACTAGGAGGAAATCCGAAATGTCTCACTTCAGCACTCTACGCACCAAGATCACCGATGCCGAAATCCTGAAGGCTTCCCTACGGGACCTGGGTATCTCTGTTAAGACTGAGGCCGATGTTCGTGGCTACAACGGTCAGCGCGTTCGCTCTGATATCGTGGCTGTTCTCGAAGGCGAATACGATTTGGGTTGGTCTCGCAATGCTGATGGTTCTTTCGACTTGATCGCTGATCTCTGGGGCGTGGCTAAGAAGCACAATCAGACTGAGTTGATCAACTCTATTAACCAGAAGTACGCGGTTAATAAGACCTTGGCCGAAGTCAAGCGCCCCGGTCTACAGAACGCAAACGTCAAGCTGGTGCTGCAAAAGTAACACTTTTGAGAGTTCTTAATGAGCGGGTTAATCCATATTGGGTTAACCCGCTTTTTGTGTATTCCATGTTTTTCAGTAGACCTCTTGCGTGAATCGTTTTCCGGCTTCGCCGGAAAACGATTCACGTTCACAAACAAGCATTCACGCAAGAAGTTTAGTGAACAGGCCGTTTTGTCAGCGCACTGCACGCCCACAAAAACGGTTTGTTTGTAATGGCTACAGTTACAGTGGGTAATAGTCGATCTCTAACCCTGTTCCCTTTTTTCCTCTCATGATCCATCTTTCTGATGACCACCTCGAAAAAATTCGCTGGCTTTTGACAGATTGCGGCAAGCAAGCACGAAAATTGGCGCTAGGTGCATTTCAGGTTTACGAAAAGGGAGTGGAAGACTATGTTACCGATGTCGATCGGGTTCTAGATCAACAGCTATCGCAGGGACTGACTGCTCTATTTCCTGAGGACGGGGTCATATCTGAGGAGAATTCTTCGTCGCGGCAGCTATTTATGCAGTCAAGTTCACGGCTGTGGCTGGTTGATCCGATCGATGGAACCGATGACTTTATTCGGGGTCTGCCACATTATTCAGTCATGTTGGGTTTGTTGGATAGTGGGCAGCCACGAGCAGGATGGGTTTATGCGCCGATGTTTGAACAGTTTTATTTTGGGGGAGATGATTTAGGCTTGTTTCAAGCGGAGGGCGATCGCCCCCCTACTCCCTTAATCCCAACTCAGCCGCCGCTCTCGCCTGACCACTGTCCCATCTTGATTGGAACTAAAGATGTACGTCGGTTTGGAGCTTCTATCTCGCAACTGATTCCTGAAGCACAGTTTAACTGCATTGGTAGTTTTGGGTTAAAGGTGTTGGAAGTCATTCAAGGGCGGGCTGGACTGTACGTATACGGCAATCGTCGCGTTAAGCTTTGGGATACAACAGGCCCTCTTGCTTTGGCTCAGATGGCAGGTTTAGTCTGCTGTGACTTAGCCGGAGACCCTCTCCGGTTCACGCCAGATGCAGTGGATATCGAAACGCTGGCTCACCAGCAAACTATTGTAATTGGTTGGCCACATTACGTTGAGGCGTTGCGATCGCGCCTCCAGCAAGCCATCACCGGAATAGTTTAGAGCTAAGGGTTTTCTGTGATTCAACCAAGGCCAGATTTTTAATGACTAATTTCGAGTTTATGTGGCAGGTTTTAGGTAACCGTCGGTACAATATTAGATTCTGGGTTAAGGATATTTCATCTACTTTCTATATTTATTCCTACTAGCAAGTTATCCCTACTAGCAAGAGTTTCACCAGTAGAAGATACCGTGAAGCAAAGAATCCTTCTATCGGGTCACTGACACGGCGGCTGTACCTTGCTAACTTTCAATTATTCAGGGGTACCATAGTCTAGTCGAACCTAAGGGCATCTAAGCTATCTGCATACTCTACATCTCCAACTGTTAGCGTGCCTGTGCCGTTGCGTTTGTAGTTTCAACGGACTTGGGCGTGTAAGCCAGTGCATTTCATTTTTTAATTCAAGGCGTTCTTCATGCAGACCATAGCATTTAGCGAACTGTTTCCCCTTTTTAGCTCTGCCAGTCCCGAAACGCTCGAGTGGTTACTTTCGATTGCGGTTGAGCATGAGTACCCTTCTGGTAGAGCTGTTTTGATGGAAGATGCCTGGGGCAACGCCGTCTATTTTGTCGAATCAGGTTGGGTTAAAGTGCGTCGTCATGCTGGCGACGAAGTTGTGACGCTTGCCATTCTGGGACAGGGTGACTTTTTTGGTGAAATGGCAATTCTGGACGAATCTCCTCGTTCAACTGATGTGGTTGCGCTCTCGCCTGTCAAACTGCTTAGCATTTCTGCTCAGCGCTTTATTCAAACCTTATTTAAAGACTCTCAATTGCATCACCGTATGTTGCAGCTCATGGTGCGGCGGCTACGGCAAACCAACTTTCGGTTTCAATTGCGACATCAGCCGCCTGCCATCAAGTTAGCTAACACCCTGGTTTCGTTGGGCGAAAACTACGGTAGGTCAACGGTTCAGGGCACAGAAATTTTTAATATTCCTCTCAAAGATCTGGCCGATGTGACAGACATCACCCTAGATGAGGCCAGCAAGATTATGGAAAAGTTAAACAGTAAAGGCTGGATCAGCATTGATGTGAGTAATCAAGTTGTTAATTTAGTCAACATGCGGCAATTAGCGCATCTGGCAGGAAAACTTTAGAGTTATAGCCATAGACGGATTGGTTAAGACGGGGTGCAGGGGTGGAACCCCTGGCTGGGGGCAAAGCCCCCACACCCCCTTTGATCCCAGTGTCCTAACCTTTGTGGCGACAGCTATAATTCAATTTTCTCAAAGGAAAACCTGCCTAGGAGCATGAATTCAATAAAACCTAAAACCTAATGTTTGAAAGCACGGCTGAGCCGTGCTTTCAAACATTAAAAATCTGGTTTTAATTGATCCACAATCCTTACTCGGTATCGTCGTGGGCAAAACGATTGTAGAGAAAGTCAAGGGCGTAGTTGCGAAGTTTGTAATACTCCGGGTCTTCCATAATGCGATCGCGATTGCGGGGTCGATCAAAGGGAATGTTCAAAACTTCGCCAATCTTTGCCGCAGGGCCGTTGGTCATCATCACCAGGCGATCGGCCAAAAACAGAGCCTCATCAATATCGTGGGTAATCATCAGCACGGTGCAGCGATGATCATTCCAAATTTTGAGCAACTCTTCTTGCAGTTCTTCCTTCGTAATCGCATCCAATGCGCCAAACGGCTCATCTAAAATCAGCACTTGAGGCCGCGTGGTCAAAGCACGGGCGATCGCCACTCGCTGCTTCATTCCACCAGAAAGCTGAGGCGGTTTTTTGTCCATCGCATCCGATAACCCCACCATATTCAGGTGATCCCGAACGATGGCTCGTTTCTCGGCTTCCGGCTTGTTAGAGTACACTGCATCCACAGCCAGGTAGACATTCTCAAACGCGGTCAGCCAGGGCAACAGCGAATAATTTTGAAACACCACCATGCGATCGGGACCCGGCTCGGTAATGGAGGCACCATTTAGCTGAACGGTGCCAGCCGTTGGTTGGCTAAACCCAGACACCATATTGAGTAAGGTTGACTTACCGCAGCCTGAGTGTCCAATAACGCAGATAAACTCGCCTTGACGAACGCTGAGTTGAACGTCATCTAATACGACATAGGAGCCTTGAGGCGTATCGTATACCTTCGAGACGCCATCAAACACCAAGAACGGAGTTTGTGCCGGTGAGAATGAATCGCTTCCAATTTGGTATGAAAGTGCTTGCATAGGTTTTGAGCGATATTTAAGAGGACAAGTAAGGGCTATTCACAATGCCAGTTGAACTAGCTTGCTGATGCAGTGATGCGGCAGAACAGTATCGTTGCCTAATGCTCAAGGTCAGCGATACTGAAATCTTTTTCGATCAGATGGGATTGCGATCGCACAAATCACCACGGCTTAAGCTGCAACTCGGCGCGAATCTAAAATCACCTCAGCCACGCTGAAATCTCGCTTGATTTTGAGTGTGTTGAGATAACCAATGGGGTCTTCAGCATCAAATGCATCACCGTCATGCAGTTCAATCGGGCCTCGATGGTATTTCATGTCGAGGATGCCAATCTCACGCGCAGCGGTGCTAAACACACTGACGCGGCAGACATGCTCCAAAATTTCCAGCCAGTTGCGCGGGAAAGGAATGTCGCCCCATCGCGCCATTTGGGTCATCATCCACAGGTGCTCGGTGCGGCTAGGGCGGTTGACTCCATTCCCAAAAAACAGGTGGTGGGCATATTCCCGCATCGGGTAGTCGAGGTTGCAGACTGCTGAGTTGGGGTCGCCCAATTGAATATAATCCACGTTTGTGCCAACGTAATTGGGTCGCGCCAACATGTGCTGAATTTCGTCTGCATGGGCTTCTTCGGCGCAATATTGACAGGCTTCAAGCAACGCCTTGACCAGCGCAATGTGCGTGTTGGGATTGGCGATCGCCCAATCTTCACGTACCCCCAATACTTTACCCGGATGACCTGGCCAAATTTCCAGATCGGTCGCGACGGTATAGCCAACGCCCTCCACGGCGGCGCGCAGATTCCACGGTTCACCCACGCAATAGCCATCAATAGTGCCAGCCTTGAGGTCAGCCATCATCTGAGCCGGAGGAATGGTCTTGAGCGTCACGTCATGGTCGGGGTCGATGCCACCAGAGGCTAGCCAATAGCGCAACAAAATGTTGTGCATCGACGACGGATGCACCATCCCCAGCGTGTGGTTGCGTTCGGTGGTTTCCAGCAAATAGCGGTGCAGGTCGTTGGCGCTAATAATGCCCTGCTCATACATCGACTTGGCCAGGGTAATGGCGTTGCCGTTGCGGGTCATGGTCAGGGCGCTCACCACCGAAAGCGGAGTGTTTCGATAGCCGCCGACAGTCAACCAAACGGGCATCCCGGCGGGCATTTGGGCACCATCTAAGTAGCCCCCGGCCATGCCATCCACAATGCCACGCCAACTGGTTTCGCGCACCAGGTTGACCTCATCCAACCCATGTTTGGTAAAGAAGCCTTTTTCTTTTGCCACTACTAGCGGCGCGCAGGCAGTAAGCGGCACAAAGCCAATCTCCAGGTTGACTTTCTCTAACCCGTGGCGGGCGATCGCCCCAGTTTTTTGGGCTCTGAGTTTCTTGATCCGCTTTTGCTGATTTAAGAAATAGATAATTTCAGAGCGCAGGCTGTAATAGCTGGGATGGTTCACCACCTCCATCCGCTGACGGGGGCGGGGAATATCAACCTCCAAAATGTCGCCAATTTTAGAGGCTGGGCCATTGGTCAACATGACAATGCGATCGGACAACAGCACGGCCTCGTCAACATCGTGCGTCACCATCACCGCCGTCACTTCGTTCTCTTCGCAGATTTTCATTAGCTGCTCTTGCAGATTGCCCCGCGTCAACGCATCCAACGCGCCAAAGGGTTCGTCGAGCAACAGGAGTTTGGGGCGAATGGCCAACGCACGGGCGATCGCCACCCGTTGTTTCATTCCACCCGAGAGCACCCCAGGCACTTTGTCTGCGGCGTGTGATAGACCCACCATCTGAATGTGTTGCTCAATAAGCTGATGACGTTCAGCCTTGGGCAAATCACCCATGACCTCATCGACAGCCAGCGCGATATTTTCACGCACCGTTAGCCAAGGTAGCAACGAATAATTTTGAAACACCACCATGCGATCGGGACCTGGTTGAGATACCCGCTGACCCTCCAAGGTCACCACGCCTTCGCTAGGCAAATCTAACCCTGCAATCATATTTAGCAGCGTCGATTTACCACAGCCCGAGTGTCCGATTAGCGAAACAAATTCACCTTTGCTAACCGTGAGATTGATTCCCTTGAGTGCAATGTATTCACCACCATTAGAGAGGGGAAAAACCTTATCAATTTGATCGACAGCAACAAAGACAGACATAGGTCAATTTAGGGTAAATGGTGAGCAATTGTGGGTAGGGACAGGGTTAGCAAACCAACACTAAGCTGCAAATGATTTGCCCAAACCCGTCCTCAAAGCGGTGGGTCAGCGTACGTTAAGTGCGATCGGCTGGAACAATCTTGTTTTGCAACCAACCTATGCTGCGATCTAGCAGCAGCCCTACTGAACCGATATAAAACAGCGCCAAAATGATTTCGCTGACATAGTTGTTTTGGTAGGCATCCCAAATAAAGAAACCAATGCCCACAATGCCCGACATCACAATCTCAGCCGCAATAATGGCCAACCACGCCAACCCGATGGCAATTCTCAACCCGGTAAAGATATAGGGCAACGCCGAGGGAATCAAAATCTTAAAGAAAAACGTTTTTGGAGACAGCCGCAATACCCGACGCACGTTGATATAGTCTTGCGGAATTTGGCGCACCCCCACTGCGGTGTTGATCAAAATCGGCCAGATCGCCGTGATAAAAATAACAAACAGAGCCGCAGGCTCGTTTTGCTGAAGCGCCGCCAGGGCAATCGGAACCCAGGCCAAGGGTGGTACCGTCCGCAAAAACTGAAAAATTGGGTCAAGCGCTCTCGACATCGTCGTGCTCAGCCCAACCAAAATACCCAATGCAATCCCAAACACTGCGGCAAAACTATAGCCAATCGCAACCCGCTTTAGACTGGCCAGGGTTTGCCAAAACAGCCCCTTATTTAACCCACCCAAGTCATAAAATGGATAGAGCAATAAATTGCGAGTGCGTTCATCGGTGATCAAACTCAATGGGCCTGGAAGTTTAGTCAGCCCAGAATTAGAGACCAATTGCCAAATGATTAAAAAGATTGCAATTGCAACGAACGGCGGCACGATATAAGGAGCCTGCTTTTTCCAAAATTGGATCACTGGTGTCAGTAAACCAGTACTGGGTTTGCGAACGATACGATCAGCAACCATAATGCGCTCCTAACTTAAAACTAAGGAATGAAAATCTAATCAAACTGAACGCTTTTTGTACGGGCAGAAACCCTACGCTGCACATCCAACAACTTGCCAAACCCGCCCATACTGATACGCAAATTTAGGCGATTTCCAGCAAACAAATTACCCGTTGGCTTCGACTCCGCTCAGCCAACCGCGCCCTGAGCGAAGTCGAAGGGCAGTATTTTGAGGGTAGAATCTTTTCTGGAAATCGCCTTACGTTTCTGAGAGACGCTAAAAGCTGCGATTGGAAGACAAAAATATTGTGCAACGATGCACTAAACGCGCTTAATACCCAAACTGTCGAGATACGCTTTAGGGTTTTCGGGGTCAAACACTATCCCATCAAAGAAAGTCTCAAGCCCACGACTGGGGTTGGTTGGAATATCTGCGGCTGGAATGCCCAATGCCTGAGCCGCTTCGCGCCACAGATCTTCTCGGTTGACTGAGTCCACAATTGCGCTGGCATTATCAAGCGTCGAAGCAGGCAGGAAGCCCCAGCGAACGCTCTCGGTCAAGAACCACAGATCGTGACTCTTATAGGGATAGGAAACGCTGCCGCGATCGTCTTTCCAATAAAGCGTGCTCTTTTTCGGATCAACAATTTTCGACTTACCATCACCCATGTCGTACTCGCCTTTTAATGGCCCTGTCAGCACTTCTTTAGGCAGGTTAAAGAAATTGCGTCCCGATAAAATTGTGGCCAATTCTTCACGGTTTGCAGGGTCGTCGCACCATTGCTGAGCCTCAATTACCCCTTTGAGAACTGCCTGGGTTGCCTTAGGATTCTGATCAACCCAATCCGCACGAATGGCGAGATATTCTTCGGGATGGGCTGGCCAGATTTCAGCCGTAAGCGCAGCCAAAAAGCCAATCTTGTCAGCAACGATGCGATAGGGCCAGGGGTCGCCGGTGCTAAAGGCATCCATCGTGCCAGTTTGCATGTTGGCCACGGTTTGGGCAGCGGGTACCGCCAGCAGACTGATATCGGTGTCGGGGTCAATGCCAGCGGCGGCTAACCAGTAGCGAATCCAAAAATCTTGGTTGGCTTTGGGAAATGTGTAGGCCGCTTTGAAGGGAGTGCCGGATGCTTTGAGACCAAGCAGGTAGTCTTTTGCACCTGTTAAATCTAGGCCAAGCCCTTTATCGGCATGTTTGTTGGCGATCGCAATTCCATTTCCTTGCGTATTGAGCTGAGCCAACACATACATTGGAATCTTTTGATTGCCCTTGGTGATAACTCCTTCTGAAATCAGGTGGGGCATGGGCATTTGCCACTGGCCACCATCAATGCCGCCAGCGGCTGCACCAATTTCAACGTTGTCGCGAGCAGACCCCCAGTTGGCCTGTTTGGAAACCTCTACCTGGGTCATGCCATACTTTGCAAAAAAGCCTTTAACCTGCGCCACAATCAATGGTGCCGCTTCCACAATGGGGATATAACCTAACTTAATCGATGGAGTTTCAGGGGCATCATCAGCCGCCACCGTTGTGGGGGATGCCGTCGTTGCAGTGGTGCCTGCTGGAGTCACTTCCGGTGGGTTGCCCACGCATCCTTTTAGAAGTAGCGAACCGGCGGTCGAGGCACCAGCGATCGCAATGAACTTACGGCGTGAAAAATTAGACATAGATCCTCCCAACAGAGCGTAAGGCTCTGCAAAAAATTGCTGAATATAAACGAGAGTGAAAACCTAAAGTCCGTCAATCAAACCAGCGGAGCACGGAGGATTATTGAAATCGCTACGGTTTCATACTGGTGTCCAAGCAATCGATTAATGCCTTGTACCGATTACTTAAACTTATGTTGATCTGAAGGTGATTTAGTGCGTCTAAGTAGTAACTATAAGACCCCTCACGTCAAATTTTGAAACAATTATTAAATTTGATTGATAAGTTTTACTTTAGCTAAAAGCCTGAAATCCTCTAATTTCATACAATATGAACAAGAACCGCTATTAAGTATTGAGAATTCATAGGACCCATACGCAGGTCAAGTCTCTAAAAAATAGAAATGGCCAACACCTTGCTGATAAACCGATGGCGTTACAGCGCCTCGCGCTTGGATAAATTCAATTTTTCGATAAAAGGCCGTGCGGAGCGCGGCTTTTTATCAGAAACCTGTACCTCATGCACTTAAAAATGCACTTAAAAAGTGCTGTATCTATGGTTGATAGTTGGTCTGCTAATTGTTTAATACAAAACTCATTGAGGCGCTCGATTAGGCACAATAAATCAATCCATAAATTTCGCTTTTATCCCCTATTTCCTCTGCCGTTAGGATTAGATTTATTTGAATGCGACATTGGGGGATACCATTGGGCTAGGTTTCCTGGAATCCAACTCAGCGATTTGGACAGGTTCTGTGTAGGAAATCAGTAAATTGTTAATTTCGATACACTTTGTCAACATTTCCAACGTTCCTGGCACACTCCCTGAATTTCTTGGAAGACTAGTAAAAGTAGGGTGTAGAGAGCTAGAGAGTTTTTTCAAACGTTCTACTTCATGCACTAAAAGTCCTGTAAAACAAAGTCCTGTAAAACGTCGCTTGAAAAGTTTTAAGCTAATTTTGCGTGCGTATGTCTGCAAAGCATCTGCGTTGGCGCTAAATTGCAGCGTTAGAGTTAAGAGGCTTTCTGCATCGGGTTGAGAAGGAGGTTTGGATATGGGTATCGCTACAGTAAACCCGGCGACTGGGAAAACGATTCAAACGTTTGAAGGGCTAAGTGATCCGGCGATCGCCCTCGCGATTGACACTGCACACCACTGTTTTGGGCAATACCGGCAGACATCATTTGCACAACGAGCGACTTGGCTTCACGCTGCTGCTAGCCTTTTAGTCAGTGAAAAGGAAACGTTTGCTAAAACGATGACCGTAGAAATGGGGAAACCCATTACAGCTTCAATTGCCGAAGTGGAAAAATCTGCCGCCGTCTGCCGTTACTATGCTGACCACGCCGAGCAATTTTTGGCACCCGTCAGCGTCGAAACCGATGCCAGCAATAGTTACGTGTGTTATCAACCGTTGGGTATTGTCTTGGCGGTAATGCCGTGGAATTTTCCATTTTGGCAGGTATTTCGGTTTGCGGCTCCGGTGCTGATGGCGGGCAATGTGGGGTTGCTTAAACATGCCTCCAACGTGCCGCAGTCGGCCTTGGCGATCGCCGATATCTTCCGACGAGCTGGCTTCCCAGAGGGTGCCTTTCAGACTTTGTTAGTAGGTGCAGACAAGGTAGCCCAAATCATTGCCGATGAGCGTGTCAAAGCCGCCACCCTCACGGGTAGCGAACCCGCCGGAGCCAGCCTTGCTGCCGCTGCCGGAACGCAAATCAAAAAAACCGTGCTGGAACTAGGCGGCAGCGACCCGTTTATCGTCTTAGAAAGCGCAGACCTGGAAACAGCCGTGGCAACTGCCGTTACCGCCCGCATGATCAACAACGGCCAGTCTTGCATTGCCGCTAAGCGGTTCATTGTGCAAGAGTCGATCGCCGATGCATTTACTCAAAAACTAGTCGAAAAATACGCTGCTCTTAAAATTGGCGATCCGCTGCTACCTGACGTACAAATTGGTCCATTAGCTACACCAGCCATTTTTCAGGAGGTACATCAACAGGTACAAAGCTGCATTGCTATGGGCGGTCAGGTGCTAATTGGGGGTGATCCTGATGCAGTTTGTACCCGGTCTGATCCCGCTTTGAGTCAGGGTAATTTTTATCCCCCTACAATTGTGGCTAACTTGCCCCAGGATGCGGCGATCGCCCAAGAGGAAATCTTTGGCCCCGTTGCCATGCTGTTTCGCGTCGCAGATTTAGATGCGGCTATTCACTTAGCCAATGACACCCCCTTCGGGTTAGGGTCTAGCGCTTGGACTCAAATTTCAGCAGAGCGCGATCGCCTCACGAATGAACTAGAAGCAGGCTCAGTCTTCATCAATGGCATGGTCAAATCCGATCCCCGTCTTCCCTTTGGCGGGATCAAGCGCTCCGGCTACGGTCGTGAACTCGGCAGCCAGGGAATTCTTGAGTTTGTCAATGTCAAAACGGTTTGGGTGAAGTAAACGCTGAAGGACAAAATATGACTGATCTAAACACCGCTGAACTATTAGTGAAATGCTTAGAAAATGAAGGGGTCGAATATATATTTGGCTTGCCAGGTGAAGAAAACCTGCATGTTTTGGAGGCGTTAAAGCACTCCTCAATTCGGTTCATTACGACGCGCCATGAGCAAGGTGCTGCGTTTATGGCAGATGTGTACGGGCGGCTAACCGGTAAGGCCGGGGTCTGCCTCTCTACTCTGGGGCCAGGTGCGACTAATTTGATGACGGGTGTGGCCGATGCCAATTTGGACTGCGCGCCGTTGGTGGCGATTACCGGGCAGGTGGGTACGGATCGGATGCACATTGAGTCGCACCAATATTTGGATTTGGTCGCGATGTTTGCACCCGTAACCAAGTGGAACACTCAGATTGTGCGACCGAGCAATACGCCCGAAATCGTTCGCAAGGCGTTTAAAGTGTCGCAAAGCGAAAAGCCAGGTGCCGTTCATATTGACCTGCCAGAAAATATTGCGGCGATGACTGCGGTGGGTCAGCCTCTGGTCACTCGTGAAATTGAAAAGGTGTATGCGTCGTTTAGAAGCATTGAACTGGCGGCAGCGGCGATCGCCTCTGCAAAAAATCCCATTATTTTGGTAGGAAATGGGGCAATTCGGGCACAGGCGAGTGAGTCAGTCACCCAATTTGCCACCCAGCTTAATATTCCTGTTGCCAACACCTTTATGGGCAAGGGCGTAATTCCCTACACGCATCCTCTGTCATTATGGGCAGTTGGGCTACAGCAGCGTGATTATATCAATTGTGGGTTTGACCAAACCGATTTGGTCATTTGCATTGGGTATGATCTGGTTGAATATTCGCCCAAGCGATGGAATCCAGATGGCACTAAGCCCATTATCCACATTGGGCAAACCCCTGCCGAAATTGACAGTAGCTACAATCCTTTGGCAGAAGTGGTGGGCGATATTTCTGATTCGTTAGCTGAAATTTTAAAGCGGGTCGATCGCAGCGGCAAACCGCAACCCCACGCAATTCAACTGCGTGCCGATATCCAGGCAGACTATGAGGAGCACGCGCACGATGACGGCTTTCCGATCAAACCGCAAAAGCTAATCTACGATCTGCGGCAGGTGATGGGTCCCGAAGATATTGTGATTTCAGACGTGGGTGCCCACAAAATGTGGATAGCTCGGCATTACCACTGCGATCGCCCCAATACTTGCATTATTTCCAACGGCTTCGCTGCCATGGGGATTGCCTTGCCGGGGGCGATCGCCGCTAAACTTGTAGCTCCCAATCGTAAGGTCGTCGCAGTCACTGGAGATGGCGGATTTATGATGAACTGCCAGGAGCTAGAAACCGCGCTGCGGATCAACACGCCCTTTGTCACGATTATTTTTAACGATGGGGGCTATGGGTTAATTGAGTGGAAGCAGTTTAACCACTTTGGCGAGTCATCTTTTATTAAGTTTGGCAATCCTGACTTTGTTAAATTTGCCGAGAGCATGGGGCTAAAAGGCTACCGCATTAATGCCAGCACTGATTTCATTCCTATCCTCAAAGAAGCATTGGCGCAAGACGTGCCTGCGATCATCGACTGTCCAGTGGACTACCGCGAAAACCTGCGGTTTAGCCAGCGCTCAGGCGATCTAACCTGCACAATTTAGACCACTTGCTGAAGTCACGGTTGAGAGATGTCCGAAGTATAGCCATCGCCACGAAGGTTAGGACATGCCAGCGTCATTCCCGTTTCCACGGGAATGACGCTGGCACCTGTCGAGCAGATGGATTCCCGCCTGCGCGGGAACGACAGGGAGGCGTCCTATTGATCATGGCTACGGCTATACCTCTCTCGACCGTGAATTTATCCCTAGTTACGAAGTACTTTAGTTTGGACTAACTTTGAAGAGAGAGGCAGTCAATGAGAGACACCGACTGCCGTAAGGTCAATGAAGTATTCATCACATTGACCTCATGATTTTCAAACAACTTCAGC
>Ga0105046_10005014_pt1 | contig 21010 bp, 19 predicted proteins | sample MAT03_FD_78385 | JGI IMG/M metagenome (GOLD analysis project Ga0105046, IMG submission 78385) | Freshwater microbial communities from Lake Fryxell liftoff mats and glacier meltwater in Antarctica - MAT-03 (megahit assembly) | ecosystem: Environmental > Aquatic > Freshwater > Ice > Liftoff...
GCTGAACCTGGTGGGCGATTACGGCGGCGGCGCGCTGTATCTGGCCTTTGGCGTGATGGCCGCGTTGTATGAACGCCAGCGCTCTGGCCTGGGCCAGGTGGTGGACGCGGCGATGGTGGACGGCGCGTCGTCGCTGGCTTCCATCTTCCACGGCCTGCGCGCCGCAGGTCAGTGGAACGAGGGCCGGTCGTCCAACCTGCTGGACGGCGGTGCACCTTTCTACGACACCTACGAAACCGCCGACGGCCGCCACATCAGCCTGGCACCGCTGGAACCCAAGTTCTTCGCGCAACTCGCCGAGGCGCTGCAACTCGAACCCCGCTTTGTGCAGCGCCAGTACGACCGCCGCTTGTGGCCCGAGATGCGCGCTGCCATCACCGCCGCGGTCAAACAGCGCAGCCGCGACGCGTGGTGCGCGCGGCTGGAAGGCAGCGACACCTGTTTCGCGCCTGTGCTCAGTTTCGCCGAAGCGGCCACCCACGGTCACGCCGCTGCGCGGGCGGCTTTCATCGAGATCGACGGCGTGACACAACCCGCACCAGCCCCCCGCTTCGATCGCACACCCGCCGGGCTGCCCCGCGCCGCGCCCAGCGCGGGTGCCGACACCGCCGCCGTGCTGCGCGAAGCCGACTTCAGCCCGGCCGAAATCGAAGCCTTGATAGCGCAAGGAGCCGCCCGATGAGTGACCGCGAATGCATGACCCCCGAACACCTCACTCCGGCTGGCGCACGCCGTGCCGCTTCGGTGCTGCTGCTGCGCGACGGCGAGCGGGGCCTGGAAGTGCTGATGCTGCGCCGCGCCGAGCGCGAAGGCGACATGCGCAGCGGCGCCGTGGTGTTCCCGGGTGGCATGCTTGAAGCGGCAGATGCACAGGCCCACGCCAGGTGCCTGGGTACCGACGACGCCGACCTCAGCGCCCGCATGAGCCTGCCACGCGGCGGACTGGACTACGCCATCGCGGCACTGCGCGAAGCCTTCGAAGAAGTGAACCTGCTGCTGGTCGACGGCCCTGTGGAGATGGACGTTCTGCAGGACTGGCGTGAGCAGATGCAGACCGGCCGCAGCGGCATCGCTCCGATGCTCGAAGCGCAAGGCCTGCAACTGGACTTGCGCGGCCTGGTGTATTGCAGCCACTGGCTGACACCGCCCGGCCTGCCCAAGCGCTTCGACACTCGCTTCTTCGCCGCGCTGGCACCGGCAGGCCAGGTGGCGCAGGCCGACGAAGGCGAAGCGCAGGAACTGATGTGGCTGACGCCACAAGCAGCGCTGTCACGGGAACGCGGATTGAAGCTGATGCCGGTGACCCAGCGCACGCTGCAAGACCTGGGGCGCTACGCCAAGGCGGAGCATGCGCTGGCCGCGTTCGCTGCGCAAACGCACGTTCCGTTGACGATGCCGCGCCGCGCCATCGGGCCCGAGGGCGCGCGCGTTGTGCTGCCCGACGAGTACGCGCACGCCGAAGTCGGCAGGCTCGATCCCGACGGCCGCGGCAATGTGTCTTGCGAACTGCTGCCCGACCGTGCCGTGCGGCTGTCGTCCCGCGTGCTGCGCATCACCGCCCCGAACCCGGGGGTGATGACGGGGCCGGGCACCAACACTTACCTGGTCAGCGACCCGCAAGGCCAGGGCTGGACAGCGATCGACCCGGGCCCCGTCAGCGCCGAACACCTGCAGACGCTGCTGCGACTGCTGCCCGGGCCCCTGATGCGCATCTTGGTGACGCACACCCACTGCGACCACTCGCCCGGTGCCGCCGCCTTGTCGCAGGCCACTGGCGCGCCGGTTTGGGGCCGTGTGGCCGCGCATCAGCTTTGGCAGGACGACAGCTTCAGCCCCGCGCACCAGCCCCAGCACGGAGACCTCATCACCGTGGGCCAGGGCAGCACGCTGCGGGTGATCCACACCCCCGGCCACGCCTCGAACCACCTGTGTTTTTTGCTGGAAGAAGAGAAGCTGCTTTTCACTGGCGACCAGGTCATGCAGGGCAGCACGGTGGTGATCAACCCGCCCGACGGCGACATGTCCGCTTACCTGAGCGCATTGCAAGGGCTGATGGAGGAAGACCTGGATTGGCTGGCGCCGGGCCATGGCTTCCTGGTGGCGCAACCGAAGCAGGTCTTGGCGGCCCTGATTGCGCACCGCCTGCGACGCGAAGCCAAGGTGCGTGCCGGCCTGGAAGCGGCGGCGCAGCCCGCGAACCTGGACTATTTGGTGCAGCGGGTTTACGACGACGTGCCCGCAGGCCTGCATGGGCTGGCCAAACGGTCCTTGCTGGCCCACCTGCTGAAGTTGCAGGCCGATGGGGTCGCCGCGGCGGCGGCCGGATCGGGCGACGAGGTTTGGTGCTCAGTCGGCCAAACGGTCTGAAAGGGCGGGTGTTTGCCACTGCCCGTCGATCAGCACCTGGTGCGGGCCGAACTGTGACTTGTAGGCCATCTTCGGGCTCCGTTCGATCCAGTACCCCAGGTACAGGTGGGGCAGCTTCAGCAGCCGCGTCTGTTCAACCTGCCACATGACGCTGTAGGTTCCGTAGCTGGCGTTCGGGGTGTCTGGGTCGTAGTAGGTGTAGACGGCCGAAATGCCGTCGCTGAGCACGTCGACGATGCACACCACCCGCAGTACGCCCAGGCTGTCGTCCGCGGTGGGTTCGCGGAACTCGACCAGGCGCGAATTCACGCGGCTTTGCAGCAGGAACTGCGTGTACTGGTCGACGCTGTCCTGGTCCATGCCGCCGCCTTCGTGGCGGCCGCTTTGGTAGCGCAGGTAGAGCTGGTAGTGCTCGGCCACGAAGCCCAGGCGCAGCACACGCGCCTGCAGCCCCGCGTGTGCCTTGAAGGCCCGGCGCTGGCTGCGTGTGGGCTTGAAAGTTTCTACCGGCACACGCAGCGGCACGCAGGACCTGCAGCCGTCGCAATACGGCCGGTAGGTGAACATGCCGCTGCGCCGGAAGCCGGCGGCCACCAGGGTTGAATAGGTGTCGGCGTGGATCAGGTGGCTGGGTGTGGCCACCTGCGAACGGGCCTGCCGGTCAGGCAGGTAGCTGCAGGGGTAGGGTGCTGTTGCGTAAAACTGCAAGGTGCCCAGCGGCAATTCGTTCGGGTGTGTCACGCCGTGCTGGAAGCTGTGGTGGGGGCCGGGTTGGTGGGAACTTCAGTGCTGGTTGAGCTGGGCGGTAGCAGCAAGCGCCAAGCACTTTCATCATAGGTCCAAGGCAGCAGGTTCGGCTGCGCGAGGGCCGACTCGAGGTGCACTTCGAAAGCGCTGCGGCCTATTTCTTGTCCGCCGAAGCTGGCGAGGTGGTCGGTGTTCTGCTGGCAGTCGATGAGCGTGATGCTGCGCGCGCGGCAGGCGGCCACCAGCGCGGCCAGGGCGATTTTCGAGGCGTCGGTGCGGTGCGCGAACATCGATTCGCCAAACACCATGCGCCCGATGTTCACGAAGTACAAGCCGCCCACCAGGCTGCCGTTTACCCAAGTTTCGGCGCTGTGCACGCAGCCGGCTCGGTGCCAGGCGATATAGGCGTCGGCTATCGATTGCACGATCCAGGTGCCGTTCTGGCCGTCCCGAGGGGTGGTGGCGCAGTGGTGGATCACCTGCGGGAAGTCGCTGTCGAAGCGCACCTCGCAGCCAGGCGTGCGCACAAAGCGCTGGATGGTCTTGCGCAAGGATCTCGACAGCTTGAAGTCCGCAACCGGCAGCACCATGCGCGGGTCGGGGCTCCACCACAGCGCGGGCTGGCCGGGGCTGAACCACGGGTAGATGCCTTTGCGATAGGCCTCGTTCAGGCGCTCGGGCGTCACATTCCCGCCCGCAGCCACCAGGCCCGGGGCGTCGCTGTCCGGCCCAAGCGCCATGCACGCGGGCGGCAGCGGCGTGTCGTCGTCGATCCAGTTCAGCACGGACCGGGCCCTTCCAAAAGGTTCAGCTGTCAGTCGTGGCTGCCAGTCTTAGCGGCCAGCGCCAAGTTGCATCCACAGGAAGCTGTACTCCAAGGCCGACATCTGCGCGCGTTGTCCGTTGTCGGCTGCGCCGCCGTGCCCGCCTTCGATGTTCTCCCAGTACAGCAGCGCGTGTCCCTGGTCCATCATCTTGGCGGCCATCTTGCGGGCGTGTCCGGGGTGCACGCGGTCGTCGCGCGTGCTGGTGGTGAACAGCACCTTGGGCATTTTCACGCCGGCCTTCACGTTCTGGTAAGGGCTGTACTTGCTGATCCAGTCCCATTCTGCGGGCTTGTCGGGGTCGCCATATTCAGCCATCCACGACGCGCCAGCCAGCAGCTTGTTGTAGCGCTGCATGTCCAAGAGCGGCACCTGACACACCACGGCGTTGAACAGCTCGGGGCGTTGCACCATCACCGCGCCGACCAGCAGGCCGCCGTTGCTGCCGCCCTGGATGCCCAGGCGCTTGGGCTGTGTCACACGGCGGCGGATCAGGTCTTGCGCCACTGCGGCGAAGTCTTCGTAACTTTTTTGTTTGTTGGCCTTGATGGCCGCCTGGTGCCAGCCTGGGCCGAATTCGCCGCCGCCACGAATGTTGGCCAGCACGAAGACCCCGCCTCGGCCAGTCCAGGCGCGCCCGATGCCGCCTGAGTAGAACGGCGTCAGCGAGACCTCGAAGCCGCCGTAGCCGTAGAGCAGCGTCGGATTCTCGGCGTCGGGTTTGGCACTCTTCGGCCAGATGATGAAGTACGGCACGCGGGTGCCGTCCTTGCTGGCAATGAAGCGTTGTTCGGCCCGCATGCCGGTGGCGTCGAAGAAGCTGGGGCGTGACTTCAGCCGCTCGCGCTCGTCATGCCCCGTGCGACCCAGTTGCAGCGAATCGGGGCTGAGGAAGTCTGCGGCATTCAGCAGGTAGTGCTCGGCCAGTTCGTCCTTTGCCAAAGAAGTGTCGTGCAGCGCGGTCACGCTGAGCTGCCCCGGGTAAGGCGCCTGCATCTCGCGGCGCACCCAGCTATCGGACTTGGCCACGTCGCTGCCCGGTGCCTGGTGCCATTCCAGCAGCTTGCTGGCCACCTTGTCGAGCACGTTGACGATGACGGTGTCGCGGGTGCGGGTGTAGCCCGACAGCGACCGCGTGGCCGTGGGCACGAACAGCGCCGTGAAGCGCCGCTCGCCGCGCAGGTAGGCGGCCGCGTCGCCCACCAGCAGCGAGCCGCGCAGCCAGGTCTTGCGCTCGATCTTCCAGTCGCTGCGCAGTTCGATGTAGACGTGATCGCGGTCGAAGGCCAGTTGCGCGTCTTGCGGCTTGTCGATGGCCACCAGCTTGTCGCCCTGCAGCAGGAACATCAACGAGTTGTAGAAGTCCAGCGAACGCACGAACAGCGTGCGCTCGAAGCCGGGCGTGCGGTCGACGCTGACGCCCACCGCCACATCCTGCTGCTGACCTTCGAAAACCGTTACGGCCTCGGCCAGCGGCTGGCCTCGCTTCCAGCGCTTGATCACACGCGGGTAGCCGGAATCCGTCAGCGAACCGGCGCCGAAATCGGTGCCCACGTACAGGTGGCTGCCGTCCATCCAGGCCAGGTCGGACTTGGCCTCGGGCAGCGCGAATCCGCCATCAACGAAGCGCTTGGCAACGGTGTCGAACTCGCGCACCACCGAAGCATCGGCACCGCCGCGCGACAGCGAAACCATCGCCATGCGGTAGTCGGGCGACAGCGGGGTGGCACCTGCCCAGACCCAGTTCTCCTTCTCGGCCTTGCCGAGCGCGTCGACGTCGATGACTGTTTCCCAGTTCGGCTGAGCCTTGCGGTACTCGGCCAGCGTGGCGCGACGCCACAGCCCGCGCGGGTTTTCGGCGTCGCGCCACAGGTTGTAGAACCAATCGCCTCGGCGCGTGACGTAGGGAATCTGTTCCGTCGAATCAAGCACCTCGCGGATGCTGCTGCGCAGCGCCGTGAAGCCCGGCTGCGCTTGCAGCAGGCCTTCGCTCTGCGCATTGCGCTCGCGGACCCAGGCCAAGGCCTTTTCGCCCTGCACGTCTTCAAGCCAGAGGTAGGGGTCTTGTTCAGTGGATGTAGGCATGGGCTTCGGTGCTTGGGCAATCGAAAAACGGGGCACCCAGCCGCCCAGCGTGGCGGTGGGCAAGGCGACGGCAGACAGAAAATGGCGACGCTTCATTTGGCAGGGGCCTTCAACACCAAGGGATTGATCTCGACACTGCGCTCGGCGTTCCCCACCCAGACGCCGCCGTCCTGCACGGTGACCTGCAACTGCATCGAACGGTCGGACAAGGTGGCCAATTCCTGGCTTTGCGCGGCCGGGATCTGCCAGATCGTGAGGTTTTTCAGGCGCGTCAACTTGTTCTGGATGCCCGCCCACCAGACGGCCGTCGAACTGGCGTAGCCGTAGAGGGTGACGCGGTCTGCGCGGCTGCACGCGCGTGAAAGGCGGCGGTCGTCGGGCTGGCCCATTTCCATCCAGTGGCGCAACCGGCCGTCCAGGCTGTGCTGCCAGATGTCGGGCTCGGAGTCGTCGGCCAGGCCGCGCGCGAACACCAGGGCACCGTCGTGGTCGTCGGCCGGCACATTCAGGGCGAAGGCCAGCAGTCGAATCATCATGCGTTCGTCGGTTTCCGACGGATGCCGCGCCAGCGTCAACGCATGCGTGGCGTAGAGATTGCGGTCCATGTCGGCGATCTGCACCTGGGCTTTGCAGACGGTGGACTTCAGCGCCATGGCTGTGCTCCGCGCTTCGTCGGTAGGGTGGCCGTGGGGGGCAGGGGCCTTGGGCTCGGCGGGTCTTGCAGGTGCATGGGTGGGCGTTCTTCGAGGCAGCCGCCGACTGTGCCACAGGCCTGTCACCGATCATGTTGTCGGCGCTGGACCGATCTGGGGGGTGGCATCATTCGCGCTCTTGACGCGTGTAGCGGCCGCAGCCCACTGGCACCGGCTTTTGGGCGGCACGCCGAACCCCGAACCCCGAACCCTGTTACTCCGACCATGAGCCTGACGATGAAGATGCCTCGCAAGCCCCTCTTTCCCTCTTTGACGCTGGTTTTGTTAACAGCCCTGAGCTTGAGCGTTGCGCACGCGCAAGCCCAGACACAGACGCTGACGCCCGCCAAGCCCGCCCCGGCCAAGCCCGCCGCCACGGCCGCGCCTGCGAAGGCGGCGGCACCCGCTGCGGAAGGCGGCAAGACCATGTCGATCGGTGGCGGCACGGCTTCATCCAGTTTGCCCATCCTGACGCGTGAAGAGTTGCGCATCTGTCTGCAGCAAGAAGAGTCCATCCGAACCCGCCTGACTCCCCTTGTGAGCAGCCGTGCGCCGCTGGACAAGGAAAAGGCCGATTTGGCCGTTAGCCAGCAAGGTCTGCGCGATCAGCGCAGCCCACTGGATGCCATCAAGAAGGAAACCGAGGAACTGAACCAGCGCATGCGCGATTTCGGCGTCCGAGTGGACAGTTGGAACGAGCGCACGGCCGCCCTCAACGAAACCAAGCCCACCGGCACCAAGGCTGAGCGCGACCGCCTCGCCCTGAACAAGGACCGCGAGGAGATCGGCGTTCAGCAGAAGGCCCTGGAAACCGATCGCAGCGCACTGGCTGCCAAGGCCGAAAGTGTGGTCGCTGCCTACAACGCCAAGGCCAGCGACCTGGACGCACGCGTGGTGTCGTGGAACACCCGCAACGAGGCCTGGAACAAAATCTCGCGCGACATGGAAGCCGAGCGCAGCAAGTGGACCGACAACTGCGCCGACCGCCGCTTCCGCGAAGAAGATGAAACCGCCATCAAGCGCGGCAAGTGAGCCAATTCTCATGAGCGACAACAACCCCCTGCTGCAGGACTGGGACACTCCCTACGGCCTGCCTCCTTTCGATCGCCTGCTGGTGTCGCATTTCGAGCCGGCTTTGCTGCTGGCGATGGAGCAGCACCGCGGCGAGTTGGCCTTGATCGGACACCGCAAGGGCGAGGCCACCTTCGACAACACGGTGGCGGCGTTCGACCGCGCGGGTTCTTTGCTGGCCCGCGTGGCGGCCACCTTCTACAACCTCACCGCTTCGGCGACTGGCCCGGAGCTGCAAAAAGTGCAGATGGCCATGGCCGGCCCGATGGCCGCGCACAGCAGCGCGGTGTACATGGACCAGCGCGTGTTCAAACGACTCGACGCCGTGCACACGCAGCGTGCGGGGCTGGGTTTCAGCGCCGAGCAACTGCGCCTGGTCGAACGCCTGCATCTGGACTTTGTGCGTGCCGGTGCCCGGCTTGCGCCTGCGCAACAGGCCCGGTATGCGCAAGTCATGGGGCAACTGGCCAAAGCCACCACGCGTTTTGGGCAGAACGTGCTGCACGACGAGTCGAACTGGCATCTGCCGCTGCTGACCGAAGCCGACATGGCCGGTCTGCCAGACTTCGTGCGCAACAGCGCCCGCCAGGCCGCTACGGAGCGTGGGGTGCACGGCGCGATCATCACGCTGGCGCGTTCGTTGATCGTACCTTTCCTGACGTTTTCGCAGCGCCGCGACCTGCGTGAACAGGCTTGGCGCGCCTGGGTCAGCCGAGGTGAACACGCCGGCGAGCACGACAACCGCGAAGTGGCCCGCGACATCCTGCGTCTGCGCAACGAACAGGCTCGGCTGCACGGCCACAAGAGCTACGCCGACCACGCCCTGACCGACACGATGGCCGGACAGCACACCCAGGTGCAGCAGTTGCTGGGCGAGGTCTGGCCGCGTGCGCTGGCCGCCGTCGAGCGGGAACGGCAAGCCCTGTTGGAAGCCATGGCCGCCGAGGGCCAGACCGGCGAGATCGAGTCCTGGGACTGGCGTTTCTGGGCCGAGAAGGTGCGCCGCGCGAAGTACGCGCTGGACGACGCCGAGGTGAAGCCCTATTTCGAGCTGGGCCGGGTGGCACTGGCCGCTTTCGATTGCGCGCAGCGGCTGTTCGGCCTGAGCTTCACGCACCGCGCCGACATCCCTGTCTATCACCCGGATGTGAAGGCCTACGAAGTGCGCAATGCCGCCGGTGCGGTGTGCGGCATCTTCCTGCAGGACAACTTCGCGCGCCCCAACAAACGCAGCGGTGCGTGGATGAGCAACCTGCGCTGGCAGCACCGTAACGGTGCTGGCGATGGCGATGGCGCGCAGTTGCCGGTGATCCTGAACAACAACAACTTCGCACGCGGCAGCGCGGGTGAGCCCACGCTGCTGAGCCTGGACGACGCGCGCACGCTGTTCCACGAGTTCGGCCACGGCTTGCATGGCCTCTTGTCGGACGTCACCTACGAACGCCTCTCGGGCACCCAGGTGTTGCGCGATTTCGTCGAACTGCCCTCGCAGATCTTCGAACACTGGATCGGCGAGACCGAGGTGCTGAAGCAGCACGCCCGCCACTGGCAGACCAACGAGCCGATTCCCAACGAGCTGATCGCCCGACTGAATCGCGCCCGCCAGTTCAACCAGGGTTACGAGACTGTGCGCTACACCGCCAGCGCCATCGTCGACATGGCCGCGCATGAGCTGACCGACGCCGAGCCGCCGGCTGACCTCTGCGCCTTCGAAGCGCAGGTCCTGCAGCAGCACGGCCTTCCAAGCGGTGTGGGTCTGAATCACCGCCTGGTGCACTTCCAGCACCTGTTCGCCAGCAGCGGATATGCCGCGGGCTACTACGTGTACCTGTGGGCCGAGGTGCTGGACGCCGACGGTTACGACGCTTTCAAGGAAGCCGGAAGCCCCTTCGACACCACGGTCGCGCAGCGTCTGCTCAAGCACATCTACTCCAGCGGCAACAGCGTCGAGCCCGGAGCGGCATTTGCCGCTTTCCGTGGTCGGGCACCGCGGGTGGAGCCGTTGTTGAAGAAGCGCGGCTTGCTGCAGTCGGCTTGAGGCGATCAGGCGATCAGACCATCCTGGCCGTGGCGGCCGCCACGCGTTGACCAAACAGCTTGGCCGTGGCGATGTCGCCTGGCACCATTTCGTCCACCGATGTATCCGAAGGCGTGGCCGTCATCAGCCCTGAGAACGAACCCACGTTGTTGATGCTGTCGCGTGTGGCGGCCTTGTCGTTGCTCGGCATCATGCCGGTGCCGACCCAGAACATGCTGTGCTGCTGGCTCAGCGTGAACAGATAGTGCAAACTGACGCTGCCCATGTCGGTCGGCGAACCGAACACGATGGTCTTTGCCGCGGCCAGTTGCTGCCAGCCGTCGGCCGGCAGGTTGCCTTCGGCGTCGATGGCCAACAGCGTGCCGCCTCCGCCTTCAGCCACCGCTTGGGCAACCTTCTGCGTGTGGCCGAAGCCGCTGTGATGGACGATGACCATTGGGCTCATGGCGTGATTCCTGTGGATTGAGGAAGTCGGATCGGTTACACGAGCTCGGCGGTTTCCCGAACTTCAAGGTGTCAGGTCGAACACCAGCACCTCGGCGTTCTGGCCACCTTCCAGCACCAGCCGGGTTTCGCGGTCCAGGCGCACGGCATCACCGGCTTGCAGTTCGTGGTCGTTGACGCGCAGGGCACCGCGAACCAGGTGCACATAGGCCAAGCGCGCAGGGTTCAAGGCCATCTCCGCGCGTTCGTCGCCGTCGAACAGGCCCGCGTGCAGGCTGGCGTTGGCGTGGATGGTCACCGACCCGTCTCGCCCATCGGGTGCCGCTACCAGGCGCAACTGGCCGCGCTTGCTGGCCTCATCGAAGTGCTTTTGCTCGTAGCCCGGCTCGATCCCGGTCTGGGCGGGAGTGATCCAGATCTGCAGGAAGTGCGTAGTGCGGTCCGCTGCATGGTTGAACTCGCTGTGGCGCACACCGCTGCCCGCGCTCATGCGCTGCAGGTCGCCGGGGCGGATCACTCCGCTGTGGGCACCGGTCGTGCTGCCGTTGCCCATGCTGTCTTTGTGGGCCAGTTCGCCATCGAGCACATAGCTGACGATCTCCATGTCGCGATGGCCGTGTGTGCCGAATCCCGTGCCAGGGGCGATGCGGTCTTCGTTGATCACGCGCAGATTCCCGACACCCATGTGGGCCGGGTCGTAATAGTCGGCAAACGAAAAGGTGTGATGACTGTCCAGCCAGCCGTGCTGGGCGCGGCCGCGGTCGGTTGACTTGCGAATCGTGATCATGGCGGTCTCCTGGTTCGAGATTCTGTACTGTGACTAGCATTGCGCCGCTGCGCGCTGAGCCACCTTGTCGAAGGCGTTCAAATAAGATGAAGGCATGGCCGACCGACTGCTTGCCCTGACTCCCGATGCCCTGGTGATGATGGACACCATCGCGCGCACCGGCAGCTTCGCCGCTGCCGCGCGTGAGCTTGGCAAAGTGCCCTCGGCGCTCACCTACAGCGTGCGCCAGTTGGAAGAAGCGCTGGATGTGCTGTTGTTCGACCGCAGCTCGCGCCAGGCGCAACTGACCGCAGCGGGCAGCGAACTCTTGCACGAAGGCCGCCGTCTGCTCAGCGAGATGGACGCCGTGGCCAACCGCGTGCGGCGGGTGGCCAGTGGTTGGGAAACGCAACTCGCCATCAGCGTGGAAGACATCCTGTCGATGCCCACCATCTTCGAGTTGGTGCAGGCGTTTTGCGAGATCCCGCCGGACAAGACCGTAGCTGCGCAGGCGCACAACGCCGCGCGCGATGATCAAGGCGGTCCCGCGACGCGGCTGCGCCTGCGCACCGATGTGCTCAGCGGCACCTGGGAGTCCTTGATCTCGGGGCAGGTGGATCTGGCCATTGGCGTCAGTGCGCGGCCCGGTGAACATGCGGGCATCGAGGTGCGCCCGCTGGGCAAGATTCCGTTTGTTTTCTGCGTCTCGCCGAACCACCCGCTGGCGCGCGCCGAAGAGCCGCTGACCGACTCGCAACTGGTCACCCACCGCGCCGTGGCGGTAGCCGACACCGCGCAGCGTTTGGCCCCCATGACCGTGAACCTGTTGCCCGGCCAGGATGTGCTGACCGTGCCTTCGATGCGCACCAAGCTGGAAGCGCTGCTGCGTTCACTGGGCTGCGGTTACCTGCCTGAACCGCTGGTGCGCCCGCATCTGGAAGCCGGGCGCTTGATCAGCAAGCCCACCTCGCGCGGGCCGATGGTCGCCGACCTGCATTACGCCTGGCGCGCCGACCGGGGGCCGCACAGCCTGGGCCGCGCCCTGCGGTGGTGGCTGGTCCAGTTGCAGAGCCCCACAACCCGCAAGGCGCTGCTGGAACGTCACGCAGGGCCTTTGGTTTGACCGCAGCGCTGGGTGCCTACCGGGGGCGGTTCGCGCCTTCGCCCACCGGGCCGCTTCACACCGGGTCGCTGGTCGCCGCACTGGCCAGTTGGCTCGACGCCCGCGCCCATGGCGGCCAGTGGCTGGTGCGCATCGAAGATGTCGACACGCCGCGCTGCTCGCCCCAGGCAGCCCAGACCATCCTGGCGCAACTGCAGCGTTGCGGGCTGGTGCCGGACGAGCCGCCGATGTGGCAATCCTCCCGGGCACCTGCGTACGAACTGGCGCTGCAGCACCTGCAGGAAAGCGGCCAGGCTTACCCCTGCGCCTGCACACGCAGCGACATCGAAGCGCATTGGCTGGCCCGCGATGTGGCCCATGCGCCAGGCACCGAGCGCATCTACCCTGGCACCTGCCGTGAAGGCCTGAAGGGGCGCACCGCTCGGGCGGTGCGCTTGCGCGTTGAAGGTCGTCTTGACTGGCGCGACCGCCGTTTGGGCCCGCAGACGCAGGACTTGGCGCAGGCGGTCGGCGATTTCGTGTTGCGCCGCGCCGACGGCCTGTGGGCCTACCAGTTGGCTGTGGTGGTCGACGACGCCGCCCAGGGCATCACCCACGTCGTTCGTGGCGAAGACCTGGCCGACAACACCGCACGCCAGATCGCGCTGCAGCAGGCCTTGGGCTTGCCCAGGCCCTTGTACCTGCACACGCCGCTGGCGATGGCGGCCGATGGCCACAAGCTGAGCAAGCAAAACGGTGCGCAAGCAGTCGATTTGACCGATCCGACGCGGGCTTTGCAGGCAGCCGCCCTGGTGCTTGGGCTGTCTCAAGTTGCGGCAGCGGCTGCAACTTCTGCCCCTGCCAATTCCTCTGTCATTCCCCGCGTCGTTCTCCCTGCGGAATGGCTCGCCCAGGCCGTGGCGTTGTGGCGCGACCGCTTGACTGCGTGCGGCCCGCAAGCGGCTGGGGTCATCGCCACCTGCTGAGTGCGGCAGCGGGCTGGCATCATCGCGACCTTTGCCAAGAAGGAACCAACCATGACAACCACCGAATCCGGCCTGCAATTCGAAGACACCGTGCTGGGTACTGGCGACGAAGCCGCTGCCGGCCACAACGTGAAAGTGCACTACACCGGCTGGTTGTACGACCCCACCGCCGACAACAGCCGCGGCAAGAAGTTCGACAGCAGCAAGGACCGCGGCCAGCCCTTCCGTTTTGGTCTTGGCCAGGGCCAGGTCATTCGCGGCTGGGACGAGGGCGTGCAGGGCATGAAGGTCGGCGGCACCCGCGTGCTGACCATCCCGGCCGAGCTGGGCTATGGTGCCCGCGGTGCCGGCGGCGCGATTCCGCCGAACGCCACCCTGGTGTTCGAGGTGGAACTGCTGGGGGTTTGAGCCGGCGTGCTTCAAACTATCTGCGATTCGTCCATTCATCGATCTCGACGGGACGCCACATGCTGAAAGCCAAATGGCTACAGGCCAGCCTCGGACTGGCGCTGGCTGCGACGCTGCAAGGCTGCGGCGGCGGTTCGGATGACCCGTCGCGTGCGGCCCAGCCCGCTGCCAAAGACCGTTCTATGGTGCTGGCAGCCGAAGCCTCGGCGGCGGTTGTGCGGCCCTTGAACATCACGGAATCCACCATCAAGCCCACCGTTTCGGCCGACCAGTTGATGAGCTGGGCTGAGTCCGAGTACCCCGCCTTGTTTCCGCGCGGCGTGCAGACCCAGCAACTGGTCTACGAGCAGAAGAAGTTCGCACTGCGCGCCTATCAGGCTGTGAAGACCGGCACCACCACCTACCTCGGCGTGACCCAGGGCGGCACCGTGTACGGTCTGGGTGACTTCACGCAGGGACAGATGCAGCGCCTGGGGTCGGTCGAGTCCTATGCCTGCCGGGTCACGGGTGCCTGCAGCGGGTCATTGAAGGCGATCCGGCGCATCTACGCGGATGCCGGCAGCCTGCAGTGCATGCCCGACACCGGCGTGTCGCTGATCGACACGCGCCGTCGGTTGACAGATGCGGGTGTGCGCGTCGGCGCTGCGAACTGCAGCTACAGGCCCGTGCTGGTGCCGGCGGTTTGCGGCGCATCCGACACCCGGATCTGGGTGTTCGAAGTCGAAGCCGCCGACCTGTCGCTGGTGTCGGCTGCCATTTTCCAGCCCATCGAAACGCTGAACGTGGGTACAGGAAATTCGCCAGAGTACCCCGTCAACGTCGAGCGGGCTTGCGACTACTGACAGCCTGCGCCTCAATATCGACCTCAAACTGAAGCCGTAGCGCATCAAAGTAAACAGGCCCGGATCGCGATGCGATCCGGGCCTGTTTCTCTTTAGGGGTTCAGCCCCCGAGGGGGCTTTTCCGCGGCGTTTTCTCTCAGCGCGCCGGACGTGGACCGGGCTTGGCGAAGGTCTTGCCAGCCGGCTTGAAGGGCTTGCCACCGGCGGGGCGCGGGCCGAAGCTCTTGCCCATCGGCTTGCCGCCACGCGGTGCGCCGGCCGGGGCCGTCATCAGCGGGGCCGAACGCTTGGGTTCCAGGCCTTCGATGGTGGCCAGGGGAATGCGCTGCGTGGTGTAGCGCTGGATGCGATGGATCATGCCGCTGTCACGGCGCTCGGCCAGCGTCACGGCCAGACCGGTGCGGCCGGCACGGCCGGTGCGGCCGATGCGGTGCACATAGTCTTCTTCCTTCATGGGCAGACCGAAGTTGATCACGTGGCTGATGGTCGGCACGTCGATGCCGCGGGCTGCGACGTCGGTGGCCACCAACACGCGCAGGTGCTTGCTGCGCAGGCCCTGCAACACGCGGTTGCGGCGGCCTTGCGGCATGCCACCGTGAAGGCTGGCCACGCTGTGACCCATTTCGTGCAGGCGGTCGGCCAGCCAGTCGGCGTCGCGTTGCGTGCTGGTGAAGACCAGGGCCTGGTCAACGTCGCGATCGGTCAGGATGCTGTCCAGCAGCGCATTCTTGTGCTCGAAGTCGTCAGCCCAATGCAGGCGCTGTTCGATGTCGGCGTGCGCTTCGGTGTGCGAAGCCACGTCGATGCGCTGCGGCGTCTTCAGCAGTTCGCTGGCCAGTTTGCCGACGTGGCCGGCGAACGTGGCGCTGTACATCACGGTCTGGCGCGTGGCCGGTGTGGCTTCGGTGATGTGGCGGATGTCGTCGATGAAACCCATGTCGAGCATGCGGTCGGCTTCGTCCAACACCAACATGTCCAGGCTGCCCAGGTTCAGCTTGCCGGCACCGAGGTGGTCGATCAGACGGCCAGGCGTCGCGATCAGGATGTCCAGCGGGCCACGCAAGGCGGCCAGTTGTGCGCCGTAAGGCACGCCGCCGACGACAGTGGCTACACGCAGGCCGGGCACGTAGCGGCCGTAGTCGCTGGCGGCCTTGGCGACTTGCATGGCCAATTCACGGGTGGGGCACAGCACCAGGACCTTGGGGCCCTTGGGCATGTCGCGGGGGTCACGACGCTGGCCTGGAGCGACCGGCGCCTGCGCGACACGGGAATTCAGAACGCGGGTCAGGGCCGGCAGGATGAAACTGGCGGTCTTGCCGCTGCCGGTGCGGCTGGAGACCATCAGGTCGCCACCCGCCAGGCCGGCCGGAATGGCCAGGGCTTGGACCTCTGTGGGTTCGGTGTAACCGGCGGCGGACAGGGCGCGGGACAGGGATTCGTGCAGGTTCAGGGCTTCAAAAGTCATCTTCGTTCTCGCTTCTTTTCTTTGCTCTCGGTACACCACAGGCGCGCCGTGCAGGTTGACGTGCACGCCAGGGCATACCAACGCTGCCTTGTGGGCAACGGGGTGGGGTCGCGGGGGGTAGGGTGCCCATCACAAGGACATGGGGCACCCGGGTACAGCGACGGCATCGCCGCCGACCCGAAAGACGCGCACTCTGAGCAAGAGTGGCAGAAGGCCGAAGGGGATGAACTAATGACCGGTCAGAAACCAGCCAAGCCCATGAGTGTAACCTCTTCGTCCCGCCGCATGCGGGTTTCTACGAAAGAATTCTCAGGTGGCCCTGTGAATGCGGGGTGCCAGCGCTTGCCACACCGGGCTCAGTCGCCCTGGCAGGTCGGGCAGGCTGCCAAGTTCGGTGCGGCTTTCGCCGGGGGAGTGGAAGTCGCTGCCGCGGCTGGCCAGCAAGCCGAACTCGACGGCTGTATCGGCGTAACGGATGTGTTCGGCAGCGCTGTGGCTGCCCGTCATCACCTCGACACCCCGCCCGCCGTGGGCGATGAATTCGGTGAATAGCGCGTACTCTGCCGTGGGGCTGAACTTGTAGCGGCCGGGGTGTGCGATGACGGCGACGCCGCCGGCCTGCGTGATCCAGCGCACCGCATCACCGAGCTTCGCCCAGTCGTGCGGCACATAACCCGGCTTGCCGTCGGTGAGGTACTTGCGGAAGACGCTGTGGGTGTCGGTGCAGATACCGGTTTCCACCAGGAACCGGGCGAAGTGCGTGCGCGAGATCAGGTCTGGGTTGCTGACGTAGCGCAGGGCACCTTCGTAGGCGGCTGGTATGCCCGCTTTGGCCAAGCCCTCGGCCATGTCCTTGGCGCGCTGCGTGCGACCGCTTCGTGTGGCGGCCAAGCCGGCCCGTATGCCGGCGTTCGTGACGTCGAAGCCCAGGCCGACGATGTGCACCGTTTCGCCAGCGAAGCTGACCGAGATCTCGGTGCCGGTAAGGTAGCTCATGCCCAGATCCAGCGCCGCTTCGCGGGCACGCGCTTGACCGCGCAGTTCGTCGTGGTCGGTCAGCGCCCAAAGCTCAACGCCTTTCGAAGCAGCCCGTTCTGCCAGGGCTTCGGGGGGCAGCGTGCCGTCTGAGACGTTGCTGTGGCTGTGGAGGTCGGCGTTGATCAAATGCACAGCGGCATTGTAAGAAGCCGGACCTCGCCGCGCTTGCGCAGGGTCCGCGCAGGTTCATTGCAGGTTCTTCGAAAGTTCAGCGCGCCAGTTCCAGCAAGCGTCCGCAGCGCGCGGCCAGTGTGGCGTCGTGGGTCACCAACACGAAAGCCATGCCTTGTTCGCGTGCCAGCGAGAGCATCAACTCAAACACCCCGTCTGCGGTGCCGCGGTCGAGGTTGCCGGTGGGTTCGTCGGCCAGAACGCAGGCTGGGGCCGCCACCAGCGCGCGGGCAATTGCCACCCGTTGCCTTTCACCGCCCGAGAGTTGCGCCGGGTGGTGCGACAGACGTGCGCCCAGGCCCACGCGCTTAAGCACTTCGGCTGCACGGTCACGGGCTTGCGTGTTGTCCATGCGGCGGATGCGCAAGGGCATGGCCACGTTGTCCAGCGCGCTGAATTCGGGCAGCAGATGGTGGAACTGGTAGACGAAGCCGAGGTGGCGGTTTCGCCACTGGCCTTGCTCTGTCGCGCTGAGGCTGGAGAGATCGCGCCCCATCAACTCGACGCGGCCCGAGGTGGGTGCGTCCAGCCCGCCCAGAAGGTGCAGCAAGGTGCTCTTGCCCGTACCCGATGCACCGACGATGGCCAGCGTTTCTCCGGCCTGCACCTCCAGGCTCACGCCCCGCAGCACGGTCACGTCGAGCGAATCGGCACCGCGGCCTTCGACAAAGCGCTTGTGCAGATCGACGGCTCGCAGCACGGTGCCGCTTTTCACTGAGTCGCCTCGGGGCACTTGTGTGGCTTCACTCATAACGCAGAGCCTCTGCCGGGTTCACGCGGCTGGCTCGCCAGCTCGGATAAATCGTGGCTGCGAAAGCCAACACCAGCGAAATGATCGTGATCGGCACGATGTCGCTGGCCAGTGGCTGGCTGGGCATGCGGCTGATGACGTAGATGCTGCCGGGCAAAAAAGCCACACCCAAAGCGCGTTCGATGGTCGGCACGATGACGTCGATGTTCACCGCCACCAGCAGACCCATGGCCACGCCCGAGAACGTGCCGATGATGCCGGACATGGCACCTTGCACGATGAAGATGCCCATCACGCTGCGCGGGCTGGCACCCAGGGTGCGCAGGATGGCGATGTCGGCACGCTTGTCAGTGACCGTCATCACCAGCGTGCTGACCAGGTTGAAGGCCGCCACTGCCACGATCAGCGTGAGGATGATGAACATCATGCGTTTTTCGATCTGCACCGCGTCGTACCAGTTGCGGTTGGTGCGGGTCCAATCGCGCACGATGACGGCCGGTCCCAGGCTCTGCTGCAGTTCGCCGCCGACTTGGCGTGCGCTCTGCACGTCTTGCACCCGCAACTGCACGCCCGTGGGCCCGCCGGTTTGAAACACGCGTGCTGCATCTTCCAGGTGGATCAGCGCCAGGCCGCTGTCGTATTCGTAGTGCCCGGCCTCGAAGGTTCCTACCAGCGTGAACTGCTTGAGGCGCGGCACCACGCCGGCCGGTGTGGTTTGGCCGCCGGGCGCGACGATGGTGACCTTGTCGCCCACCCGCGCGCCGATCATCCGGGCCAGTTCCACCCCCAGCACGATGTTCCACGCACCGGCCTGCAATTGCGCCAGCAGCGGTGCCTGCGATCGGGCCAGGTCCGTGACCTGCGCTTCCGCCACTGGGTCGATGCCACGCACCACCGCGCCGCGCAGTTCCTCGCCCGGCCTACCAGCGCCTGCGCCACGACGAAGGGTGCGGCACCGATGACGCGTTTGTCCTGCTTCGCAGACGCCGCGGTGGCTTGCCAGTCGGACAGGGCGCTGCCGCTTGCGTCGAAGACTTCGATATGAGCGATGACGCTGAGCATGCGGTCGCGCACTTCCTTCTGGAAGCCGTTCATCACGCTGAGAACGATGATCAGCGCCGCCACCCCCAGCGCGATGCCCAGCATGGACACGCCGCTGATAAAGGAGATGAAGCCGTTGCGACGGCCCGCGCGGCCGGCGCGGGTGTAGCGCCAGCCGATGTGCCACTCAAAAGGAAGGTTCATGCGTGATCGGAGTCCATGTGGCGCGCGATGCTAACGGAGCGGCCGGGATAATCAGACCGGATGCACCTGATGATTCCGTTTGCCGCGCCGCTGCCCGAGACCGGCCGCCTAGCCGCCCGTGGCCTGGCCTTGCCCAAGTTGCATGCCTTGCTGGCCCGACTCTCAGAGGTGGAACGCGACGCGGCCGACGAATGGAGCCTGTCACCCCCGCATGAGCGCGCCCTAGCCAAGGCGCTGGGCCTGCGAGGTGGCAGCGGTCAGCTGCCCTGGGCGGCCCGGCAGGCGCAGGCCGATGGCATCAAAGCGGCTGCCGCAGACGGCCTCGGCTGGGGCTTGTTGACGCCCGCCCACTGGCACCTGGGTACCGATCAGGTCAGTCTGATGGACCCCGACGCGCTGTCGCTGGACGAAGCCGGCTCCCGAGCGCTGTTTTCTGCGCTGGCGGATCTGTTCACCAGCGAAGGCTTCGCGATGCATTACGGCGCACCGCTGCGCTGGTACCTGGCGCATGCGTCGCTGGCGAACTTGGCCACGGCGTCGATCGACCGGGTTATCGGTCGCAACGTCGATGCCTGGCTGGGCACCGCGCCCACCTTGCAGCGCATGCGCCGCCTGCAGGCCGAGTGGCAAATGGTGATGTACACCCACCCGCTGAACGACGCCCGCGAGGCGCGTGGTCTGCTGCCGGTGAACTCTTTCTGGCTCAGCGGCTGCGGAGTCGGCCAGGCTGTCGATGCGCCGGAGCCGACGATCGACAGCCGCTTGCGCAGCCCGGCGCTGGCCGAGGATTGGGCTGCCTGGGTCAAGGCCTGGGACACCCTGGACGACGGACCGATGGCCGAGCTTCTAAGCCGTGCCGAGCGGGGTGCGGCCGCACGGCTGACGCTTTGTGGTGAACGCTGCTGGGCATCGTTCGAAGCCGCGCCGCGTGGCCTGGTGCAAAGGTGGCGTGCGATGTGGTCGCCGCCTCGCGCTGCGGCCTTGCTGGAGACCTTGTGATCCTGCAAACCCGCGACGTACCACCGCGCATCAGCTTCGCGCTGGAGCAGGCGGGCGTGCACCCGCTGCTGGCTCGCTTGCTGGCAGCGCGTGGGGTGCGCGCCGCTGAAGACCTGGACGACAGCTTGGCGAAGCTGCTGCCGCCCGAGCAGTTGATGGGCAGTGCCGAGGCCGGACGCATGCTGGCCGACGCCATCTCGGGTGGCTTGCGCATCTGTGTGGTGGCCGACTACGACTGCGACGGTGCCACCGCCTGTGCCGTGGCCTTGCGGGGCCTGAAGATGCTGGGCGCTGCGCCCGAGAAGGTGGGCTACGTGGTGCCCGACCGCGCGGTACACGGCTACGGGCTGACGCCCGCCATCGTCGACCTGGCCCTCGAGCGCCGAATGGGCGGTGTGGATCTGCTTGTCACCGTGGACAACGGCATCGCCAGCCACGCGGGTGTGGCCCATGCCCGGCAGCGCGGTCTGCAGGTGCTTGTGACGGATCACCACCTGCCGGCTTTGGTCGATGGCCTGATTTCGCTGCCTGAAGCCGACGTCATCGTGAACCCCAACCAACCCGCATGCGCCTTTGCCAGCAAGGCCTTGGCGGGTGTGGGCGTGATGTTCTACGTGCTCCTGGCTGCGCGTGCCGAACTGCGTCTCCGTGGGGCCTTCGACGCCGCCACGCAGCCGCGCCTGGACGCCCTGCTCGACCTGGTGGCGCTGGGCACCGTGGCCGACGTGGTCAAGCTGGACGCCAACAACCGCCGGCTGGTGGCGCAGGGGCTGAAGCGCATCCGCAGCGGGCGCATGCAGCCCGGCGTGGCGGCCTTGTTCCAGGCTGCGGGGCGCGATTCCAGCAAGGCCGCCGGCTTCGACTTCGGCTTTGCCTTGGGGCCACGCATCAATGCCGCAGGTCGGCTGGCCGACATGACTCTGGGCATCGAATGCCTGGTTACAGACGACGTCGGCCGCGCCGCTGAAC
>Ga0105046_10005016_pt1 | contig 20998 bp, 19 predicted proteins | sample MAT03_FD_78385 | JGI IMG/M metagenome (GOLD analysis project Ga0105046, IMG submission 78385) | Freshwater microbial communities from Lake Fryxell liftoff mats and glacier meltwater in Antarctica - MAT-03 (megahit assembly) | ecosystem: Environmental > Aquatic > Freshwater > Ice > Liftoff...
AAGAGCAACACCATCGTGCTGATGCTCAGGGTGGTGGAAAGGTCGGCCGTGGCCACGACCCGCAAGTAGTCCTTGAAGCCCAGAGCGGGGCCGGCAACCGTCCAGATCTGCGGCAGCAAGTCCACCGGCACCATATCCATGAAGTTCATCAAAAAGATCCAGACGAACACGATGAGCGCCAGCGGGCCGACGAAGCGGCGGCTCTGTTCGTTGTGGATCACGCTCTTGGCCTGGTTGTCCACCAGTTCGACCAGCATCTCGACGGCAGCCTGCCAGCGGCCAGGCACGCCTGAGGTGGCATGACGCGCACCCGTCCATAGCAGCAGCAGCGCCACCAAACCCAGCACACTGGAAACGACGATCGAGTCCAGATTGAACAGACTGAAGTCGACGATGCTTTTTTGCCTCACGCTCTCGAATGCAAAGTCCTTCTGCAGGTGCTGCAGGTGGTGGACGATGTACTCGCTAGCGGTTGGACCTTGTCCCTCGGCTGCTGCCATGTACGTTCCTGTCGATCAGTTCTTCTTCGAACCGCGCCACAGCAGCGCGACCCAATAACACTTCAAGCACAGCACCAGTCCCGCCAGCAAGGCCGGCCAACTCAAGGGCTGCACGATTTGCGGTGCCAGCATCAGCATGGCGACCGAAACCGCGATCTTCACCATCTCCCACACCATGAATCTGACAACGCTGGCGCTGGGCGACATGCTGGACAGACGGCTGGTCATGCCGCGCGCCATCAGCGCACCGGGCACCACCGCGGTGGCCGCGCCGTAAAGCGCGGACCACGCCACCGATTGCCTGCCGGTCATCCACCCCGCGACCAGCGCCACCACCACCCCCACTACCACCTGCACAGCCACCACCCGCCAAGGCGACAGCGTCGGGTTGCGGTCTCTGAGGGCCAGCGCTTCCTTGCGGGTCAGCGCCCGGGCGGCGGGGATCGACTCGGCGCCGTCGTCCTCAACCCAGCGGCCGACGCGTTGCTTGCGTTCGGTCATCAGATTGAAGAGTTGCAGGCAGCAAAGCCTCGGAATTATACGAAGAGTTGCAGGACATGCCGGGATATCCCTTACACCGGCGCTGCCTGGGGCCGGCGCGCGGCGTCAACTGCGGCGTGGCAACAACAGCGGCCGCCGCGCCCGATCAGCGAAACTCGCGCCCTGCGCAAAGTGGGCCGCCAGACGGAACCGCCGCGTGCCCCGCACACTCGAATGCCGACCATGCGCCTGCTCAACGGTACGTCCGCCCGCCTGTCCATCCAGCTAATCTGCCTGCTCGCCGCTGCCTGGCTGGTGTCGCCGCCGGCCGCGCTGGCAGCCGGCGTCATGGTCACCACGCCGCAGGTGCGCGCCGAACTGGTGGCGCATGCACCCGAGGGCGTGGCCGCCGGCAAGCCGCTGATGCTGGGTCTGAAGATCGAGCATCAGCCGAAGTGGCACACCTATTGGAAGAACCCGGGCGACTCGGGCCTGCCGACGACTCTGGACTGGACCTTGCCTGCGGGCTTTGCCGCCGGCGCGATCGAGTGGCCCACACCGCAGCGCCTGCCGCTCGGGCCGCTGATGAACTACGGCTTCGAGGGCACGCTGCTGCTGCCCGTGCGGCTGACGGTGCCGGCTGATTTCGCCGGCGATGCGTTGCGTGTGTCGCTGCGCGCCGAGTGGCTGGTGTGCAAGGACGTCTGCATCCCCGAGTCGGGCGAGTTCGTGATGGATGTGCCGGCGCGCGCGGCCAGCGCGCTGAACGGTGCGCTGTTTGCCGCTGCCGAGGCAGCGCGCCCGCGCGAAGCGCCCGACGCCAGGGCAGAAGCCCGCATCGAGAACGGCGCGCTGGCGCTGCGCGTGGCCGGCCTGCCGGCGGCATGGGCCGGACGGCAACTCGCCTTCCTGCCCGAAGACGGCGGCGTGATCGCCAACGCCGCCACACCCGCCGTGCAGTGGCAAGGCGCCCAGTGGAGCGCCCGCCTGCCGCTGGACGAGCAGCGCAGCGCCAGCCCAGAACGCATGACCGCCGTGCTGACCACGCCCGGCGAGCCGGCGGGCCTGCGCGTGAGCTTCGCGGTGCAGGGGCCGTGGCCCACCGTCGCGCCGTTGCCGGCGCTCGCGGCGGTGCAGCCCGCGCCAGCATCCACCACGCCACCGATGGGCCTGGCGCTGGCGCTGCTGCTGGCGCTGGCCGGCGGGGCGCTGCTGAATCTGATGCCCTGCGTGTTTCCGGTGCTGTCGCTCAAGGTGCTGGGCTTCGCGCGGCATGCGCACGACCGCCGCGCCGTGTTCGCCGGCGGGCTGGCCTACACGCTGGGCGTGGTGCTGTCGTTCGTCGCGCTGGCCGCGCTGATGCTGGCGCTGCGCGCCAGCGGCGAGCAACTCGGCTGGGGCTTTCAGCTGCAGTCGCCGGCATTCGTCGCCGCACTGGCGGCGTTGTTCACATTGATCGGCCTGAACCTCGCCGGGCTGTTCGAGGTTGGCAGCGTGCTGCCGGCTTCTTGGGCGTCGGCACGCGCACGCCATCCGCTGGCAGATTCGGCGTTGACGGGCGTGTTGGCGGTCGCAGTGGCCTCGCCGTGCACCGCGCCGTTCATGGGCGCGTCGCTGGGGCTGGCGGTCACGCTGCCCACGGCCCAGGCGCTGGCAATTTTCGGCGCGTTGGGCCTGGGCATGGCGCTGCCTTACCTGGCAGCCAGCGCCTGGCCGCAGCTGGCGCGTGCACTGCCGCGGCCGGGGCCGTGGTTGGCCACCTTCAGGTCGCTGATGGCCTTCCCGATGTTCGCCACAGTGGTCTGGCTGATCTGGGTGGTCGGCCAGCAGGTGGGCATCGACGGCGCCGCGGCGCTGCTGGCCACGCTGGTGGCGCTGGCCTTCGTCGCGTGGGCGCTGGGCAACCCGTCGTTGGGGCTTCGTGCGCGCACCGGGCTGGGCACGTTGGCGCTGCTGGTGCTGGGCGCCTCGCTGGTCTGGGCGCTGCCTTCGCTGCGCAGCGACGCACAGGCTGCGCCGACCGTCGGGTCGGCGAGCGGATCGACCAGCAGCAGCGCCGACGCCCGCTGGCAGCCCTGGTCGGCCGCCCGCGTGGCCGAGGCCACAGCAGCCGGGCGGCCGGTGTTCGTCGATTTCACCGCCGCCTGGTGCGTGACCTGCCAGTTCAACAAGCGCACCGTGCTCGCCGATGCCCGCGTGCTGGCCGATTTCGACGCCCGCCGCGTGCTGCTTTTGCGCGCCGACTGGACCCGGCGCGACGCCGACATCAGCGCAGAACTTTCGCGGCTGGGGCGCAGCGGGGTGCCCGTCTACGCGCTCTATGCCCCTGCTGGCGGGTCAACATCGGGCGCGGCGTCGGCAGCGCCGCGCATCCTGGCCGAAATTCTCGGCGTTGACGAAGTACGCGCGGCGCTCGCCGCCCTGCCCTGATTGCCCCTTCCCCTGCACTGAACCACACGGAGTCCCCATGAAGCACGCTTTGCTCACCGCTGCCTTGTTCACCTCATTGGCACTGGCTTCGGCCAGCGCGCTGGCCAACGCCACCGTCGGCCAGCCTGCGCCGGCCTTCAGCGCCGTCGACACCAGCGGCAAGACCGTCTCGCTGGCCGACTTCAAGGGCCGTCACGTGGTGCTGGAGTGGGTGAACCCGGGCTGCCCGTTCGTGCGCAAGCACTACGACAGCGCCAACATGCAGGCCACGCAGAAGGGCGCCACCGACAAGGGCGTGGTCTGGCTGGCCATCAACACCACGGCCACCGACGCCGGCGACTACCTGAAGCCGGCGGCGATGGCCGAGTGGATGAGCAAGCAGCGCGCCGCTGCCAGCGCGACGCTGATGGACAGCGACGGCAAGGTCGGCCGCGCCTACGGTGCGCGCACCACGCCGCACATGTACGTGATCAACGCCAAGGGCACGCTGGTCTATGCCGGCGCCATCGACAGCAAGGCCAGCGCGAACCCGGCCGACATCCCCAGCTCGACCAACCACATCAACGTCGCGCTGGCCGAGTCGCTGGCCGGCAAGCCGGTCAGCGTGGCCAGCACGCGGCCCTACGGCTGCTCGGTCAAGTACTCGTCGATGTGATCTGACGGCCCGGGTACCGAGGTCTCGGCCGTTTTCACGGCCGTTTTCACGGTAGTCGCCGGTATCGCTGCGCCAGAAGCGCGAACGCCTGGGCCGAGGCGGCGGCGTCGAAAGTCGGGCCGATTTCCTCGGCCAGGATCGACGCTACCGGCTCGGCCAGCGACTCGGCTGCCGCGGCATCCAGAAACAGCAGACGGCAACGGCGGGCCAGCGCGTCTTCCACGGTGCGCGCCATCTCATGGCGCACGGCAAAGCGCAGCATCGCCTCGGTCAGCACGGGGCGGCCTGATTCGGGGTCGTGCCAGAGCACACGTTCGGCACCCGGCAGCGCACGCACCGCATCGGCTTCGCTGCCGTACAGGTGCAGCCCAGCGGGCTCGCCCAGCGGGCGGCCGGGCGCCGCGCCCAGCAGCGGCAGCCGCTCGGTCACGCCGGCCGGCCGGCGCGGCAGCAGGCCGTGCGCCATGCAGCGGTCGAGCACGTCCTCGGCCATCGCGCGGTAGGTGGTCCATTTGCCGCCGGTGACGGTGACCAGTCCACTGCGGCCGACCAGCACGACGTGCTCGCGCGACAGCGCCTTGGTCGCGCCGCGGTCGCGGTCGCCGCCGCCCTCACCCGCGTGCGGACGCACCAGCGGCCGCAGCCCGACCCAGACCGAGCGCACATCGGCCCGCTGCGGCACGCGCGTCAGCACGCGGGCGGCCTCGCGCAGGATGAACTCGACCTCTTCGGCAAAGGGCTCGGGTTCGCGCGCCAGGTCGCGCCGCGGCGTGTCGGTGGTGCCCAGCACGGTCTTGCCCAGCCAGGGCACAGCGAAAAGCACGCGGCCGTCGGCGGTCTTGGGCACCAGCAGCGCGTGGGTGCCGGGCAGGAAGACGCGGTCCACCACCAGGTGCACCCCTTGGCTGGGCGCCACCAGCGGCAGGCTGGCGGGGGCAGCGGCGGACGCCGCTGCGGGGGCATCCATGTCGCGCAGCGCGTCGACCCAGACGCCGGTCGCGTTGACCACGCACCGCGCACGCACGGTGAAACGCCCGCCGCTCTCGCCGCTCTCGGCGTCGCTCGCGTGCACGCCGGCGACCCGGCCGCCTTCAAGCAGCAGCCCGCTCACCGGGCAATGGTTGAGCAGCACAGCGCCGCGCGCGGCGGCGGTGCGCGCCAGCAACACGGCCAGTCGCGCGTCGTCGAACTGCCCATCCCAGTACTTGACGCCGCCCCACAGGCCCTGCGCGCGCAGGCCCGGCAGCAGTTCACGCGTACGCCGCGCGCTCAACCACTCGGTGGCGCCCAACCCGCGTGCGCCAGCCAGCGCGTCGTAGGCCTTCAGGCCGATGCCGTAGAAGCCGCGCTCCCACCAGTGGTAGCCGGGCATCACGAAGGGCAGCGGCTGCACCACGTGCGGCGCGTTGGCCAGCATCGAACCACGCTCTCGCAGCGCCTCGCGCACCAGGCCGAGATTACCCTGCGCCAGATAGCGCACGCCGCCGTGCGCCAGCTTGGTGGCGCGCGACGAGGTGCCGCTGGCGAAGTCGTGCGATTCCAGCAGCGCCACCGTCAGGCCGCGCGCTGCGGCGTCAAGTGCCACCCCCAGGCCGGTGGCGCCACCACCGACCACCAGCAGATCGAACACGCAGTCCTCGCGCAGGAGCCGCAGCAGCGCGGCGCGCTCGAGCAGTGCCGCAGCCTGGGTCGGCCCGCTCACGCCCGCGCGAAGTTCAGCGGCAGCCCGGGCACCGCCACGCGCAGCCGCAGCACGCAGCCGGCCAGCGGCTGCGCCGCCAGCTCGGCCGCCGGGCGGCCCTGACGTGCGGTGGTGATGTACAGCGTGCGCAGGTCGGCGTCGCCGAAGCAGGGCATCGTCGGGCAGCACACCGGCAGCATCACGCTTTGAAGTTCGAGACCGTCACGGCCCAGCCGCACGAGGCGGCTGCCTTCATACATCGCCACCCAGTAGGCGCCCTCGCAGTCGACCGCGGCGCCATCGGGCCGGCCGCCATAGGCACCGGGGCCCTGCAGCGGCTGCGCTTCGGCGCGCGGCGCGAACTGCGCAAACACGCGGCCGCGCGACAGGCTGCCGGTGACGATGTCGAAGTCGAAGGCGCGCACCACGTGGGCGCGCGTGTCGGCCCAGTACAGCGTGCGGCCGTCGGGGCTCCAGGCCAGGCCGTTGCTGGTGCCGATGTCGCCGGCGATGCGCACCGCACTCGGCCCGTCCCAGCGGTACAGCGCGGCGGCGTTGCCGCGCTGCTCGTCGATCGTGCCCACCCACAGGCGGCCCGCGGCGTCGGCCTTGCCGTCGTTGAAGCGCAGGTGCTCTGGCGCATAGGGTGCGGCCGCCAGCTGCGTGCGCTCGCCTTTGCGGGGGTCGAAACGGAACAGCCCGTCACGCATCGCCAGCAAGAGCTGCCCGCCGGGCAGCGGCGCGGCGCAGCCGGGTTCGCTGTCGAGCGGCCAGTGGGTGTGGACAGCGCTGGCCGGATGCCAGCGGTGCAGGCCGCGGCCGGGGATGTCGCACCAGTACAGCGCGGCTTCGTCCGGGTGCCAGAAGGGCGACTCGCCGAGCAGTGCCGGCGGCGTGCCTGGCGGCAGCGGCAGCGCCTCGACGGGGCCGCTGACCACCGTCATGCGGTGCTCACCTCCAGCCGCATCCAGGCCTCGAAGCGCTGACCGGGCATCAGCGTGCGCAGACCATGTTGCGCCGGCTCGGCCATGTGGATGGCGTTGCTGACGTGGCTCACGGGCTCGACGCAGAAGTAGTCCTTCTGCGGCGGCGTGTAGACCACCAGGTAAGGCAGCGAGGAGCTCAGGCGCAGCGAGAGCCGCTCGTCGCGCAGCCGGGCGGCACCGCTCCAGCCCTCGAAGCAGTGGTCGAAGTCCATGTGCGCGATGTCGCCGTCGATGCCCGGCTGCGGCACGCGGCGCGTCGGCAGGCCGGTGGCGTCGCTCTCCCAGCGGTCTGAGAGTTCGATGTGCAGCCGGCTGCGCGCGCGCTTGGGAAAGTACGGGTGCCAGCCCAGGCCGGCCGGCTGCGCCAGCGTGGCGGTGTTGGTGAAGCAGGCATGCACCTCCAGCGCATCGGGTGTCAGCACGAAGCGCTGTTCGCACTCGAAGGCGAAGGGCCAGTCTTCGTCGGGCGTATGCCGATAGACCAGCTCGGCATGGTCGGCGGCGGTGGCCTGCACCGCCCAGGGCCGCAGCCAGCCGACGCCGTGCACCGAGTGCGGGTTGTCGTCGAAGTTCGGGGCGGTGGTGTACTCATGCCCGTGGAAGCGGAAGTGCCGGTAGCCGAGCCGGTTGGAGTAGGGCACCAGCGGATAGCAGGCCGCCTGGCGCGACGCCGTCAGAGCCGACGGATCACTGCTGCGCAGCACCGCCAGGGTGTCATGCCACAGACCGGCGATGGCGCCGCCCAGATCGGGGCGCAGGACCAGACGCAGTGCGCCGGCGCTCAGTTGCAGCTCGTTCGGAAGACTCATGCGGGACAACCTTGTTCTGGGACGGTCACGCGGCAACAGCGCCGCAGGTTCAGTTCGGTGGCGCGGCCGGGGGCCTCACCAGCGGGTCGAGGCCTCACCCAGCGCTGCCTTCAGGTAGTGTGCGCCCGGGATCGGGTTGAAGTAGTAGGGCGGCACCTCCTCGAAGCCGAGTGCGCTGTAGAGACCGCGTGCGGTTTCCATGTCGTCCAGCGTATCGAGCAGCATCACGGCATGGCCGGCCTGCAGCGCACGCTCCATCAGCGCCTGCGCCAGCTGGCGGCCCAGGCCAAGGCCGCGAAAGGCCGGGCGTACGAACAGCCGCTTCATCTCGCAGGCGGGGCCGTCGTCGGCATCGGCAAAGGGCCGCATCGCGCCGCAACCGGCCACCGCGCCGTCGATCAGCGCCAGCAGCAGCGCCCCCTTGGGCGGCGCGTACTCGCCAGGCAGACCCGCCAGTTCGGCCTCGAAGCCCTGGAAGCGCAGGTCGATGCCCAGCCGCTCGGCGTACTCGACAAAAGCCTCGCGCACCCGCTGCAGGTGCTGCGGCGTGTGCGCCTCGACCAGCTGGAACTCGGGTGCGGGCAACTCAGTCTCCGAGACCAGAAACCCACCAGACCAGCGCCACGCAGGCGGCGGCCAGCACCGCCGCCAGCAGACGCTGGCGCCCGCTGTCGGCCGAAGGCGGCGTGCCCGGCGGCAGCGCCTTGTCGCCGTGCAGCATGGGGCCGATCAGATCGGTCTTGCGCCCGAAGTGGTAGAAAAGGATCGCCGCCACGTGCAGCCCGACCAGCGCGAAGATCAGCCATTGGCCCCAGGTCTTGTGCCAGCCGTTGGCCGCGATGCCGGTGGCGGTGCTGACAAAGCGGTTCAGCGGGCCGACGCTGGCGATCTCGTCGTCAGACACCAGGCCCGTGGCGACCTGCACGCACAGCACCGCCAGCAGCGCAAACACCGACAACGCGCCTATCGGGCTGTGGCCGACCTCGACCAGTTCGCCCTGCCGCCGGTGGCCGCGCAGGTAGCGCAGCACGGTGGCCGGCGCGTAGACGAAGCTGGCAAAGCGTGACCAGCGCCCGCCGACAAAACCCCACAGGATGCGAAAAGTGAGCAGCCCGAGCGCGAAGAGGCCGAAGCGAAAGTGCCAGACCATCGCGTTGCCGCCGATCTTGGCGCTGACCACCGAGGCCACCAGGCTGGCCGCCAGCAGCCAGTGAAACAACCGGGTCGGCAGGTCCCAGACCCGGGTGGGCACGGCGGCGGCAGATTGCGGGGCCGAAGCGGCAGGGGGAAGCGGCATGGATGGTGCGCGGGCAGATGGTGCGCAACCATACCGCGACTGCGCGCCGATGCCACGCGCTGCTTACACTCCGCCCGGCTCCCTCGGCACACCGCCAGCCGCTGCGGGCCACCACCGACCACCCGGCCCTCAACCACCACGGAGCCCCCGCATGAAACTTTCGATCGCTTCCGCCGCCCTCGCCGCCGCCCTGCTCACCACCTTGCCCGCCACGGCGCAATTCCAGCGGCCCGAGCAGGCCATCAAGTACCGGCAAAGCGTGATGGTCCTGCAAGGCACGCACCTGGGGCGCATGTTCGCGATGGCCAACGGCCGCGTGCCGTTCGACGCCAAGGTGGCACTGGAGAACGCGGTGCTGCTCGATGTCATCGACCAGTTGCCCTTCGCCGCCTTTGGCGAGGGCACCGACAAGGGCGGCAATACGCGCGCCAAACCCGAGATCTGGACCGAGCGCGCCAAGTTCGACGCCATGGCCGCCAAGCTGCAGGAAGAAACCGCCAAGCTGGTCGTTGCCGCACGCACCGGTCAGCTCGATCCGTTCAAGGCCGCGGTCGGCGCCGTGGGCCAAAGCTGCAACGCCTGCCACGACGCCTACCAGCGCCCGGCGAACTGATCGGCAGGCTGGATCAGCCCGCCGCGGCTGGCGCGCCAAAGCCCAGCACCACGCGGCGGGTCGAGGCGCTCTTCTTCTCGATCCTGGTGACGAACATGGGCCCGATCTCGGCCGTGTTGCCCACATGTGTGCCGCCGCAGGGCTGCAGATCGACGCCCTCGATCTCGAGCACCCGGATGCGGCCCAGGCCGCGCGGCGGCTGCACGCTCATGCTGCGCACCAGGCCCGGGTTGGCGTCGAGTTCGTCCTCGCTGATCCAGCGGTGGCTCACGGCGTGCGCGCCGGCCACCAGCCGCGCCAGCCCGGCGTTCAGCGCCTCCTTGTCCAGCGGCTCGGTCATGTGGAAGTCCAGCCGAGCGTAGCCAGCGGTGATCGAGCAGCCGTCCACCGGGTGCGGGATCAGCGCGCACAGCAGATGGGTGGCGGTATGAAATCGCATGTGCGCCTGGCGCCGCACGCGGTCGATCGCCGCACGCACGTGCGCGCCTGCGGCGAGCCCGGTCAGGTCAGCCCCGGGCACCGGCACGTGGGCGATCGCGCCGGCCACCAGCTTGCTCTTGCGCGTGTCGGCGATGGCCACTTCGCGCCCGTCGTCCAGGCGCAGCACGCCAACGTCGCCGGCCTGCCCGCCGCCTAGCGGATAGAAGACCGTGCGATCGAGCAGCACGCCCTCGTCGTTGACGGCCAGCACCAGGGCATCGCAGGTCTCGAGCGTGGCGTCTTCGCGGAACAGTTCTTCGGTGGGCGTCATCGGATCAGGGTTTGGAGTTCACCATGACGGGGCCCAGCGGCGTGTCTAGCCGGGCGCTGAGCGCCGGGGCACCGGCAGCGCCGGTCGCCACGCCGCGCAGGCGCAGCACCTGGCGCGCACGATCGGGCAGCCCGGTGAGCGTGAGGGCTCTCAGGCTGATGCCGCTGTCCGGCATCGCGGCGGCGGGGTGCGTGCCGCGCCACTGGATCAGCGTGGGCAGCGCGCCGCCGCACAGCAGCGCGCCGTCGGGGCGCACCAGGATCTCCCACTCCAGCCGGCCGTCGGGGGTGTCGCGGTGCGCGCGCACCGGCTCGCCGGGCTGATGGCCCACGGTGATCAAGCCCCAGCGGTGCATGTCGAGCATGGTCGAGCGCGCCACCACGTGGATCAGCCGCGGGCCGTCGGCGGCGAGACCCGCCTGCAGCGCCGGGTCGTCGAGGCCGAACCAGCGCGGGCGCGGCGGTGGCGGCGCGTCGGGGTCGAGGTGGGGATCGGGATCGGGATCGATGGCGATGATCTCCAGGTACAGCTCGGGATAGGCGTCGCTGGCGATCTTCAACAGCCGGTTGTGCGTGCCGAAAAGGGCGTGCCGCCCGCCCGGGCCGGGGCTGACGCCCAGCGTCGCTTCGCACCACGCGGCGCCCTGCGCCAGGCTGGCCGCGGCCACCACCAAGTGATCAAGCTGGACGGTCATGGCCGCATCATCACAGGCTCACCACGCCTTCGATGCAGGGGCTGACCTCGCCGCCCACCCACACGGTGTCGCCTTCGCGCCGCAGATCAACCCGGCCGGCGCGGCCGAGTGCCGTGCCCTGCGCGGCCACATAGTGCAACGGGGCCAGCCCGGCGCCCATCAACCACTGCGCCAGGCTGGCGTTGAGGCTGCCCGTCACCGGGTCTTCGATGCCGGCGCCGAAAAAGGCGCGCACCTCGAAGGCCGCGTCGCCGCCGGGCTCATGGGCGCCGACCACGCCGAGCTTCATCCCGTCCAGTGCGGCCGTGTCGGGCCGCAAGGCGAGCACGGCGGCGGCCGAGTGCAGCATCACGGCGCACCAGCCGGGGCCGTTGTCGACCCACTGGTGGTGCAGCACGTCGTCGGCGTGCAGGCGCAATGCGCGGCACACGCAGGCCAGCATCGGCTCATCCAGCGGCCCGGTGCGGCGCAGCGGCGGCGCGGCGAAGGCCAGCCGCGGGCCGTCGCGCCGCACGCGCACCAGGCCGACACCGCACTCCTGCACGACTGCCTCCGCCGAGCGCGGTACACCGCCCGCGGCCAGCCAGGCCCAGCAACTGCCCAGCGTCGGATGGCCGGCGAAGGGCAGTTCGCCCAGCGGCGTGAAGATGCGCACGCGGTAGTCGGCCGCGGCGTCGCCCGGCGGCAGCAGGAAGGTGGTCTCCGACAGATTCGTCCAGCGGGCGAAGGCCGCCATCTGCGCGTCATCCAGGCCCTGCGCGTCGTGCACCACGGCCAGCGGGTTGCCGCGCAGAGGCAGCGCCGAGAACACGTCGATCTGATGGAAGCGGCGGGTGGGCATATGGGGATTCGCTCGGGGACGCGGATCAGGCGGTCGATGGTGAAGCGGCCCAGATCAGCGTTGCGGATGCGCGAGAAGTCGGCCGCCACCATCCCGGTGCGGGTCTGCGCATTGCGCACCGGGAGTGCGCCGGCGTCGTTGCGAGCCTGTGGTGATCAGCACCTGGCCGGCCTGCGGACCAGTTGGCCGAGGCCAGCGCGCGTGAGTTGCGCGACGCCCCGCGTGAGGCGTTGCAGTACGCCGCCAGCGAAGGCTTCGGCCCGCTGCGCGAATGGGTGGCCGGCGAACTGGCTGCGCAGGGCCTGCGGGTGCTCGCGGATCGTCGACGGATTCAGCCGTGCAGCGCGGCGTGCCAGGGTCCACATCAGGCCGTCTCCCCGCGGTCAGGGCCGCAGCACATTCAGGCGCGCGGGCGCGCCGACCGACAGCCGCCGCCCGGCAAAGACCACACCGATCACGGCCAGCGCGAAAAACAGCGTGACCGGGCGCAGCGTCTCACCCAGCACCAACGCCGCAAACACCAGCGCGAGGAAGGGCTGCAGCAGTTGCGTCTGACTGACGCGCACGATGCCGCCCAGCGCCAGCCCGCGGTACCAGGCGAAGAAGCCCAGCCACATCGAGAACACCGTGACGTAGGCAAAGCCGGCCCAGGCTGCCTGCGTCACCGGCGCCGACGGCCACCACAACAGGGCGGCTGGCAGTGTGAGCGGCAGCGAGATCACCAGCACCCAGCAGATCACCTGCTCGGCAGGCAACACGCTGGATACGCGCGCCCCGGCCACGTAGCCAACGGCGGTGCAGGCGACCGCCCCAAGCAGCAGCAGGTCGGCCGCCTTCACCCGGCCGCCGCTTTGCAGCAGCGCGAAGGCCAGCACCAGAGCGCAGCCCAGCAACGCGCAGGCCCAGAAGGCCGGCGACGGCCGCTGGCGAAGCACCAGCGCCGCCACCGCCGCCGTACCCAGCGGGATGACGCCGGTGACCACCGCCGCGTGCATCGCGTCGACCTCACGCAGCGCCAGCGCCAGCAACAGCGGAAAGCCCAGCACCGTTCCCAGCGCGCAGACCACCAGCGCTGACCAGTGCCGGCGCTGCGGCAGTGTCGCGCGCACGGCCCACAAGTAGAGCAGCGACAGCAGCCCTGCGCCCGCTGCCCGACCGGCGGTGACGAAAGCCGGGCTGAGCTGCGGTGCGCTCAAGTCGCCGACGGCCAGACGCGTCATCGGCAGCGTCATCGCGAAGATCACCACGGCCAGCAGCCCGAGCGCGAAACCGCGCCGCTCTCGCGGGCTCAGCGTCTCGGGGGCGGGCGTCGTCATGAGGCCAGTGTAGAACGCGAAAAATACAGTCGAAGTACAGCTTGCCGATCAGGGGCCAACCTGAACTCGACGTCGCCTGCGGCCGCACCGCGTGCTGCGCCTGGAGCGGGCCTGACGAAGACTGAATCTGACACAGGTGCAACAGCCGCCAGGCTGCGCGGCATCGCGCGTAGGATGCGGCGCAACAAGAACGCCAGTGAGACGGAGACTGCGGCCAGTAGGTTGACGGAGTCCGCCTTGTTCGAATCGACATTGCCTTTCGGCACCCCGGACCTGATGCGGGTCAGCGCCTTCCAGCGCTACCTGGAAGAGCTGGAGCGCGAGGACGCACGATCCTCCACGCGCATGAGCGCGCTCAGCCCCTCGCTGATGCAGCACCTGATGCGTTTCGAGCGCGGCGAGGGCGCCGGCGAGGGCCCCGACCTGATCGAGGTGCTGGCTGCCGCCGTGCGCCACGCGCGCAACCTGCTAGTCCATCTACAGAACAGCGACCGCGTGCTGCCGCTGAGCGTGTTCCCGGTCGAGCGGCTGGCGCACTGCCCGCTGCGCATCGAGCAGCTGCTGGCCGGTCCCTTGGATGGCCTGACGGTCCTGCACGTCGAGCCGGCCGTGCTGCGCCCGCCGGGCGACCGCGAACGCACGCTGGTCGGCGAGACCAAGCTGTATACGCCGCTGGCCCCGCTGCTGTGGCAACTGGCGCTGCGCGGCGGGCGCGACGAGCTGCTGCCCGAGATCGCCGGCAGCACCGCCTACCGTGTGGCGCCGGGCCTGGACCTGCGCGGGCTGCCGATGAACAACGCGTTGGCCGCCGCGATATTGCGGCTGCAACGCCAGACCACCAACCTGCGCGAGATCGCCGAGTGGCCGGGCCTGGACCGCCCGCTTGCGATGCGCCTGCTCAACGGCCTGTACCTGCAGGCCGGGCTGATCGTCAGCCACGCGCACCCGGCGGCGACCAACGAGAGCTGGTTCAGCGGCGGCCGCTGAGCCCCGGCCTCGGCGCCAGCGCCGGGGCGTCAGGCCGCCAGCAGTGCGCTGAACAGCGGGTCGTGGCGTCCACGCGGCCGGTAGGGCTGCAGCCGGCGGGCGATCTCGGCAATGTGCTCGGGCGTGGTGCCGCAGCAGCCGCCGGCAATATTGAGGAAGCCGCTGCGCGCGAACTCTTCCAGCAGCGCACCCGTGACCTCGGGCGTCTCGTCGAAGCCGGTGTCGCTCATCGGGTTGGGCAGGCCGGCGTTCGGATAGCAGCTGATGTAGGTGTCGGGCGCCACCTTGGCCAACTCTTCAATATAGGGCCGCATCAGCGCTGCCCCCAAGGCGCAGTTCAGGCCCACCGCGAGCGGCCGCGCATGGCGCACCGAGTGCCAGAAGGCGCCCACCGTCTGCCCCGACAGGATGCGCCCGGAGGCATCGGTCACGGTGCCGCTGATGATCACCGGCAGCCGCTCGGCGCGTTCTTCCATCAGCTCGTCGAGCGCGAAGATCGCCGCCTTCGCGTTCAGCGTGTCGAAGATGGTCTCGACCAGAAACAGGTCGCAGCCGCCTTCCAGCAGCCCTTCGGCCTGCTCGCGGTACGACAGCCGAAGCTCGTCGAAGCTGGTGTTGCGCGCGCCGGGGTCGTTGACGTCGGGGCTGATGCTGGCGGTCTTCGGGGTCGGGCCCAGCGCGCCGGCGACGAAGCGCGGCCGCTCGGGCGTCGAGAAGCGATCGCAGGCCTGGCGCGCCAGCCGCGCCGCAGCCACGTTCATCTCGCGCGCGATCGGCGCCAGCACATAGTCGTGCTGGGCGATCGAGGTGGCGCCGAAGGTGTTCGTCTCGACGATGTCGGCGCCGGCTTCGAGGTAGGCCTCGTGGATGGCCAGGATGACATCGGGCCGCGTCAGCACCAGCAGGTCGTTGTTGCCCTTCAGGTCTTTCGGGTGCGCGGCAAAGCGCGGGCCGCGGAAATCGGCTTCGGAGAGTCGGTGGCGCTGGATCATTGTGCCCATCGCGCCGTCGATGATGGCGATGCGCCGGGCCAGCAGCGCCGGCAGCGCGGCGCCGCGGGTGTAAGGCAGCTCGTGAGTGTTCATGGGCATCACTGTAGCAAGGGGAAAGCCGGCCGGCGGGTCGGCGCTCAACTGTTCTCCACCATGCCGGGTGCCGTCTCGCCGAACAGCGACTGGCGAAAGTCCAGCGCGCGCGGGCCGTCGGCGTTCATAGCCCACAAGGCCAGCGCGCGTGCCGCCATCGGCTTGGCGAACAGGTAGCCCTGCAGCTCGTCGCAGCCCAGCGTCTTCAGCACCGCGCCCTGGGCATCGGTCTCCACACCCTCGGCCACCACCTTCAGGCCCAGCGCCTGGGCCAGCCGCACGATGGCGTCGACCAGCGCGCGGGCATCGGCGCTGCTCTCCAGGTCGAAGACGAAGCTGCGGTCGATCTTCAGCTCATCCACTTTGAGCCGGCGCAGGTACGACAGGCTGGACTGCCCGGTGCCGAAGTCATCGATCGAGATGTTCACGCCCAGTTGTTTCAGCGCCTCGATGGTGCGGATGGTGCCTTCGGCATCGTCCATCGCCACCGACTCGGTCAGCTCCACTGTCAGCAGGTGCGGCTGGATGTTGTGCCGCTGCAGCGCCTGCGCGATGTGCCGGCTGAGCTCGCCCTGCCGCAACTGGTGCACCGACAGGTTGATCGAGACGCGCATGCGCAGCCCCTCGTTGCGCCAGGCGCCGATCTGCCGGCAGGCCTCGTCGATGACCCAGTCGCCCAGCACGCTGATGAGGCCGAAGCGCTCGGCGATCGGGATGAACACGCCCGGGCTGACCATGCCGCGCGTCGGGTGGTGCCAGCGCACCAGCGCCTCGGCGCCGGTGATCTGGCCGCTGGGGGCATGCACCTTGGGCTGGTAGTACAGCTCGAGCTGGCGTTCGGTCAGTGCGCGGCGCAGGTCACGCAGCAGGTCCACCTGCTCGCGCGCGCCGCTGGCCATGCGCGGCTCGAAGAAGCAGTAGGTGGCGCCGCCCTGGCCCTTGCTGGCGCGCATCGCCGCGTCGGCATGCGTGATCAGCGCCGTGGCCGAGCCATGCTCGGGGTACATCGCGATGCCGATCGAGCAACTCAGGCTGGCCTCGCGCTCGTCCAGCCGCACCGGCGCGCTGACCGCCACCATCACCGCCGCAGCGCGCCGCGCCACTTCCTCGCGCCGCGGGTTGCCGATGAGCAGCGCAAGAAACTGGTCGGCACCCAGACGGACCACCAGCGCATCGGAAGGCAGCGCCGACTGCAGTCGGGCGGCCACCTCGCGCAGGATCTGGTCGCCGTTGCCATGGCCGTAGGACTCGTTGATCGGCTTGAAGCCGTCGAGGTCGACGAAGAGCAGCGCCAGCCGTTCCTGCTCGCGGTCGGCGCGTTGCACCGCGTGGCCCAGCTCGAGCTCCAGCGCATGGCGGTTGGGCAGCGCGGTCAGCGTGTCGGTCAGCGCCTGGCGCTGCATCAGCCCGTGCGCGTGGCGCAACGAGGAACGCATCTGCGCCTCGAGGTTGGACGTCAGCAGCATCACCGGCAGCAGCACCACACTGCCGAAGGTGGCCAGCAGCAGCACCGCGGTCCCCGGCATCCGGCTGGCCCACAGCGAGGACGCCTGGAACGGCAGGTCAGCCGCCATGACCACCAGGTGCTGCGACAGGCAGACCGCGGCGCCGAGCAGCGCTGCGGCGCCGATCCGCCAGGCCAGCGGATGGCCGCCAACGTGCGGGCGCGCCAGCAAGGTCAGCGCGAAAGCGCTGCCCGCGCCGAGCAGGGCGACGATCGCCGCGCCGGCCAGCGGCAACGGGTTCCAGACGATGCCGGGCTTCATGCCGGTGGCGAGCAGCGTGCCGACCTGGGTGACGAAGATGCCCAGCCCGAGCAACGCACCCGCCGCCGCCACGCGCGAGGCGCTGCTCGGCCGCCCGATGGCGATCATCAGCGCGACGCTGGCCGTCGCCAGCGACATCAGCCAGACCACGAACGCATCATGCGGGTGATAACCGTAGGCAATGGCCAAGGGCTGCGCGCCGATCTGCATGACCATCGCCGCCCACAGCCCGGTGCCCAGCGCCAGCGCGGCGCAGAGCAGCCAGCGCAGCCCGTCGTAGAGACGTCCCGCGACGACCCGTTGCGACAGGTCCAGACCGATGTAGACGGCCATGGCGACCACCAGCCAGGCCAGCAGCGGCAACGATCGCGCAGAACCAAGGGGGTCTAGAAGGGCATCCATGCCGCTGGGCGTGTGGGATCGCGGTCGATGGGCAGGGGTTCACCGAAGCGATGCATTGCCCCTTATCGGCCCGCCGCTGGCCGCCTTGAGAGCGCCCCCCAAAACGACGAGACGAGGTCAGCGCCGGGTGGCCGTGAAGCCGATGCCCCGGCGCTGGCGCACCTCGGGCTTGACCCGGTGCTCACCTTCAAGCTGCGAGAGGAACTCGTCGGCCGTGAACTCCTGCGCAAGGATCTGCACCTGCCGCCGCACCGCGGCAAAGTCGCCCGGCACCAGCACATCGAGCAGCGCCAGCCGCTGGCGCTGCTCATCGCTCAGCGCGGCCGCATCGCCGCCCAGCGCCTCGGCGACGAACATGCGCTCGCGCTGCGCCGACGTGAGCACCTGAAAGCGGATCTTGAAGATGAAGCGACGCAGCGCCGCCTCGTCCAGGTCTTCGAACAGGTTGGTCGTGCAGACGAAGATGCCGGCAAAGCGCTCCATGCCCTGAAGCATCTCGTTGACCTCGGTCACCTCGTAATGGCGCTCGGCCAGCCGGCGGCTGCGCAGGAAGCTGTCGGCCTCGTCGAGCAGCAGCACCGCGCCTTCGGTCTCGGCCTCCTCGAACATGCGCGCCATGTTCTGCTCGGTCTCGCCGACATACTTGCTCGCGATGTCGCTCGTCTGGCGGATCATCAGCGGGCGCTGCAGCGCCTGCGCGATGTGCTCGGCCAGCGCCGTCTTGCCGGTGCCCGGCGGCCCGTGGAAGCACAGCGTGCCGTGGCCGCGACGTTGCAGCGCCTCGATCACGCGCGGGATCTCGAAGCGCGATTCGATGTTCAGCAGGCCCAGGTCGTAGGCCGTCACCACCGGGCGAGCCCCGCGTTGCGGGCCGGCCTGGCCGAGCGCGCGGTCGGCCCCGGCCAGCTGGCGCTCGATCAGCTGCTCGATGCTCTGTCCGACAGGCAGGCCGCCCTCGGCGGCGTCCGCCGCGCCGTGCGTCAGCTGCGCAAAACGCACTGCCGTGCGAATCTGCGCTGGCGTCAGCCCCTTGCGTTCAGAGAGCTTTGCGGCAAAGCCTTCACTCACTTCTGCGCCGTTCAGCGCCCGCGTCACCAAGCCTTCGCGGGCGCCCGGCGGCGGGCTGAGCAGCCGCAGGTGGTACTGAAAGCGGCGGCGGAAAGACGGGTCGATCTGCTCGATGCGGTTGGTGATCCAGATCACCGGCACCGGGTTGGCCTCGAGGATCTGGTTCACCCAGGCCTTGCCGCTGACGCTGCCCGACACCGCGGCGTCGCTGTTGTCCAGCCGCGCGATCAGCTGCGCGGCCTCGCTGCTGATCGGCGGGAACACGTCCTCGACCTCGTCGAACAGCAGCGCCACGCCGGCACTGCCTTTCAGAAAAGCCTGGCTGACCTGCAGGCTGCGGTAACGGTCGCGGCCCGACAGGCTGTTGCCGTCGCGGTCGGCGTACTCGACCTCGTACAGTCCCAGCCCGGCGGCGGCGGCGCAGACCTTGGCCAGCTCGGTCTTGCCGGTGCCCGGCGGGCCGTAGAGCAGCACGTTGACCCCGGCGGCCTTGCGCGTCGTGGCGTTCTTCAGCAGCGTGCTCAGCACCGCCACGTCGTCAGCGACGAAGCTGAAGTCCTCGGCGCCCAGTTCACTCTTCGTCGCCGGCCGTGTGAACACCGCCATCAGATCGTTCGGGCCCGGGTACTCGCGCATCAGCACCGGCGGCAGCTGCTCGCTGACCTTCATCAGGTCGGCCAGGTCGGTGATGTTGTGCTCGGAGATCAGGTTCTCGACCATGCCGATGCGCTCGAGCCGCGAGCCCGCGCGCAGCGCCTCGGCCACTTCACGCGCATCGACGCCGGCCACCGCCGCCAGTGCGGCGTAGGCCTCCTGCGCATTGGCCACCTTGAACTCGACCAGCAGGCCGCGCAGTTCACGCTGGTAGCGCGCGAGCGTGCCGTACAGCAGCAGCGCGCGCTCGGCCGGATTCAGCTGCAGCAACCCGGCCAGCGCGTCGATGTTCTTCTCGACGAGGTTGCTTTCCTTCTTCTGCCGCCGGTCGAGCCACTCGCAAGTGGCACCCAGCACCGCCAGCAGATCCTTCGGCGAGTCCTTCACATGCTCGTCGAGGTAGAAGAAGAGCGTGCCTTCTTCATACGGCCCGCGCCAGGCGCCATGGCGGTTCAGGAAGGCCTCGTCCGACAGCGCCTCGTGGCCCTTCCACTGCGGGTTGCCGCGACAGCGAACGGCCAGGAAAGCGCGCAGCCGTGCCAGCACGGGCAGCGGCCAGACCAGATGGCGACCGGTCAGCGAGAGCAGCCCGCTCCAGTCACGCCGCAGGTTGAAGCGCCCAGCCTGGCGCAGCGTGAGCGTGAGCACGAAATGCGTGCACAGGCGGTCCAGCGGCGGCGCCTCGGCCAAGCCTGGCGAGAGTACCCAGCGGGCTTCGGCCTGTGTTCGCGCCACCTGTTGACCCCCGACGCCTCATGCGCCATCGCGGGCGATCTTGGCGCCGAACGCGACGCACGGCAAGCCTGCCGCCGCGCCGGGGCGGAAAAACGCCCCTCAGTGCAGAAAGATCGGGTGCGGCGCGAGCACGGTGAAGCCACCGATGTAGTCGTCGAGCGCCTCGACACTGGCACCGCCGTCGCCGCGGTCGATCAGCGCCTGCACGCCCTGGCGGAAGCCGTCGGCGACCAGCCCGTCGATGAAGATCTCGCGCCGCGTGAGCTTGTCGACGATCTCGAAGCCGCCACGCGGCGGAGCACTGCTGCCCTCGGGCGCGGGCAGGTCGAACTGCACGACGGTGAAGCTGTCGGAGTTGTAGAGCATCTGCATGGTGGTCTCCTTCCACCCCCAGATGGGCGCAATGCGGTGCAATTCAAGCCGCCCCCACTGGCTTCAAAGGGGCCCTTCGGCCAACAGGCGCATCTCGGTCGGCTCGCGTCCGGGCACCCCCGTCAGGCGCAGCTGCACCGGCAGGTGGTGCCGCGCGGGGTCGAGCCAGACCTCGACCCGCTGGTCATAGGGCCGCGTGGGCTCGCGCTTGAGATGCAGCGCGGCCGCCACGCGGCCCGCCGGCAGGTCGAGCGCGACGCGAGGCTGCACCTCGAAGATCCACAGTTCGGCACGCCCGCGCGCGCCGACCACGTACAGCAGCACCTGCGCGCCGTCGTCGGCCAGCCGCTGCGGCTCGGCCTCGGCGATGGCCGCCAGTTGCAGCAGCCAGCTCAGCCGATCCTGCGCGCCAGGCGGCAGCGGGTCGTCGTGCGCCGGGCCGGAATAGGTGATGCGCGCTTCGTCGCGGCGGAAGTTGGCGGCCTGCGTCCCGCCGCGTTGCCGGCGGTCGGTGAAACGCTCAGGCGCCACGCCGGCGCTGTCGACACCGCCGCGGCTGGCCAGATCGAACAACGGCCCTGCGGCCGGGCCGCGACCGGCCAGCGTGGCCTCGTACGCGTCGCCGTGCAGCTGCCAGCGCAGCACCGCGCTGCCGCTCAGCGCGCCGCGCTGCAGCGCATACGACAGCGTGACAGCCGGCGGCAGCCGCGTGGCGTACTGCGGCAAGGCCGACGCCGCGCTGGGCGGGTCGGCGGCGGCATCGGGGGTCGCGTCGGGCGGCGTGCGGTCGCCACGGCGCTCGGCTGCGGCGGCGACGGGCGCTGGCGTCAGGGTGATGCCCTTTGGCGCGGCGGCCGGCGTTGGTGGTGGCGCCGC
>Ga0105046_10005017_pt1 | contig 20995 bp, 18 predicted proteins | sample MAT03_FD_78385 | JGI IMG/M metagenome (GOLD analysis project Ga0105046, IMG submission 78385) | Freshwater microbial communities from Lake Fryxell liftoff mats and glacier meltwater in Antarctica - MAT-03 (megahit assembly) | ecosystem: Environmental > Aquatic > Freshwater > Ice > Liftoff...
CAACGACAGCCTGACCGGCGGCGCCGGCAACGACAGCTACGTCGTGCAGAGCAGCGGCGACAGGACGATCGAAGCCAGCGGCGGCGGCACGGCCGACAGCGTCAGCGCGAGCCTGAGCTGGACACTCGGCGCCGAGATCGAGAAACTGGTGCTGACCGGCAGTTCGGCGATCAATGGCACCGGCAATCTCCTTGCCAACACCATCACCGGCAACACCGGCGACAACTCGCTGCTGGGCGCCGAAGGCAACGACACGCTGAGCGGCGGCAACGGCAATGACGTGCTCTACGGAGGCGACGGCAACGACAGCATGACCGGCGGCGCCGGCAACGACAGCTACACGGTGCAGAGCAGCGGCGACAAGACCATCGAGGTAAGCGGCGGCGGCACGGCCGACAGCGTCAGCGCCAGTCTGAGCTGGACGCTGGCGGCCGAGATCGAGAAACTCACGCTGAGCGGCACGGATGCCAGCAACGGCACTGGCAACGACATGGCCAATACGATCACCGGCAACACCGGCAACAACCTGCTGAACGGTGGCAGCGGCAACGACACGCTGAGCGGCGGCGCCGGACTGGACACCTTCCGCTTCAGCAGCGCATTGAATGGCAGCAGCAATGTCGACACGCTCAGCGGCTTCATCACGGCAGACGACGCCATACAGCTCGAAAACAGCGTCTTCCTCAAGCTCACCACGACAGGCCAGCTGGCCTCGACCTCGTTCGCCGCCAACAGCACCGGCACGGCCGTCGACAGCAACGACTACATCGTTTATGAAACCGACACCGGCAAGCTCTTCTATGACGCCGATGGCAATGGCGCCGGGGTCGCGGTGCTGTTCGCCACGCTGACCGGCATGCCGGTCATCAACAACCTGGATTTCTTCGTGACCTGACGCGGCGGCGCCGCCCTCGGTGCGGCGCTATGCCGGCCCGGCAGATACAGCTCAGGCAGCCGGCAAGCTGATCGTCACCACGGTGCCCACTCCGGCTGCGCTTTGCACCGCCACGCCGCCGCCGTGAAGCTCTGCAATGCGCTTGACGATGGCCAGGCCCAGGCCCTTGCCGCCTTCGCTGCGAGCGTCCGAGCCCTGGAACAGGCGGTCGAAGAGTTGCGCCTGCTCGGCCGCCGGGATGCCGGCGCCGCTGTCGCTCACGGTCACGCGCACCTGGCCCTCGAATGCCTGCGCGGCCAGCGTGATGCGGCCGCCGGCCGGCGTGTAGCGCAATGCGTTGTCGACCAGGTTGGCCACCGCGCGCTCGAAGAGTTCGATGTCGATGAATGCCACCGGCGCCGGCCCGCCGGCCGCTTCGCTGAGCAGGCTGACCTGCTGGCGCTGTGCCCGGTCGCCGAACCTCAGGCTGATGTCGTCGAGCAGTTCACCCACATCCAGGCGCATCGTCTTCAGCTTGAACTCGGGCTCGTCGAGCTGCGCCAGGTCACCCAGTGAGCGCACCAGCTGCGCAGCATTGCGCGTGTTGCGCAATGCCACTTCCACCAGTGCGCGGTCTGCGCCGCGGGCTTCGTCGCCGGCCCAGCGCTGTTCCAGCGTTTCAAGGCAGGCCACTGTGGCGGTGAGCGGCGAGCGCAGGTCGTGCGACAGGTTGCTGACGCCTTCGCGGCGAAAGCGGTCCAGCGTGCGCAGCGTGTCCCACTGCCGCCGCAAGGTCGCAAGCAGCATCTGGAAACCTTCGTGCAACTGGCCGAACTCGTCGCGCCGGCCGCTGGCGGGCGGGATGATGGCCGGCTCGGGCGTGGCGTCGAAGCCGTCGCGCGCGGCGGCCGCCACCGCGCTGCTCAGCACGCGCAGCGGGCGCGTCACGGTGGCGACGATCCAGCTCGCCAGCAGCGTGGCGAGCACGATCACCGCCAGCACCGAGGCGAGCGCCGGTCCGGCCAGACTGCTGCGAAAGAGTTCGAAGCGCCCTTCACGCGGCGCCGCGCCCTGCGCCACCAGGTACAGGTATCCGGCCACCGGCTCGCTCGGGCGGATGAGGGCGCGGCCGAGCGCGCGCGCGGTGATGACGGCATCGGCGTTCATGTGCTCGGGGTCGTCGCCCATCACGTAAGGCGCGCGGCGCTTCCCCTCGGCCGCCGCCACCGCCTGTTTCACGGGGTCGAGCGCGACCTTGAAGCCGGGCGCCAGCGGGGTTTCATTCGTGCTGGCGAGCACCTTGCCATCGGCGTCCAGCAGGTAAAGCTGGGTGTCGGGCTCGAAGAGCAGCAGCGCCTTCAGCCAGGCGCTGAAGTCTTCCGGCTGGCGGGCCTGCTGTTCCATCATGTCGTCATGGCGCGCCACCACTCGGCCCAGAAAGGCGTTGCCGCGGTCGTACAGGCTCTCATGCTCGAAGCGCTGAAAAGCCACCATCACCGTGAAGATCACCGCCAGCGCCGTGAGCAGCCCGCTGGCAAAGATGGTCAGCGCTATGCGCCGCCTGACGGTCAAGCCGTTTCTCCGCCGGACCAATGGCGCTCCGGGGAGAAACGCGCAGAGCGTTGTGCCGCATCAGCCGAACGCCGCGGCTCCGGCGCCCCCGGCCCAACGGCGAGCCGGAAAGCGCGCAGATCGCCGCACACCATCAAGCAAACGCCGTGGATCCGGCTAAGCCGGTCCACCAGCGTTGCCCCCCTGGGGGGGAGCGCCGCAGGCGCTTCGGGGGGGGTCTCATTCATCCCGCATCTTGTACCCCGCTCCCCGCACCGTGAGGATGATGCCGGGTGCCATCGGGTCGGCTTCGAGCTTGGCGCGCAGGCGGTTGATGTGCGTCGTCACCGTGTGTTCATAGCCGTCGTGGTTGTAGCCCCAGACGGCGCTGAGCAGTTGCCCGCGTGAGAACACGTGCCCCGGGTGCATGGCGAAGTGCAGCAGCAGGTCGAACTCGAGCGCGGTGAATTCGAGCAGCTGCCCGCCCACCTTTACCCGGCGGCGCGCGGGCTCGATTTCCAGCTCGCCGTTGCGCACCGTGGCCGCGCTGGCTGCCGAGCCTGCCGCACGCAACAGCGCGGCGCGGCGCAGCAGCGCCTTCACGCGGGCCAGGAACTCGGCCATCGAGAAGGGCTTGGTCAGGTAGTCGTCGGCGCCGAGTTCCAGGCCGAGCACGCGGTCGAGTTCGGTGGACTTGGCGGTCAGCATCAGGATCGGTGTGTCGCGGCCGCGAGCGCGCAGCGCCTTGGTGACGTCCAGGCCGTCCAGCCCCGGCATCATGAGGTCGAGCACGAGCAGGTCGCTGGCCTGCACGGCCTGGCTTTCCAGCGCCTGCAGGCCGTCGGCGCAGGCCGTGACGTCGTAACCGGCCTGCCGCAGGTTCAGCACGATCAGGTCGCGGATGTCGGCCTGGTCTTCGGCAACGAGGATGCGGTGGGCCATGGCTTTCTTGTCGGGGCGGACGGGCTGCACCTTACACCGATGTGATCTGGCTGTGATGTTCGGTGATGAAGGCGCGATGTGGCGTGGCCACAGTCAGTTCATCGCCACTCGCCACCAGAACACCATGCTGTGCACCCACACCGCCGTCGCCGCCACACCTGGCTTCAAGCCGGTGGGCTGGGCGCAGATGACCGGCCACCGCGACTTCCTCGTGCGCTTCGCGCAGCGCCGCCTGCAAGACCCGGCGCTGGCCGAAGACCTGGTGCACGACGTCTTCGAGGCCGTGATCACCGGCCGCGCCGCCTTCGCCGGCCGTTCTTCGCTGCGCAGCTGGCTGGCCGCCATCCTCAAGCACAAGATCGTCGACCTGATACGGCAGCGTTGCGGCCACAGCAGCCTGGACGCCAGCGACGACCAGAACGGCGACGACAACGGCGACGACAGCCCGCTGCTGGCGTTGGTCTGTCCCAACCCCGGCCCCGACGAATGTCTGGCGCAGAGCCAGCGCCTGCGCCAGACGCTGCAGCGCATCAGCGCGCTGCCGGTGGGTCTGCGCCGCGCCGTCGAAATGCGCCTGCTGCACGAGCGCAGCACCGAAGAGGTGTGCGCCACGCTCGACATCAGCGAAGACAACCTCTTCGTGCGGTTGCACAGGGCGCGCCGGCAACTGGCGTCCTGAGGCCGGGCTCCGGGCGTGGCATGCTCGGTTCACCATGCCACGCAACATCGAGATCAAGGCCGCCATCCACAGCGTCGAAACCCTGCTGCCGCGCGCTCGTGCGCTGGCCGACGGTGACGCCGTGCTCATCACGCAGGACGACAGCTTCTTCACCGTGCCGCACGGCCGCCTGAAGCTCAGGCAGTTCGAAGACGGCAGCGCCGAGCTGATCCACTATTACCGGCCCGACAGTGGCGAAGCCAAGGCCAGCGACTACGTGCGTGTGGCCGTGGCGGACCCCGCCGTGCTGCGTGAGGCGCTGCAGCGCGCCTGCGGCGACGGCGGCAGGGTGCGCAAGCAGCGCTGGCTGCTGATGGCCGGCGCCACACGCATCCACATCGACCGCGTGGAAGGCCTGGGTGACTTCATGGAACTCGAAGTGGTGCTGGCAGACGGCCAGAGCGATGCTGCCGGCACACTCGTCGCCGAGTCGCTGATGCGCCGCCTGGGCCTGGCCGATGCGCCGCGCCTGGCCGGCAGCTACCTCGACATGCTGGTTTTTGGGCCCAGCAGCGCGGGCTAAGCCGCAAGGGCTTTCAGGCCTTGCTGCGGTACGGCACGTCCATCTGCCTCGCAGTGGCTTCGGCGAGTTCGCTGCCCGCCAGGCGAGCGACCAGGTGAAGACTCATGTCGATGCCGGCTGCGATGCCGGCAGAAGAAACCACCTGGTCTTCATCGACCCAGCGCACGCCTTCTTGAACCTGAACTTCGGGAAACTGCAGTCGAAGGTCGTCGATGTCTTCCCAGTGCGTCGTGGCTTTCCTTTGACGGAGGAGGCCAGCTTTCGCGAGGATGAATGCGCCGGTGCAGACCGAAGCGGTCAGCTGCGCGCTTGCCGCGGTGGCACGGACCCAGTCAATGACGCTTTCGTCCTCGACCTCCTTGTCGACAACGCCGCCGGGAACCAGCAGCAAATCGACTGTCGGACAGTCGTTCAGTGTGAAGTCGGGCAAGGTCTTCAGGCCGGCTCGCGCCTGAACGGCGGCGGCTGTTTTCGCCACCGTGAAGACCTTGAACGGAAGCGCCTTGCCCGGATTGCGCCGCAGAAAAACACGGCTCGCCGTGGTGAACACCTCGTAGGGGCCGGCGAAGTCGAGGACCTCGACGTTTTCGAACAGGTAGATGCCAACCGAGATGGTCATTGCTTGAGTTCTCATGGAATGAAGTGGACGTCCGCGTCCTGATCAATGCAACACGGCGCGACCTGCACTCGACCCGCATTCAACCGGCCTCCAGCGCCGTCGGCAGCGCTTTGGCCAGGAAGTCGTAAACGCGCCGCACCACGGCGTTGCCGCGAATCTCGCGGTGCACGGCCAGCCAGCAGGGCAGCGGCGGGATCTTCAGTTCGGGCAGCACCTGCTGCACGCCGGGCCAGTGCGCGATGTTGTACTTCGCCACGAAGCCGATGCCGGCGCCGGCCGCCACCAGCCGGCCGTAGGCCACCTGATCGTCGGTGCGCAGGGAAAAACTCTGCGGCTGCAGCGCCACGCCCAGCGCCGCGAAGCCACGTACGATGGTGTCGTCGCGGTCGTAGCCGATCAGCTGGTGCCGCAGCAGGTCGGCCAGCAGGCGCGGCGTGCCGGCGCGCGCCAGGTAGTCGGCATGCGCGGCGGCGATGATGGGAATCTCGGCCAGCTTGCGCGCGATCAGTGAACCCTGCGCCGGCCGCACCATGCGCACGGCGATGTCGGCCTCGCGGCGCAGCAGGTTGCTGAGCTGGTTGCTGGCCACCAGTTCAACCTGGATGCCGGGCTCTTCCACTTGCAGCGCGGCCAGCACGGGCGGCAGCAACCAGCAGGCCGCCACCTGGCTGGTGGTGATGCGCACGCTGCCGGTGGTGGCCGCGCGCCGGCCGGCCAGCGCCAGCGCCAGCGCGTCGGCGGCCACTTCCATCTGTCGGGCCGCGTCGGCGATGGCCAGCCCGGCGGCGGTGGGCGTGACACCGCGGCCGGTGCGCTCGAAGAGCGGCATGCCGAGCTGGCTTTCCAGCTCCGCCAGGTGCCGGCTCAGCGTCGGCTGCTGCGCACCGAGCTTGCGCGCTGCGCCCATCAGGCTGCCGGCGTCGAGCACGGCGAGGAAGCTGCGCACCAGCGCCCAGTCGAATGTTCGGAGGGAGCCTGCAGCCATGCGGAAATGTATAGCTTGCATGCCTGCGTCGGCAATTGCCGGATGGCTGGACCGTGACCACACTCTGCACATCGATTTGTCCAAGGAATCTTTCATGCCCGCTTCCACCGTCCTCGTGCTCGGCGCCAACGGACGCTTCGGCGCCGCCGCCGTGCGCGCCTTTGCCGCCGCCGGCTGGCGCGTGCTGGCGCAGGTGCGCCGCGCGCCGGCCGAGGCCTTGCCACCAGGCGCCAGCGCTTTGTGCCTACCGATGGACGAACCCGAAGCGCTGGCCGTCGTGGCGGCCGCGGCTGCCACATGCGCAACACCGGTCAGTGTGGTCGTGCATGCCGTCAACCCGGTCTACACGCGCTGGGACGAAGAAGCGCTGCCGTTGCTGCGCCAGGGCCTGGCCGTCACGCGGCGGCTGGGCGCGCTGTTCATGCTGCCCGGCAACGTCTACAACTACGGCGCCGGCATGCCGGCGCTGCTGCGCGAGGACACGCCCGAATCGCCCACCACCCCGAAGGGCCGGCAACGCTGCGAGATGGAAGCGCTGCTGCGCGACAGTGCGTCCCAGGGCCAGCGCTGCGTGGTGCTCCGCGCCGGCGACTTTTACGGCAGCGGCAGCGGCTCCTGGCTCGACCAGGCGGTGGTGAAGGACATCGGCAAGGGCCGGCTCGTCTACCCCGGCCCGCTGGACGTGCCGCATGCCTGGGCCTACCTGCCCGACCTGGCCGCGGCTTTCGTGGCGGTGGCGGTGGCGTCGGCGTCGGCGTCTTCGTCGGCCGATGTTGCGGCCTTCCGCAGCCTGCACTTCGCCGGCCACACGCTCACCGGCGCGATGTTCCTGCGTGCCGTGGAAGCGGCTGCCGGTGAACTCGGCCTGCGTCCGGCCAGCGGCTTCAGGCAGGCGGCCATGCCCTGGGGCCTCATTCGCGCGTGCGGTCTGGTGTGGCCGATGTGGCGTGAACTGGCGCGCATGAGCTACCTGTGGCGCGTGCCGCACGCGCTGGACGGCAGCGCGCTGGCCGTGGCCGTGGGGCCGCTGCCGGCAACGCCGGTGCAGGTCGCACTGCGCCAGTCGCTGCTCGACCTCGGTCTGGCTCGCGCGCCGCTGGCTGTGGCCGCTGTCTGATCGAGGCAAGCGTCTTCATTTCGCAAGTTCGTTCGCAAGTTCCCCCGCAACTTCCCCCGCAACTTCCAACAGTTTTCACCTGGGAGATACCGATGACCACGATGAGTTTTCCGTCCCACGCTGCGGCCATGGCTGCTGATAGCCCCGGCCGCGGGCGCGGCCTCGGCCTGCTGCTGATCGCCGACGCGCTGCTGTCCTTCGCCCCTCTGGCCGTGCTGGGTGCCGCCATCGGCTGGCCGGCTTCGCTGGGCCGGCCGGCGGCCGAGCAGTTGGCGGCCATCCACCAGCACGCCGGCGCGGTGCAACTCGGCTACGGCCTGTACCTGCTGTATTCGCTGTTGGTGGCGCCGGTGATGATCGGACTGGCCGCCCGCGCCTTCGGTGGCCTGGGCAAGGCGCTGCCGGCCACGGTGGCGGCGTTCGCCGCGCTGTCGGTGCTGGCTCGCGCGATCGGCATCCTGCGCTGGCTGACTGTCATGCCGGCGCTGGCGGCCGCCCATGCGACTGCGCAGCCCGCCGCGCAAGCGCAGATCGAGATGCTGTTCGACGCCCTCACGCGTTATGGCGGCGGCATCGGCGAGCTGCTCGGTGTCAGCCTCTTCATGGCGCTGTCGCTCGGCCTGCTGTGCGCCGGTGCCTGGCGCCAGCGCGGACTGCCGCGATGGCTGGCCGGCTTCGGGCTGCTCTGCGCGCTGGCACTGGCCGCGCTGGCCCTGCCGGCCTTCGGTGGCCCGGCGCTGATGCCGGTGGCGGCCGCGGTGACCGCGCTCACGCTGTGGATGCTGGCAGCGGGGCTGTGGTGCCTGCGCCGCGGCGGCGGGCAGTGAGCCCGCCTATCTGCAGGCGCCGGCCAACGTGTAGTCGATCACCTTGAGCTTGCCGCTGACGATGTCGGCCTTGGCCGCGTCGACGCGCTTCTTCATGTCAGCCGTCAGCAGCTTCACGTTGAATTCGTCCAGCGCGTAGTCGACGCCGCCTTCTTTCAGCCCCAGCGAAGTGATGCCGGGCTTCACTTCCCGGAAGGCGTCGTATACCGCCAGGTCGACCCGCTTGACCATCGAGGTCAGCATGGTGCCGGGGTGCAGGTGGTTCTGATTGCTGTCGACGCCGATGGCCAGGATGCCGCCGTCCTTCGCCGCCTGCATGATGCCGAAGCCGGTGCTGCCGGCGGCGCTGAAGACGACGTCCACGCCCTGCGCGATCTGCGCCTTGGTGAGCTCGGCGCCGCGCGGCGGGTCGGTCCAGGCGGCGGGCGTCGAGCCGGTCATCGCCGACACCGTCACCACCTTCGGGTTCGCGTAACGCGCGCCCTGTTCATAGCCGCAAAGGAACTTGCGCACCAGCGGGATATCCTGCCCGCCCACGAAGCCGACCTTGCCGCTCTTGCTGGCCATCGCGGCCAGCAGGCCGACGAGGAAGCTGCCCTCATGCTCGCGGTAGACGAAGCTCTGCACGTTGGGCAGCGACACCACCATATCGACGATGGCGAACTTCAGCTTCGGGAAGTCCTTCGCCACCGCCTCGATGCTCGACGCCTGCGGGAAGCCGATGCCGACGATGGGGTTGGCGCCGCGCTCGGCAAAGCGCCGCGCCGCCTGCTCGCGCTGCGCCGCGTTGGCGATCTCGAATTCGAGATAGGGCTTGCCGGTTTCCTTCTTCCAGCGCTCGGCGCCTTCCCAGGCCGCCTGTCCGAAAGACTTGTCGTTCTTGCCGCCGGTCTCGAAGATCACCGCCGGCTGTGCTGCGGCCGTGCCCGCCGCCAACAATGCGGCGAGAGCGAGGGCCGGCCGGCGCACCGGTCTGGGGCGCCCATTCCGGTGCGTGGCCATCAGAACGTCGCCTTGAACTGCACGCCGTAGGTGCGCGGGTCGTTGATGAAGCCGGTGAGGTTGTTGAAGTCGATGCCGCCGACGATGCGCTGCTGGTTCGTCATGTTGCGCACGAAGGCGGCGGCGTCGTACTTGCCGTTGCCCCAGATGTAGCCCAGGCGCAGCCCGCCTTCGGTCAGCGACTTGCCGGTGAACTCGGTGCTCTCGTAGAGGAAGAAGTTGACCTCGCTGCGGTAGACCCAGTCGGTGAACGCATAGGCCTCGCCGTTGGCCAGCGGGGTGCTGTAGCGCAGGGTGAAGTTGGCGGTGGTCTTCGGGGCCTGCGGCAGCGGGTTGCCGTCGATCTGCGCCTTGCCGCCCACCACCGGGTTGGTGACAGTGCACTGGGCGCAGGTCGACACGGTCAGGTTGCTGTCGCGGATCTCGGTGTCGTTGTAGCCCAGACCCACGCTGGCCATCAGGCTGTCAGTCAGCAGGGCCTGCAGGTCGAGTTCGAAGCCCTTGCCCTTGGCGCGGTCGGCGTTGAGCAGGATGTTCGCGTTGCCTGCGCCGCCTACCGCGGTCAGCTGCAGGTCCTTGACGGTGTAGCTGAAGAGACCGAAGTTCAGCCGCGCGCGGCGGTCGAACAGGTCGGCCTTGACGCCGATCTCGTACGAGGTGTTGGTCTCCGGCGTCGCGACCGATTTGGCATTGAATGCGCTCGCGCTCTGCACGCTGCTGGCGCGGAAGCCGTTGGCCGCGCGGGCGTACAGGTTGACGTCCTTGTTCAGCGCGTAGTTGCCGCTGAGGTCCCAGCTGACCTTGTTGTCGTCCGGGTTCGCCGAGAGGTTGCCGTCGGCCTCAAGCCCGGCCAGTTGTGCCAACGTGCACTTCGGCGGCCCGAAGCCGGGTAGGCCCAGCGTCGGCCCGACGCAGGGCGCGAAACCGCTGGCCTCGTAGGCTTCGACCGTGAGTTTCTTCTTGTCGGTGGTGTAGCGCAGGCCGGCGCTCAGCGTCAGCGCCGGCGTCACCGCGTACTTCACCGCGCCGAACACCGCGTAAGCGTCGTTGGTCTGCTTGATGCGCTGGTAACCGTCCTGCTTGCTGCCGGCCAGAGAGTCGTAGCTGAAGCTTTCGACCGTGTAGTCCTCGATGAAGGCGAACACGCCGGCCTGCCAGTTGAACGGGCCGCTGTTGTTGCTCTCCAGGCGGAACTCTTGCGTGAACTGGCTGTGCGTGGGGATGCCGTCGGCGGTTTCAGAGGCGAACGGGATCACGCCCGGGCCGGACAAAGGCGGCGGCAGGAAAGCGGCGCCGAAGCCGCCATCGATGTCGCCCCGATTGAAGGTGTCGAGGCTCTCGTAGCCGGTGATCGAGAACAGCGACACCGCGCCCAGGTTCCAGCGCAGGCGGGCATTGCCGCCCAGCACGCTGAGTTTGGACTCGTTCTTGCCGTCGATCGAGATCTTGGTCTCGTCGAAGCCGTCGACGAAGTCGTTCGTGCCGGGCTTGATGATGTTGGCGCGGAACAGCCGCGCCGAGCCGCTCAGGTCACGCGCGTGCAGGTTGAACAGCGCGCTGAAGTCCTTGCCCGGCTCGTACAGAAGTTGCGCGCGCACGGCACTGTCGCGGTAGCCCTCCAGCTCGGTGGTCTGCGCGCCCGGGAAAGTGTTGTCGACCCAGTCGTCGCGTGTCTGGCTCAGCACCGAGATGCGCGCCGACAGGGTGTCGGTCAGCGGGATGCTGGCCGCGCCTTCGAGGTTGATCGTGTTGTAGTTGCCGTAGGAAATGCTGCCATAGCCTTCGAGCTTCTTCGTCGGCTTGACCGATTCGAACTTCACCACGCCGGCCGGCGAGTTGCGGCCGAACAGCGTGCCCTGCGGGCCGCGCAGCACTTCCACACGCTCCAGGTCGAATGCCGGGAAACCCTTCAGGATGGGGTTCTCCTGCACAACGTCGTCGTACACCAGCGACACCGGCTGCGAGGCGTTGAGCCGGAAGTCGGTATTGCCGTAACCGCGAATGTAGAAGCGCGGGAAGGCGCGGCCGAACGAGGATTCGATGTTCAGGCTGGGCACCCGGCCCGACAACCCGCGGATGTCCTGGCCGCCGGTGTTCAGCACGTCGAGAATCTCGCCCTGCAGCACGCTGGCCGACACCGGCACCTGCTGGATGTTCTCCAGCCGGCGCTCGGCGGTGATGTTGATGATGGTGAGCTTGCCGTCTTCCACGCCGGTGGCGGCGCTGGTCTGGGCGATTGCACCCATGTGGATGGCGGCCAGCGCCGCGGCGGCGGCCAGGGCGTGGTGCACGGGGCGGTACACAAGTGGGGGCGTGAGAGTCGACATCTATTCTCCGTACGGTGTATGTGTGTGTGGGGGTCCGCCCCTGCTGCAATCGGCATGCCATGGGCCTTTCGGACCAGTGCGATGATGGGGCGTGGAGCATGCCTTTTGCGTGACACTCGTTGGCCGGCTCACCGGGCTGACGCCAATTTGCAACATCGACCTGAAACGCCGCCATGCCCGAGCCATTCCAGCGCCGCGCCTTCGAAGAACAAGGCTTCCTCGTGTTGCCCGGCTTCAAGAGTGCCGCCGAGGTGGCGGCCGTCAGCGCGCGGGCGCGGGCCATCGTCGATGGCTTCGAGCCCGGGCCGGACAGCACGGTTTTTTCCACCCGCAACCAGACGCTGACCTCCGACGCCGCGCTGATCGCATCGGCCGATCAGGTGCACTGCTTCTTCGAGGAAGAAGCCTTCGACGACCAGGGCCGGCGGTGCGTGCCGAAAGCGCAGGCCATCAACAAGATCGGCCACGCGCTGCACGACCGTGACGCCGTCTTCGACCGCTTTTCGCATGGCACCGAACTCGCCGCGCTGGCATCCCATCTCGGCCTGGCGCGGCCGCAGGTCTGGCAGTCGCAGGTGATCTTCAAGCAGCCGGGCATCGGCGGCGAAGTGCGCTGGCACCAGGACGCCACTTTTTTCGTCACCGAGCCGCACAGCGTGCTGACCTTCTGGTTCGCGCTGGAAGATGCCACGCTGGACAACGGCTGCCTGCGTGTGCAGCCCGGCGGCCAGCGCAGCCCGCTGCGCGAGGTGTTCGAACGCGACGGCGACACACTGTGCCTGCGCAAGCTGGACGCGACGCCTTGGCCGGCCGATCAGGACGCCGTGCCGCTGGAAGTGGCCGCCGGCACGCTGGTGGTGTTCCATGGCCACCTGCCGCACCGCAGCGCGGCCAACCGCTCGTCACGTTCACGGCTGGCTTACACGCTGCACGTCACCGACGCCGGCTGCGCCTATTCAGACGCCAACTGGCTGCAGCGCGGGCCGGCGTTGCCGGTGCGCGGCCTGGTCTGAGACTGCCCCCGGCGCCGCAGGCGCTTCGGGGGTCAGCGATACACCAGGTTGCGCAGCCCCAGCGACAGCACGGGCACGTAAGTCACCACCATCAGACAGGCCAGCACCACGCCGACGAAGGGCAGCAGCGGGCGCACGATGCGGTCGAGCGAGATCTTCGCCACCGTGCAGGCGGCGAACAGGTTGACGCCGAAAGGCGGCGTGATCATGCCGAGTGCCAGGTTGACCACCATGATGATGCCGAAGTGCACCGGGTCGATGCCGAAGTACACCGCCACCGGCGCCAGGATGGGCGCCAGCACGATGATCGCCGCGCTCGTCTCGATGAACATGCCGATCAGGAACAGCGCCAGGTTCACACCCAGCAGAAAGAGCATCGGGTCCTGCAGCACTTCCTTCAGCCACTGGCCTATGACGTCGGGCACACCGGCGCGTGTGATCAGGTAGGCGAAGAGGCCGGCGTTGGCGATGATGAACATGATCACCGACGACGAGATGACCGACTTCTTCAGGATGCCGTAAAGGTCGGCCAGGCCGATCTCGCGGTACACCACCATGCCGATGATCAGCGCATAGAACACGGCCACCGCCGACGCCTCGGTGGGCGTGAACACGCCGCCGTAGATGCCGCCGAGGATGATCACCGGCATCAGCAGTGCCCAGCCGGCCTGCAGTGTGGCGCGGCCCACCGGCAGCCGGCCTTCGGCATCGGTCTTGCCCCAGCCCTTCCAGCGGCAGTAGAGGAACACGAAGAGCATCAGCGCGCCGCCGATCAGCAGCCCGGGGCCGAAGCCGGCGATGAACAGTTCGCCGATCGAGACCTCGGCCGAGACACCGTAGAGAATCATCGGGATCGACGGCGGGATGATCACGCCGAGCTCGGCGCTGCTGGCCTGCAGCGCGGCCGCCCAGGGCGTCGGGTAGCCGTGCTTGATGAGGGCCGGGATCAGGATCGTGCCGATGGCAAAGGTGGTGGCCACCGACGAGCCGCTCACCGCGGCGAAGATCATGCAGGTCAGCACGCAGGTCATCGGCAGCCCGCCCTGCACGCCGCCGACCAGGCTCTTGGCGAACTCGACCAGGCGGCGCGAGATGCCGCCGGTCTCCATCAGGTTGCCGGCGAGGATGAAGAACGGAATCGCCGCCAGCGGGAACTTGTTGATGGCGGAGAACATCTCCTTGACGGCGACCAGCATGTTGACGTTGCTGACCTGGATGCCGACCAGCGCAGCCAGGCCGATCGACACCGCCACCGAGATGGTGAGCGCGAAGCACAGGATCATCGTGACGATCATGGCGGCTGTCATGTCGCTGCCCTCCCTGTCATGTCGCTGTGCTCATAAAGCCGTCTCAAGCTCCAGCCGCTTCGGGTCGAGCCAGTTGCCGACGATGGCCAGTGCCGAGAACACGCCGCCGACCGGCAGAGCGAGGTAGGCCCAGAACATCGACACGTCTTCCAGGCCGATGACGGTCTGCACCGTGCCACGCTGCGCGTACTGCCAGCCGACGACGATGATCACGCTGATGAGCAGCAGTGCGGCCAGCGCCACGAAGCTGTCGAGCACGCGCCGCATGCGTCGGCCGCTCCATCGGTAGAGCACGTCCACGCTGACCATCGCGCCGATGCGGAAGGCGGTCGGGATGCCGAGGAACACCATCCAGATCAGGCTGAAACGGATCAGCACCTCGGTGGCCTCCGCCGGCCGCTGGATGATGAAGCGCGTGATGATCTGCCACATCCCCAGGCCGGCGGCCATGGCGAGCATGGCGCACGCCAGCGCGGTGGCGAGCCGCGTGCTGGCTTGCTCGAAGCGGAGGAACAGCGCGCGCACCGCAGGCTTACTGCGCGTTGCGGATGCGGTCGATGTTGGCCTTGCCGAACTGCTTGTCGAACTCGGCATAGACCGGCGCTAGCGCGGCCTGGAACTTGGCCTTGTCGGGGTTGTCGTTGACCTGCATGCCCTTGGCGCGCAACTCGGTCACGCCCTTGGCATCGTCTTCGTCGACGCGCGCGCGGTTCGCCTTGACGGCTTCCTTCGCGGCGGCGATGAAGGCCTGCTGGTCGGCCGGCGACAGCTTGTCGAAGCTGGCCTTGTTCATCAGGAAGATGGCCGGGCTGTAGACATGGCCGGTCAACGTGAGGTGCTTCTGAACCTGGTCGAACTTGGCCGCCATGATCACGCTGAGCGGGTTCTCCTGGCCGTCCACCGTGCCCTGCTGCAGCGCGGTGAAGACCTCCGGGAAGGCCATGGGTGTGGTGATGATGCCGAAGCCCTTGTAGGCCGCCACGTGCACCGGGTTCTCCATCGTGCGCATCTTCAGGCCCTTCAGGTCTTCGGGGACGTTGACGGCGCGTTTGCTGTTCGTCATGTGGCGGATGCCGTTTTCACCCCAGGCCAGCGCCTTGAAGCCCTTGGCCTCGAAGGCTTTCAGCATGTCCTGGCCGATCGGGCCGTCGAGCACCGTGCGGGCGTGCGCCTTGTCGCGGAACAGGAAGGGGATGTCGAGGATGCGCGCCTCGGGCACGAAGTTGGGCACCGGTCCCGTCGAGCTGAAGGTCAGCTCCTGCGTGCCGAGTTGCACGGCCTCGATGCTTTCACGCTCGCCGCCCAGCGAGCCCGAGTAGAAGGTCTGAATCTTGTAGCGGCCGCCGGTGCGCGCTTCCACCTCCTTGGCGAAGGTGTCGATGCCGATGCCCTGGTGCGAGTTCTGGGCGATCGAGATGCTGATCTTCATGGCGGTCTGCGCCATCGCCGCCGGCGCGGTGACGGTGGCGGCGAGGCCGAATGCCAGGGCGGCGGCGAGCGCGCTCAGTTGCTTCATGGGGTGTCTCCGGAGGTTGTGAAAGCCGAATGCGGTTTCTAACGTATCTTCCGGGGTTCCGGTCCTGAGGATCGTACCGATGGCTACCGATGGAATTTATCCCCGTTTCCTGTGCGCATCACCTGACAGGCGCCAATCCCCAGAGGTGCAGCCTTGAGTGATGTCAAGCCGCCGCCCAGGGATTTGCTGGCCTCGCTGCACCACCCGTCGACCATCCGTCAACGCTGCGCCGCGTTGACGCAGGCGGTGGCCGACGGCCGTTCCGGCCACTTCAAGCTCGACCGCAGCCGGCTCGACGACGCCGCGCAGCTGATCGTCGCGAGCCTGAAGCGCCAGTTCCCGGCAGGCGAGATCCCGCTGCACAGCCGATGGCGCCAGTTTCAGGCCGGTGGCATCGACCGCGTTGCCGAACTCGACGCCCTGCTCGCCGGCCGCACGCCGGCCGAACAGGCGCGCGTGCGTTTCGACCTCACCGTGGTCAGCGTGCTGCTCGACGCCGAAGCCGGCAGCGCCTGGCGCTACCGCGAGCGGCCCGGCGTCGTCGAGGCGCTGGCCCTGCCCGGGCAGCAGCACGGCGCCGACAAACTGCTGGCGCTGCTCGACCAGGCCGCCGCGGGCGCCAGCCCGGCCGTGGCGGCCGAGGCGCCGCCGCCTTCGGTTGCCGAACAGCCCGGCCCCACCTTCACCCACGCCGAAGGCCTGGCAGTGGCGAGCTTCCGGGCCTTCGTCGGCGGCGCGTTTTCGGCTTCGCCGGCCGACCCGCTGCGTGCCGACGCCGCCGCGCTCAAGCTCGTCGACAGCGCGGCGCTGCGCCTGCTGATGCAATCCAGCGCCGGCAACCCGCTGCCCGGGCTGGAAGGCCGCGCCGGCCTGCTGTCGCGCCTGGGCGCCACGCTGATGAGCGAGGCCGGGCGCGACGGCCTGCCGGCCCGCCCGGCACTGCTGTTCGACCGGCTGAGCGAAGGCGGCACGCGCAGTGAGATGCCGGCCGCCGAACTGCTGCAGATGCTGATGATGACGCTGGCGCCGGTCTGGCAGAGCGGCAACGTCGTCAAGGGCGTGCCGGCCGGCGACGCCTGGCGGCACCACTTTGCGGGCGCCACCGGCGGCGACCCCGCCACCGCCGGCTGGGTGCCTTTCCACCAGCTCGGCCAATGGCTGGCTTACTCGTTGGTCGAACCCTTGCGGCTGGCGGGCATCCAGGTGACCGGGCTCGACGCACTGACTGGCGGACCCGGGCTGGACGTGGGAGGGCTGCTGCTCGACATCGGCGTCATCAACCCGCGCCACGAGCGTGACCTTGCGCGGCGCTGGAAAGCGGGTGATGAGTGGCTGATCGAATGGCGCGCCCTCACGGTCACGCTGCAGGACGAACTGGCCCAGCGCGTGCGCGCCCAGATGGGCCTGAGCGCGGCGCAGCTGCCGCTGGCCGCGGTGCTGACGGGCGCCGTGGCTGCCGGCCGCGAACTGGCGGCCGAAAAGCGCCGCGGTGGTACGGCTGCGCTGCAGATGGATTCCGAAGGCGGGCTTTTCTTCTAACTTCTGCCGACCCTGACTTCCGGCGGCAGCATCCAGCCCATGAAGCCCACGATTCACCCGAGCCCGAGCCCGACGCCCAGCCCATGCTGATCCGCAACGCCACCCTGCCCGACGGCCGCACCGGCATCGACGTGCTCGCCCTGGACGGCCTCATCGTCGCCATCGGCCCGCAGCTGCCCGAGCCCGAGGGCATCGAGCAGATCGACGCCCGCGGCTGGTTGCTCAGCCCGCCCTTCGTCGACGCCCATTTCCACATGGACGCCACGCTGAGTTACGGCCTGCCGCGCGTCAACGCCAGCGGCACGCTGCTCGAAGGCATCGCGCTGTGGGGCGAGCTCAAGCCCCTGCTGACGCAGCAGGCGCTGGTCGACCGCGCGCTGCAGTACTGCGACTGGGCGGTGGCGCGCGGCCTGCTGGCGATCCGCACGCATGTCGACATCTGCGACGACCGGCTGCTGGCCGTGGAGGCGCTGCTGCACGTGAAGGAACGCATCAAGCCCTACATCGACCTGCAACTGGTGGCCTTCCCGCAGGACGGCCTGCTGCGCAGCCCGCATGCCATGGCCAACCTGAAGCGCGCGCTCGACATGGGTGTCGACGTGGTCGGCGGCATCCCGCACTTCGAGCGCACGGCCACAGATGGCGCCGAGAGCATCAGACTGCTCTGCGAACTGGCCGTGGACCGCGGGCTGATGGTCGACATGCACTGCGACGAGAGCGACGACCCGCTGTCGCGCCACATCGAAACGCTGGCCTTCCACACCCAGCGGCTGGGGCTGAAAGGGCGCGTCACCGGCTCGCATCTGACCTCGATGCATTCGATGGACAACTACTACGCCAGCAAGCTGATCCCGTTGATCGCCGAGGCCGGTGTGCACGCGGTGGCCAACCCGCTGATCAACATCACCCTGCAGGGCCGCCATGACAGTTACCCGAAGCGGCGCGGCATGACCCGCGTGCCCGAACTGCTGGCCGCCGGCGTCAACGTGGGCTTCGGCCAGGACTGCGTGATGGACCCCTGGTACTCGCTGGGTTCGGGCTGCATGCTGGAAGTGGCCGCGATGGGCCTGCACGTGGCGCAGATGACCTCGCTGTCCGGCATGCGCCAGTGTTTCGACGCCGTGACGGTGAACAACGCGCGCATCCTCGGTCTGGAGGGCTACGGTCTGGAAGTGGGGCACAGGGCCGACTTCGTGCTGCTGCAGGCGCGCAGCGCGGTGGAGGCGCTGCGCCTGCGCGCTCAGCGTCTGCTGGTGGTGCGCGCAGGGCAGGTGATCGCCAGCGGCCCGGCGCAGACGAGTTCGCTGAACCTGCCGGGCCGGCCGGCCGTCGTCGACTTCACCTTGCCGCGCTGAGACGGCCCGCCCGACCATCCCCCCGTCCTGCGGGGTTCGGCGGCCGGAGTGCTTGGCTAGAATGGCCGGAAGCTGCGGACACCCCGAACAAGAAACGACATGAAACTCATCGGTTCACTCACCAGCCCTTACGTGCGCAAGGTGCGCGTCGTGATGGCGGAAAAGAAGCTCGACTTCCAGTTCGTGCTCGAAGACGTGTGGGCCAGCGACGCGTTGCTCAAGTCCAACCCGCTCGGCAAGGTGCCCTGCCTGGTGATGGAGGGCGGTGAAGCCGTCTTCGACTCACGCGTCATCGTCGAATACCTCGACACCCTGTCGCCGGTCGGCAAGCTGATCCCGCCGCCCGGGCGCGAGCGCATCGAGGTGCGCACCTGGGAGGCACTGGCCGACGGTGTGCTCGACGCCAGCATCCTGGCCCGCCTGGAAGCCACCTGGACCGGGCGCAGCGACGAGCAGCGCTCGCAGGCCTGGATAGACCGCCAGATGAGCCGCGTGCACGCCTCGCTGAAGGCCATCAGCCAGGGCCTCGGTGAAAAACCCTGGTGCGCCGGCAACCACTTCACGCTGGCCGATGTCTCGGTGGGCTGCGCGCTGGGCTACCTCGACTTCCGCTTCCCGCACATCGACTGGCGCAGCGACCACGCCAACCTGAAGAAGCTGGGCGACAAGCTCGGCACCCGGCCGAGCTTCGTCGACAGCGCGCCTCCGACCGCCTAGCTCCTCAGCCGGTCAGATTGCCGGCTCTTTTGTCGGCTCTTCGTCGACCACGTCCTCGTTCAGGAACCCGCCCGACTGGTGGCGCCACAGCGCCGCGTAATGGCCGCCCAGCGCCAGCAGTTCGGCGTGGCTGCCTTGTTCGACGATGCGGCCCTGCTCCAGCACGATCAGCCGGTCCATGCGCGCGATGGTGGAGAGCCGGTGCGCGATGGCGATCACCGTCTTGCCTTCCATCAGCCCCAGAAGCTGGCTCTGGATGGCCAGTTCGACCTCGCTGTCGAGCGCCGAGGTGGCTTCGTCGAGCACGAGGATCGGCGCGTCCTTCAGCACCACGCGGGCGATGGCCACGCGCTGGCGCTGGCCGCCGCTGAGCTTGACGCCGCGCTCTCCGGCATGCGCCTCGTAGCCCACGCGGCCTTTCCAGTCCTGCAGGCCGAGGATGAATTCGTGCGCCTGCGCCTTGCCCGCCGCCGCCTCGATCTGTGCCCGTGTGGCGCCCGGGCGGCCGTAGGCGATGTTGGCGGCAATCGAGCGGTGCAGCAGCGAGGTGTCCTGCGTCACCATGCCGATGGCGCCGCGCAGACTTTCCTGCGTCATCTCGCGCACGTCGTGGCCGTCGATGCGGATGCAGCCCTGCTCCAGGTCATGGAAACGCAGCAGCAGGTTGACCAGCGTGCTCTTGCCGGCCCCCGAGCGGCCGACCACGCCGACCCGTTCGCCGGGGCGGATGACCAGGTTCAGGTCGTCCAGCACCTTGTGGCCATCGGCGCGACCGTATGTGAAGCTGAGATGCTCGAAACGGATCTCGCCGCCGCGTGGCGCCGGCTCGATGCGCAATTCGCGCGCGCCGGGCCGGTCGACCATCGCGTGCGGCACCGCGATCGTCTCCATGCCTTCCTGAACGACGCCGATGTTCTCGAAGATGCCGGTCACTTCCCAGCTCACCCAGCCCGCCATGTTCACCAGCTGCCAGGCCAGCGGCAGCGCGGTGGCCACCAGCCCGACACCGACCTGGCCCTGCGCCCACAGCGTGATGCCGATGGCCGCGGTGCTGGCCAGCAGCGCGGCATTCAGCAGCGACAGCGTGGCCATGAACTTCGTCGTCATGCGCATGTGGGCGGCGACCGCCGTGTTGTGCTGGTCGACGACCTCGCGCACATGCTGGTCTTCGTCGCGGGCGCGGGCGAACAGCTTGACGGTGAGAATGTTGCTGTAGCTGTCGACCACACGCCCCATCACCAGTGAGCGCAACTCCGAACTGGCGCGGGCGCGCTGGCGCATGCGCGGCACGAAACGCCGCAGGAAGAGCACGTAGCCGACGAACCAGAGGGCGGTGGGCAGCGCCAGCCGCCAGTCTGCGCTGCCCATCAGGAGCAGCGTGGTGACGCCGTAGACGACGATGTACCAGATGGCGCGGATGCTGCTGACCACGCTCTCGCGCACCGCGTTGCTGGTCTGCATGACGCGGTTCGCGATGCGTCCGGCAAAGTCGTTCTGGAAGAACGGCCAGCTCTGCCGCACCACGTGCCAGTGGCTCTGCCAGCGGATCAGGCTTGTGACGCCGGGCACCACGGCGTTGTTGCGCACCAGGCTGTCGCACACCAGGGCGGCCGGCCGCAGCAGCAGCACGACGGCGGCCATGCCCAGCAGCATGGGCATTGCGCCCGCCAGCGCCGCTGCGCGGTCGTCGGTCTGCATCAGCACGACCAGGCGGCCGATGAAGACGGGGATGAGGGTGTCGATCAGCGCCACCGCCAGCCCGGTGACGAACATCATCACGAACAGTCCACGGGTCTGGCGGATGAAGTGCCAGTAGAAGGCGATCAGCCCGGGTGGCGGCTCGCTGCCGGGCAGGGCCGTGGGCAGCACGCGGTTTTCGAAGAAGGCGAACATCGAGACGCCGCCGGGCATGAAGGGCGCTTGGCGCCGGGCGGCTGCAGAGCTGGGAGCGCTTGATTGTGGACGAGGCGCGGCGGCCCCGCCGGCCGAGGCCGCCTTCGGCGGCCGTGCCCTCGAATTCGACGACGAAATTCAGCACGCCGGCGGCGCGCGCCTGCAGCGCC
>Ga0105046_10005018_pt1 | contig 20994 bp, 19 predicted proteins | sample MAT03_FD_78385 | JGI IMG/M metagenome (GOLD analysis project Ga0105046, IMG submission 78385) | Freshwater microbial communities from Lake Fryxell liftoff mats and glacier meltwater in Antarctica - MAT-03 (megahit assembly) | ecosystem: Environmental > Aquatic > Freshwater > Ice > Liftoff...
AGCGCATCGTTTGACACCCACCATCGTCTTCAGCCACGCCAACGGTTTCCCCGCCGGCACCTATGAGTTGTTGTTCGACGTGTGGCGCGCGGCCGGCTGGCGGGTGTTGGCGCTGCCGAAAATCGGGCACGACCCGCGCTTCCCCGTGACGCCGCATTGGCCGCATCTGCGCGACGAGTTGATCAACTTTGTGAGCACGCAGGCACCCGGCGAGTCCGTGCATCTGGTCGGCCATTCGCTGGGCGGATACCTGAGCTTGATGGCTGCGATGAAGCGGCCCGCCATCGTCCGCTCGGTGGTGATGGTGGAGTCGCCGGTAGTAGGCGGATGGCGTTCCCACAGCGTGGCGGTGTTGAAGCAACTGGGCCTGGCCAAACGGCTGTCGCCCGGCCGTGTGTCGAGCCAGCGCCGCCACCAATGGCCTTCGGTACACGCCGCGTTGGACCACTTTGCCGCCAAACCGGTGTTTGCGCGCTGGGACCCACAGGTGCTGCGCGACTACATCCGCTGCGGCACCGAGCCCGACCCCGGCGCCAGCGCATCTGGCGCCGTGCGCCTTGTCTTCCAGCGCGAGGTGGAAACACGCATCTACGACACGCTGCCTTACCGCCTGGGCATCCTCGCCCAGCGCCACAAAACACGGGTGCCTGTCAGCTTCATCGCGGCCACACGCTCGCGTGAAGCCCGACAGGCCGGGCTGTCCGCCACCAAGGCCTTGGTGGGGCCACGACTGATCTGGCTGGAAGGCTCGCACCTGGTGCCGATGGAACAACCCCTGGCCACAGCCACGGCCGTGCTGGAAGCCCTGGCGACCAACCGGGTGCCGCCACCGCCTTAGCAGAGGTTTTTCACATGTCACCACAACGTCCGACGGAATCAACAGGTGCGGCCGTAGTTTCAGCCCGTATCGCTTTACTTTTGTGATGCGCCATCCGCCCGAGACTGAGTCACCCTGCGGCGTTGATCGACCACGCGATGGTTAACGCCAGGGTTGGGCGACAGGCCCATGACCGTATTGATCTTGTGATGCTGTGCATCGGGCCGTATCGCCTTGAGTACAGGTACCGCCCGGCCACCACGGCGCGGCATCGTGGCCATACAGCAGCGCGCGGCCCTGCGCACTCCGCATACGTTCGATTTTGATCCTGACGCCGCCTGCGGGTCCACCTCGGGGGCCTTGGCGGGGTCGAACTGGCGCTCTCACGCAGGCCGAAGATGAACTTCGCCCGGTCGAACAAGTGATCCTGTGAACGAAAACGTGGGCAAAGGCTGGACAACTAAAAAATGTTGTGGCACCACAAACTGCCACAGAAAGTAAGCCCAGCATCCAGGCGGGTCAGCGGAAGACGTGGGCGTGAAAAGGGTCGAAATGTGACAAATTAGGGCTAGGTGCCGTCGTACACCGATCCATTCATCGATCCAGCCTGTGCAGGCTGCTCTTACGATGAACGAAGCTGACTTGCGCCGCGCGAAAGCGCACAGTCGATCCAGGGCGGATCGATTGGCTGGCTCGATGTCGTGCTTTCTATCTAAGCAAAAGCAGGCAATGAGCACTGCACATCACAGACTCAATGAGTCTCAACTCTGCAACATTCAAGCCAAAAGATTTGCCAGTCCCAGCGTGTAGGACGCCGTCAGCGATCACTTCGCCGTCAAGCCTTCAATGCTGTTCAATCGCAACGAGTCTCCACAGACTGCCAAGCTGACTCGATATCTAGGTATGAAGCCAAATGCCTGCAATCTGCGTGAGCGGGACTGGCCGCACAGGTCACCCTCGAATTTTTGAGTGAAGCCCGTCATGCCCCAACCCCAGTTGAACGTTGTTCTCGCCATCCTGGCCCTGGCCGTTGCAGCTGGGGTGCAACCGGCTTTGGCCCAATCTGCGGAAGCGACTCGCTTGGCGGTAGTGAAAGCAATGCATTTCAACCCCATTCTGCAAGCGCGCATGGACGCCTACCTGGGCAAGCCGCAGGCGACGGGCCACATTGGTGCAGGGATGACTGCGTCGCAACTGCTCTGGTACGGAGTGGACACCGCCACCGACGCAACCCCCGTCAGTAGTGATCGCATGCGTCGTTGGTTCGAGTTTGTCGCTGCCTCAGAGCAAACTGCCCTGGAGGCCACGCGCGCACTTTACGAAGTAGAGCGCCAGCATCGGTTGGTCTCGTTGGCGCAAGAAAACGTGCGTCAACATCAAGCGACGGTCGACGCTCTTCGGCTATCAACCAATACCAGCCTGGATTGGGCGGGAGACTTGATTCAGATCAATGCTCGCCTGGCGCTGGCGAAGTCCAACCTTGAAGCGGAGAGAGCCAAGCAGCGCGATGCGGCTGCGCAGTACACGCGCGTGGTGGGCGAGGCACCGATGCCGGCCGGAGGGGCGCTTGAGGCTTTGAGGGTCGGCAGTCTGGTCAAATTGAACGACGCTGCGCAATTGGCCATGTCCCAGAGCCCGCTCGTTTCGGCTGCAACTGAACAATTGCGTGCGGCACGTTTGGGCGAACAAGACCGCCAAGGCGCGCCGCGGCAGAGAGTGAATGCAACCACTCGCGCTGGCCCTGACCAAAGCCGTGCCGGTACGGAACGCCGCAAAGCTGACGCTCGTGGTGGCGTGGCACTTAACTGGAACCGACTGGAGGTAAGTGCTGACCGGGCCACGTTGCAAGGACAGAGGAAAAGCGTGGGTCAGGCCATGGACTCGCTCGAACGAGCCTGCCGTGCGGTGCGCCAGACCGCTACCGATGCCTATATCGACGCCAACAATTTGACGGAGCAAGTCAGTACCCTCGCACGCACTGCGGCGACTGTCGAACGCGAACGTGCTGCTGAGCAGCAGCAATTCAACGGTGGCCTGCGGAGCCCGCTGGCCATGCTCATGGCACTAGACAAGGCATACACTGCACAGCGAAACTTGACCAATGCGGTGTACGACAGGGCGTCGGCGCGTTCACGCACGCTGACCGCCTTGAATCAGCTTTCGGCACAACTATTCCTGGTGCGAACCTCGGAATCCGGTGGTGTTCGGAACCATTTGAATGGCGATGATTCAGCGCGTTGCCCGGGCCAGCTCATTACAGCGGCGGCCCCACCTCTGGGTAGTGCTCTCGAAAGGCAAGTTCAGCCCCTGCCCCTGCCCCTGCCTCAGCCACAGCCTCAGCCGCTCTCACAGCAACGTCAAGCGATTGGCGCCACCCGCTCGTCTACTGCTGCAGACGTGACCTCTCTGGTTCTGGCATGGGCAGGTAGCATTGAAAAGAAGGACTTGGCTGGTTTTGTCAGCCTGTACGCACCGGACTACATGGGAAATGCCACGTCTATAAACCAATGGCAGTCCCGGCAGTCCTACCTGTTCGGCCGTGACGTGCCTTTGCAGGTGCAAGTGGAGGACCTGCGCGTGAAGGTGCTGGATGATGGATTTGTAGAAACGCGCTTCAGCCAAGTTTTCAGGGCCGGCGCTGGGAAGTCGGCAACCACCAAATTGATGGTGTGGAAACAGGTGGCCGCGGGCAAGTGGCGAATCGTAAGAGAGGAGACACCTTGATTGCCGGCGCCAGCCCACGGTTGCCCGAACCGAGCTGAAAAGTTCAACCCGCTAAAAATGTTGAACCACCTCAACTTTTTGCCGAGTGAGAATTGGAAATTGATTAGATATGAACTGGTGCGGGCGGTGTAGTTAGTCAGGAGAAAATATGTCTAAAACAAGGCGCATTTGTTTGAATATGATCGTCAAAAACGAGAGCCACGTAATTCTGCGTTGCCTCGAAAGCGTCAAAGACGTGATCGATTACTGGGTCATTAGCGACACCGGCTCGACGGATGGTACACAAGAAATTATCAAAAACTTCTTCAAAAAAAGCAAGATCGCTGGATTTTTGACGGAAGACCCTTGGATCAATTTCGAACACAACCGAAACAACGCGCTAAGCCAGGCAAAAGGCCATGCAAAATATATCCTGTTCATGGATGCAGATGACCACCTAGAAAAATCAGATGGCTTCAGATTTAACAATCTAATCACAGACAGTTATTTTCTAAAAATGGAGCGAAAAGGGCACAGCTATGCCACTCCAAAATTGGTACGCGATGCTGTACCATGGGCCTGGAAAGGCGTATTACATGAGTATCTGGACGCTGATATCGACTACACCACTGAAACACTGTCAGGCCCATATTGCATTCGCGCCCCGCTGGAGGGCGCACGCAGCCGCAACCTCAACAAGTATCTAGATGATGCCAAGGTGCTGGAAACTGCACTGGTCAGTGACACGGGAAACGCTCGCTACCGGTTCTACTTGGCGCAAAGTTATCGCGACAGCGGCTGTTGGGCTGAGTCTCTAAGTAATTATGAAATCCGCGCTGGCATGGGTGGTTGGGATGAGGAGGTATATTATTCTCTACTAGAAATCGCTAGAAACAAGAAGCGGCTCGAGCATCCGGAGCCGAAAATCCTTGAGGCTTATTTAGAGGCGCATCATTACCGACCTCAAAGACTGGAGGCCATTCACGAAGCGGTTGAAATGTGCCGCATTGGCGGCAATTACCACCTTGGCCAGCTGTTGGGGTGGGATTTCAGAAACGAGGTCAAGCCAAGTGACGTTCTGTTTCTAGAGGACGATGTCTATGCCTGGAAATTCAAAGATGAACTTTCCATTTGTGCGGCATATGCCACTCGAGCACAAGCTGCGGCCGACATGATGGCAGCCCTGCTGAATTCAGATAAAACCCCAAGAGAACAAAAGCCGAGACTGGCAACCAATCTGCGGTTTGCACTCATGCAAGTGGCCAACTCATTTGCCGTCCCTCTGCAATTACCCTAAGTTGTACCCAACCCAAGCCAGTGCCATCGATCTTGTCGAAATGGACTGAGTTCACAGGGAGGCAACCTCATTTAAGGCAAATAATTCATTCATTACCCGTTCAAGCTGCTCAAGGTAGGTGCTCACGCTGGCATCAATAATTCCTTGCTCTGATTCGATAACGCAGCTTCCGGCTTCCAGTAGCTCGTCTGCCACAACGTTGATGAATCTGGTACTCGAGTATTGCTCAACCATCCGGTTCACGGCCCGCCTAGCTGACGATAAATCGTCATTCGAGACTCGGACGCTAAGAAACTGCTCGATCCGAACAAATTCGGATACATGCTTGAAGGCTGTATCGAAAATACGTTCGCGCGATTCAGCCTTAAGCACCACGGTACAGATGTCAACCACCGCTTTGACCATAGTACGTTGCTGTGCCACAAGCGAGCGAGCATGCGAAGCCGAGACCTTTGTTAATTCGAGTGCCAAGCGCTGCTGCGCATCGTGCCATCCCGTTTGGTAGCCCAAGCGTTTTTGTCTCTCTACCTCCTTAGCCGCCTCTAACAATATGCGGTGGGCTTCTTTTCGCGCTGCCTCTACTATGGCCACAGCGTCCACGATGTAGGCGTAGTCTTGGTGCTTGATGATCTTGTTGTCAGCCGCCACCTGCAGCTGCTCACGGTTTATAAGAAAAGATTGGCCCATGACGGCTCCATACTTTTAAATATTGGGACCGCATACTGCTGAACTGCAACAACATCAGGTACAGTCACCAGCGCCTTGATGGATGCTTTGGGTGGTCTAGATATCTCGCGCGGGAACTTTAAAGACAAACGAGACATGTAGGCCTTGTTTTGCTGAGGTAGTGCCTTAATTAAACCTTGGTAGCCGCTTTTGATGAGTGCCAATTGAAGCTCATCAAGTGGTATCGTTGCGGTCCACTTGACATTAAGGCTGGGCTCAAAATAATCAGCCCACCGCAAAGCCTGTGTGAAGATTTCTCGACCAAAAATGCTTTGTATCTGATTGACATTCTCGCGCTCTAAAACATGCTTCAAGCGTAAGCCCAAAGATAGCAATCCGAGTACCGATATTACGTTCATGAGTGCATCAGTGGGAACTAAGGCAAGTCGTGACAGCGGCTGTGTAAAATCAAAATCGTCGCCTCTACCTGCAACTTCTCCTCCACCAGCATTGGCGATCAGCCATTGAGAGAAAACGCGCAATGCCAGTGGAGTACGAATTGGGCGCCCCTCGCGCAATTGGGTTAACGCTTCTGGGTGCCAACTCGGGTGGCAGTACTCGGCCGCGCCATGATTAAACCAGTAAATCAAATGCCCTAAATTAGGTTCTTCTGGGTTACTGCTGTCCATGCATCAGGCCTTTAAAAAACAAAACCACTGGGGGCTGTTTCATAAAGCAGCTGCTGACGGCGCGACGGAGATTCCCAAATCAGTGGGATGACAGTCCTTACAAAACGACGGGGCACTCGCGAGTTTTCCCGCACCCTTGGGCGGCGGACGACGATTGTCGCTTGCCTGGGAGTGTTCATGAGGCGCCGCGGTCATTGCGCACCTAGCCGCCCTGCCAAAGCCGATTTAACCGCAGGCGTACGCGAACCAGATCGTCAGTCAAGTGATGCCGGTAACGCAGAGTAACCAGCACCAAAGCCAATACCAATAAAACGAATGGAACAATGAACAGAGTGCGCAGTTGTCCCAGCGATTTGGCAGCTACATCTACGCCAAAGAAGTTGACCATGCGCATCGGATCAGGCTTGGGTGCAAATTCCGCCACAAAGAACGACACCGAGATGTTCTCGTAGCTCAAGCCTTCCACACCACGCAAAATCAAAGTTCGAAGGGCCGGCGCTATTGTCTCCAGATTCACGTCATTACGATGTTTGACGAAGACGCTCGCCGATGACGGCTTGACCTTGTCCATCAACGGATCGCTGGCCGGAATGACGATGTGAACTCTGGCAGAAACAACCCCATCGATTTGACCAATGGTTTCTGAAAGTTCTTGCGAAATCCCGTGAATATATCGGATGCGCTCTTCCGTTGGGGTCGACATCAGACCTTCCTTTTTGAAGAGTTCGCCAAGGTTCTGAAATCGATCTCTGGGTAACCCGCGCTGCTTCAATGTCTCTAGCGCATTAGGTAAATCACCCTCCGACACAGTGACTGACCAGCGTTTATCGTCAATGGCTCCCTTGGTCGCCGAAATGCCAACTGAACTTAACGCAGCCACGACTTCATTGGCCTCGGGTTCGGAGAGTCCACTGAACAGTTGTACGCCGCACCCACTGAGTAAAAGCGCGAGAACGAGTAACCAACGCCTAACCTCGTGCATTTTGAGCTTCCTTGTTAGATTCAATCGTTCTAACGGGCATGAGTGCATCCTGGTGCGCAAGTGCCTTGCGCTGGCCGCGGATTTGCGGATCGCCCTCATTGTCTTTGTATTCCCGGCGCAATTCTTCAATGGACATTCGCATGTCCTTTAGGAACTGAAATTGTTGGTAAACGTAATCCAAAACTGCGCCAAGTATCTGAATCCCTGCACCGAAGATGAGAAGTTTCAGCATGATCCGACCCGAAGTAGATAGGATCTCGTTAGCGCCCCGCTCGCTGACAGAAACCATCTCTTGCAGAGAGCCCGCAAAGACCAGCCAAGCCACGGCAAGAGTTAAAACCATCTTTACTAAAGAAAGTACCAAATCTACAACGTTCTTCATTGAAAACATACGCTTGAAACCGCTTGCCGGATTGATACGGTCCATGTCTGGTATCAACGGATGAAAACTCAGGTTTCCGCGCACCTGAAAAAAATCTCCAGCCAGGGAGAAAACGATCATAATTACAATTGGTATAAGAAACAACTTGGGCAAATGAGGTGCCAGCAATGCCTGAATGGCGCCAGCATGGCCCAGCTGGTTCAGATTCCCCGTAATCGCCTCCCTGAGCATCGCCATAAGGTGCTGCACCATGATCCAGGCACCAAAGCCCAAGAAAACCAACAGGCCAAGCAATACCAGCGCATTGGTAACCTCAGCGCTGCGCGCAACTTGACCTTTCTTGCGCGCTTCCTTGAGACGTCGCGGTGTAGGTTGTTGATTCTTCTCAGACACGTAAGCTCACTGGCGTTATCAGCAAACTTGAAACTTTTCCGCCAAAAGCTTCCAACAGGTTCGGCATATTAAGAGCGTCCCTCACTGCGTTTAGTACGCGCTCAGTAAAGAATGCAAACACCAAATACAACACCAAAATGGTCACAGCGCCCTTGATGGCGGGTGCCAGAGAAAACACATTGAACTGCGGTGCAGATCGGTTCAGTAATCCCAAGGTCAGATCGACCATCAGCAGCGCTACTGCCAATGGAGCAGCCAACTTTACCGTCATGACGAAAATTTCATCGCCCTTTTGAATCCAAAAGGCACGGAAGACTTCGTCGATATCTGGTAGCGCCGCTCCAATAGGCCAGATCCGGTAAGAGTCGTACATCGCCGTTGTTATTAAACTGAACCCACCAACAGCAAAGAACAAGGTGACAAACAGTGTTTGCAGTATTGAGCCTAATGCGCCGCCTTCGTGCCCGGAAAGTGGGTCAAAGACCGCAGAACTGTTGCTGCCCGTTAAGGTGTCCACCAAGGCACCGACGTTTTGCATCACCCAAATGGGAACTCCAAGTAAAAATCCCATCAACAATCCGACAAAGGCCTCTCGCAACAGTAAGACAATTAGCTGCCAGGGCCCGAAGGCATCAACCAAACCCACGGGTATAGTCACCATCGGAACTAAAGCGATGACCACTATAATCGTCGAGCGTGCGAGACCTGTGAAAATAGTAGGCGCAAAAAATGGCGCAACGTAAAAGGCAACAGCCAAACGCATCGTCACCACAGACAGCCAGGCCAGTGCGGCGACGAAACTACTGAAATCGAAGCCCATCATCACGCCTTGGCTCTTAATCTTCCGACAGTTTTTAGATGCATATAAAAACCGATCAAGGCGGGGCGCCAGCAGCCGCAAAGAGCATACTCGAAAATGTATGTAGACGCGTTGCCATCCAGCCCGCAGAGATAAGCAAAGTAGCATACACCGCAATTAATTTTATTGCCAAAGACAGATTCTGGTCTTGCATCTGAGTAACGGCCTGGAAGATAGACACCAAAAAGCCCACTACGGCAGCAACCAGCACGCACGGCAAAGACAAAATCAGGGACAAAAGCAGGGCCTGCTGCGTAAATTCCAAAATCGTTTGGGAGTTCATATTGCTATCTGCACCCGGCCCAAGGGCAGCACGTTCACGCCAACGGCAATTTCCTGGAACGACATGACCGGCAATCGCGGCAGGGCGGGTTCAATGACCTTGCGCACGTAGCGGCGAATGTCCATCGACACCAGGACGACGGCCATCGGCGCCATGCCGGATTGACTCAGGATGTCGTTGATGCTGACCACGATCTGCCTGGCGTGTTCAGGCGCCAACGCAACAAAGCTGCCGGTCGAACTGTGTTGAATAGCCTCGCGTACTGCCGCCTCTGTCGCCGGATCAAAGATCACCGCGTGCAACTGACCTGTCCCCCGGGTATAGCGATAACTGAGGTAGCGGGCCAGATCAGTGCGCACATGCTCTGTAAGCAAGATCACATCCTTTTGCTTTGGCGCCCAATTCGCTACGCTCTCAAGGATGCCGCGCAAATGCCGCACTGACAAACCCTCTTCCAGCAGACGCTTGCAAATCTCGGTCAGACGCTGCAAGTCGGCTACCTTGAGTGCCTGGTCCACAACTTCAGGGAACACCAACTCGCAATCATTTAGCAAGGCCTGCATGTCGGAAAAGCCAAATAGCTGAGCCGCTTGGTTCCGAATAACGTGTTCAATCTTTAGCACAAGCGAAACTGTCGGCGACCAAGTCTTTACTCCCGCCTGTTGAGCCAACGACGTACGCACCCAAACGGGGTAAATAAAGGAGCCAAAGGGCGGGATCACGACTTCTGTGTCCGTGCCCAAACTTCCATCGACCATGATGAAATCATCAGGCAGGTAGCCGCGATCTACAGGCACGTCATAGACATCAATGATGTAAGTGTCAAAGGTTGGCTCGTCGTCATAGGTAATGCGTAGTCCAGGGAATGGAAAACCCAGACCCAGGCGCAATCGTGTTCGAGCAGCCGAAAGTTCAACATCGAACTCCTGCGCATCAATCTTTCCCTGCAACGCGCGCGACAGCCGCACCTGCACGGGGTAAGAAACACCGGGGTCTACCTCGTCAATGAGATTGAATTCACCCATACGGCCCTCTCGGCCCAGAGCGCCAACCTTGCGTGTGTCCGATCCAGCCAGCCCCAGGCGCTCACGTCGCATGAAAAACCAGATTGCACCGAAAGTCAATGCTGCAGCGCCGAACTGGATTTTCGGAAATCCAGGCACCATAAAAAACAACATCGCCGCTATAGCACTGAGGAGCAATACTTTGGGGTAAGCCGAAATCTGCCGAACGATCTCTTGGCCAAGGTTCGCTGACGGCCCGTCTTCGTCAGTACTGACGCGCGTTATCAATATACCGGCCGCAATAGACACGAACAGCGCTGGTATCTGGGCTACCAAACCTTCGCCGATCGTGAGGATGGTGTAACGCGAGGCGGCTTCAGCCATTGACATATCTTTCATCACCGTCCCAATGGTGATGCCTGCTACTATGTTCACGAATGAAATCACAAGGCTAGCGATTGCGTCACCCTTGACGAACTTCATCGCGCCGTCCATCCCTCCATGGAGCTGTGCCTCTTGTTCTAAAAGCTTTCTTCGACGCCGGGCTTCGACAGCGGTAACATTGCCATTCCGCACGTCGGCATCAATACTCATCTGTTTGCCTGGAAGGGCATCGAGCGTGAAGCGTGCGCCCACCTCGGCCACTCGTTCGGCGCCTTTGGCGATTACAATGAATTGCACGATGGTGATAATCAGGAACACCACTACTCCGACGATGATATTCCCGCCAACGACCAACTTTCCAAACGTTTCAATAATACTTCCTGCGTGCGCATGCAACAATATCTGCTTGGTAGCAGCGATATTCAGAGCCAAACGAAACAGGGTCGTGAATAGCAGCAGCGAAGGAAAAGTAGACAGGCTCAGTGCACTGGGCACGTAGATAGTGAGCAACAACAGCATCACACTCATGCAGATGTTTACTGTTAGTAGCGTATCGAGCATGAAGGGTGACAGTGGAAACACCATCATCACCACAACCGACACAACCACCAGTGCCAATAGGACATCGCTTTGCTGCCGGACCAGGCCCCACATGCCAGAGGGCCCTCCTTTAGAAGTCAAGGACTTTGATTTCATTGCCACAGCGCTAGCGATAACCTAAAAGCAAGGTTTGAAACAGTAACGACCAGCCGTCCATCACCACGAAGAGCAAAATCTTGAACGGCACAGAAATCGTCACAGGTGAAAGCATTTGCATGCCCAATGCAAGCAGGACGTTGGCCACGACCAGGTCAATGACGACAAAAACCAAGTACAACAAGAAACCGACTTGAAATGCCTTGGTCAGCTCAGTTGCCATGAAAGCTGGCAATAGCACCACAAAGTCGTCGTCGCGCATCTGTGCGACTTGATCCTTGGACCAAAGGCGCTGTGCCGCTTTGTTGAAATTAGCACGCTCACGGGGGGAGGTGTGCTTGATCAGAAACTCGCGAAATGGCGGGCTTGCTACATCAATCGCCGAACGCAGATCTGTAATTCGTATAGAAGTCTTGTCGTAAAAACCTGATTTTTCCAATAGGGCAGTGGACTGGCCAATGACTGGCATCATAACGAATACCGAAAGTATTATCGCAATGGCGTTAAGTACCAGGTTAGGGGGTAACTGCTGAACACCTATGGCATTGCGCAGAAGCCCCAAAATCACCACAATCTTCGTATAGGAGGTTGCAATAATGGCCAGAAAAGGCAACGCGCTGATCGCCAAGATCAGCGCCAAGCCCAGCAGTGGATCAGGAAACTCGCCCACTCTGGCCTTCCTTACCGATACTTACAACCCGAACGCCCAATCGCTCGCCTACCGAGACTAATTGGCCCACTCCAATGACCTTACCATTGACGCGCAAATGCACGCTGAGCTTATTCAAAGTGGCTTCTATTGGGAAGACATAGCCTGGGCGGATGGTCTGCAATTCGCGCAGGGGCAGCGTTCGTTCACCGAGGTCGAACACGACCGTCACTTCCAAGTCTTCCAAGCTGCGGGTGTCTAGGCCGTGTGATTGATAATATGAAGAGTCCATAGGGCCCTTGTCGTAGAGAATGTCGAAAACGGTGATGCCAAAATTGTTAGCCCATGCCAGCAATCGAGGAGTAGGTGAGTTTTCCAGCTCCCAATCAACGCGCAGTTGATCGCCCTCGGCAACCCACTGCTCAACGGCCAGGATGTCACCCTGTTCAAGCCGTCGAAGATCAGACAGAGCAACTCTGGTTCTCCCAATAAGGGCGCGCAGTCGTAACGGTATTTCGTCCAGCCCGTCGACATGTCTGGGCTCACTAAAAGGTGAGCCCAATGTCCTTATCAGTTTCAAGCTGTCTGGTAACGCCACTACATGAATCAGCGTGGGTTCATTGCCTCCCGGGGGCGTCACTGCCAGGCTCATGCAAGGACGGTGCTTGGCGCTACGCATCTGCAGTTCCAAGCCGAGCACGGGAACATCAAAAAGCCGTTCGAACCACTCCGTTAAGGGCGCAAATTCCTCCAGCAGATGGATGCTCAACAGCGTGGGCGGCGCTTGCACCTCAGGCGTTGGCCAAAAACTAAACAATGCATGCGCATCCAATGAGAGTTCAACTGTGCCCATGCCGGTGTGCACGTGCACTTGCCACTTCGCTTCGCAGACGCGTGGTGGGCATACCCAACGTAATTCGTAGTCTTGACCCGCCAACGTGGCCCGGCCGGGTCCCAATTGCCGATAAGCTGTTTGCACTTGACTTAAAGCCTGCACTTGCACCGAAGATAACTCCTGTCGTAATGCAGCACTGCCACTTCCAGTAAGGCTGAAGGACCGTCAGAAGGACCATCAGCCCCAGCATGTGATCTCACTCTGCGCGATTCGCTATTTAACTCCTCCAGATTCTAAAAAAGTTCAGCCTATTTTCACATCCCTGAGTCTCGCCAACTGGTTTACTCACTGTCTTCCTTGCGAAGCTTTTCACGCATCCATGCCGCACGTGTGTAAGTCTCCATTTCCTTAGCCTTGAATTCTGAGCGCACGCTCTGTGCCATGCCTTCCTGGGCGAGGATGCGGGCTCCTTCTAGGCGCGCACTGTCTGCCTGAGCTTCTTTCTCATCGCCCTTACGATCAACGATGTCTAGAGCCAACGCTTTCAGCCGAAACATGGCAACGCGCAAGGTCATCTCGCTTCCGCCAGTTTCCGCCAGTTTTTTGAACACCAGTGTCTCGAATTCGTGACGCGCATACTCCGCCTGCGTAACTGACAGTCGGCACTGCTGTTCATGTTCTCTAGCGACCAACCACTGTCGATCAGCGGCTGCAAGTTGCAGCTGCCGAATTTCGACCCGACGGGCGCGCACCTTCATCAGTGCCGACACCGCCAACAGCTCTTTGGATTCAGGCATATTCTGCGAATGAGGCTGTGAATTGAGCCGTTGCTCAATCGGCAATTTGCACCAGGCGTCGGATACTTTCGTGGAAGTCCCCTCGATCATTGACGCTCTGAGTAAGGAAGCCTTTCAGCGCAGCGTGCTTGGCCACAGCTTCATCGGCCTGAAGGTCGCCACCTTTTTTGTATTCGCCGATCTGTAACAGCATCTGAACATCGGCGTAGCGACTGAGTAGGCTGCGCGCTTTGCGCGAAGCACGTTGGTGTTCTTGGCTTGTAATCATTGGCATAACGCGACTCACACTTTCCAGCACATCAATGGCCGGGTACCAGCCTTCCTGAGCCAACTTTTTGGACAAGGCGATATGTCCGTCCAGTATGGACCGGGCTTCTTCGGCGACCGGGTCACTATCGCTGTCGCCTTCGACAAGCACTGTGTACAGGGCAGTGATGCCACCGCTGACGCCTTGTCCGCTGCGCTCCAGAAGCCGTGGCAGTTCGGCAAAAAATGAGGGCGGATAGCCACGCCGAGTGGGCGGTTCGCCCGCTGCGAGCCCCACCTCGCGGTGTGCGCGGGCGAATCGCGTGAGCGAGTCCATCATCAACAGCACGCTAGCGCCTTGGTCGCGAAAACCTTCAGCAATTGAAGTGGCAACATACGCGGCCCGCAGGCGCTCGGCAGCTGACCTGTCAGAGGTCGCAACAACCACAACTGATCGCGCCAACCCTTCTGGCCCAAGGTTGTCCCGCAGGAATTCAGACACCTCACGGCCACGCTCCCCAATCAGTGCAATAACGTTAATCGCACCGACTGAGTTGCGGGCAATCATCCCCAGCAGCGTTGATTTACCGACCCCTGCTGGCGCAAAGATGCCCATGCGCTGGCCAATTCCCATTGTCATGGTGGCATCCAGCGCATGCACACCCGTATAGAAAGGCAGTTCGATGGGCTGGCGCCGCAAAGGATCGGGTGGGTCACTATGCAAGCCGCGCGGCGTTCCCGAGATCGGGCCTTTGTGGTCGATAGGATGGCCCAGGCCGTTAACAACTCGACCCAAAAGTGCTCGGGAGAAAATAAATTGCGGCCGACTGCCTGTGGGTATGACCTCGGCGTTCGGCGCAAGACCGACGGTGGCCTGATAGGGCAGCATCAGCACCACCTCGCGTTCAAAGCCAACGACCTCGGCCAAGATTGTTTCTGTCTGGCCAGAAACCGTGATCCGGCAGACCTCACCTAGCTTGGGTGTGACACCGGTGACGCGAATGACCTGACCACTGACGCCAATCACACGGCCACGAAATTTGAATCGGGGAACCTGGCCGAGGCTGCGGCGAACGGCTTCGTCCAGACTTATGGTCACGTCTGCACCATCGGGCCGCAATTGCGACACTTGGTTATTCATATTGGGTGCTTTTCCCTTCATCGCGGCCACAGCCAAAGCCCACCAGCACTCAGGCGCGCGGATAAAGCACGAACCTCCACCGCCCAACGGCGGGGGCTAAGACATCAGGAATTTGAAAGCACTTGCTTTACGCCGTCTCGAAAGCTTGTTGTACCTGATGAAACCATCGAAATGCCGATGGAAGCGCGCGTTAGCGAAGCTTGGTGCTCAAGCAGTTGCTGCGACAGCTGCATCATGCCGACTGGTGTGCTGGCTTTCTCCAGGTCAACTTCCGGAATCTTGCCGATGCTATCCAAGAACTTGCGATCAAGCGCATCCAAGCGGTTTAAAAAAGAAGCACCTCCTTGAGTTGGGTCGCCTCGCTCGGGTCGGACTCCGGTGTCAGCAAAAGCACTGCGCGCGAGCGAGGTGGCGGAGTCCTTGTTTTCACCATTCAAATGCATCGCAGAATTCAACGGCGATGATTGCCCATTGCCAACCGAAGTATTCGAGCCCGTGCCTTGCACGGCAGCGAGCCCGGCGTTCATTGCCACTGTAGTTTCAACCATGTTTGTGACCCCGTAATCCGTTTGTTCCGTTAATCGAATCTAGACCCATGCGCTAAGCGCGAATAGCCATCGACGTCACATCCATGACATGCAGGTCGAGCAATCGCTTTTTCTCCAAGCGCTGGTGACTGGCCACGGCTTCATCTCGCCAATCTGCGGACTCGGCAACACGCAAAGCGTTCTCGTACCACCTCATTGCCTGGCCAGGATCTCCCGCCAATTCGTAGAGTTGGGCCAACAGAAAAGCCACCCGAAAGAACCTCGCATTTCGCTCAAATGCGCTGTCCCCAAGTTCCAATGCAAGATCGTGGCGCTGCGCGAGCATGCGCATGTAGATTTGTCCGAGCACGCCCTTTTCGTCAGTAAGGCAACCTGCTTTCACCAGACTGGCCAATATTTGGTCGGCCAGCAAATAATTTCCTGCGGCAGCCAAGGCCTCTGCTACCTCTGTACAAAGCGACTGCACTTCAGATTCAGCTGGCATTTCAACCCCACGCCAGGAGCGGGCAGAACGCCCGCTCCTTTATTCAACAACACAAGCGCCGTTGAAGCTAACGAGAATTATTTAAAGGCTTTCTCTGCCATCTGCTTCGCGGTTTCCTCAGCTTTCGAGCCTGATTGGAAGATCATTGACGTAACAGTCATCTTGTTTTGAATCGCCAACAGTTGGGCCGAGACGGCTTGCGTGTTCTCTGCTGCGGCATTGGCTTGACCCATGGCACCGGATTGGCCTACCCCGCCTGCTGAAATTGGTTCCATTGCTAACTCCTAAATTAAATTACTTTTTTCGCAACGCTAGGGGCGTTACTTCCCTTTCATCGAGGCTTCGAAGAACCCAGAGGTTTCCTTGAAGCTTCGCGAACCTGGTCAATCGCCTGCAAGGCAGTCTCTACAGCCAACTCCAGTGCACTGAATGTCTGTGCCTCAAGGGGCTTCTGACTAGTGGCAATGGCAGCACGCAGCTCATTGGCTTTTACTAACAGGCGACTCTGAATCACATCAAAACGCTGCAACACGAGCGGCGCTACAGGGCGCAAATCAGCGGGCGCGGCCCGTCCACTTCGCAATCTCATCACAAGCTAAAGGTTTGGCGGCGGCCAAGTCTGTCAATCACGACAACTTGCTTGGCATCCACAGCCTCTAAAACGCTACCGTCAGGTAATACCGCGCCCACGAAGTACCTTCGTTGTTCGTGTGCCAGCACATGTGTGACGTTCCCACCACGACCTGAAATGACCGGCACGGCGCGATATGGCAATGATGTGGGCTCGAGGGCACGCACAACAACAGACTTTGGTTCAGCAGGCGGACGTGTTTTGTCATTGATGCGTACCAAACGTGCGAACTGCTCGTTAACTTGCTCAAGACGCGCCCGGTGGTTTAGGGCGCGCACCTCGCCTTCAATGATCACCTCCCCCTTCCCGGTGTAGCGCACGCTCACCTCTGGGTTTGCGACGGAGTCACTGATCCAGGCGGCGATTTGTGAACCAACAGCTACATGTGATTCCACACGCAGTGCGGGAGAATTTTTGGCCAATGCCGATAGAGTTTGGGCCTGCTGCTGGTTATCTACAAAGCCGCTAAGGCGGTAATTATTCTGACCCACGGTTAAAAGCTGAACGTCAGCAAGATTCAAATTGCGAAACCCTTGTTCAAACAGCTGAGCCGCAGTAGTTTTGCTTGCATACTGGCTTGCGTGGGTACGCGTCGCGAGACCGTCGCTCCAGGCCCACCAAATCCCAAAGATACCCAGGCCGAGCACGGCAAGCATAAGCCACCGGCCGGCCAGCAGGCTGCTGTAGATGCCTGCAAGCGGCGAGTCAGCCGTCCCACCATCAACATCTGGATCGGAATCTGTTGCCAGTGCCGACTGCAAAATTATTCTACAGGCGCCCACGGAAATAACAGTGCCGGGGCGCACGATGGCCCGCTGAGACTCCAGCCGCCGGCCATTCACCTCAAGCGGTGCATCTTCTAACCGACGTATCCAGGCTGACCTACCCTCCAATACAATATCTAGGTGCCGTGCAGCGAGGCCCTCGTCGGCTAACACCACATCGCAGTCAGGGGCGTGGCCAAGAACGTTACTGCCGTTTTTCAATTTAATGAGGGCACCCGCATGCATACCGGACTGCACTAACAACTGACGCACGCAATTCGAATCCTGCGCAGGTCGCTTGACACCGCTGGGCGCGGTACGAGCGCCAACTTCGAAACCAGGAAACGAAGGACCTGCTTGAGCGCTCATTGGCGGATCTAGTCGTTTATTTGGATGCATGGTCGGGAGTGAAACTCGCGGCGCAGACTTTGATCAATCGTTGACATCAATCACCCTGGGCGTCAGCATGAATATGCGCTCGACACGTTCACGCCGCTTGTTGGTCGACTGAAAAAGCTTTCCCACCACGGGCAAAGAGCGAAGGATTGGTACGCCATTGACTGTGTCTGAATCACGTTCAACAGACAGCCCGCCTATGAGCAAGGTCTGCCCCACATTTACGACGGCCTCGGTGGTTACCGAGTTTCGATTGACCACGGGTAAGTTGTCTACCTTTGTCGAACTAAGCGAGCCGTCCTCAATCTTGATTGCCAACTTGACCATGGGCCCATTTCGACCTGGTTCAATACTCGGCAAGACCCGAAGAGAAGTGCCCGTCGTAACATTTGCCAAGCTGACTTCCAGATTCCCCTGCAACCTGACGTAAAACGTGGAGGTATTATCGATGGTCGCCTCCATGTTTTCTGGCGTGATTATTTTTGGCCGGGAAAGCACACGCCCGCGGCCGTCTTCCTCAAGCGCATTTAGGCGGCTCAGGAGCTGGTTGACGCCGTTGCCCAACGCCAAAGAGCCAAGCGCGCCGACGGGCGCGACCGTACCTAGCAGCGCTTGCGTCAGGTCGTTGGTGCGGCTCAGGGGGGCGCCACCGCCACCGCCCAACTGCAAATCTACGCGTCGGGACGAAAGCCGCCAATCAATCCCAAAGCTCTCGAGAGCATCGGAGCTCACGTCCAGTATTGCGGCCTCTATCTCGATAAGGCGAGTTGGCGTATCGAGCGTTTCGATGGCCGCCGCGTTCGCAGCCATACGGTCAACATAGTCCCGAATGACCACCGAATTGGTTCGCGGGTCGGCTTGTATTTGCGGTAATGAATTCCTGCCGCCACGATCATCCAGATCATTACTGACAACCGACGCACCTTGGCCATCGGAATTGTCTGTCAGGCCCAAAGAATCAGGGGATGAAGCGGGTTTTCCAGATTGGCTTAGCAGCGTTTTGAAAACCTTCGCATAGCTATCCCTCGAGCTCTTTTCGGAGGCACCCGTTGCCGCAGGCCTTCGATTGCTGCCAGTTACAGATAGGTTAAACAGCTGTTGTAACAGGCTAACGACGCCCGGCACGACAACCTCGCCAGCTGCGCCATTAAAGACGCGATCTGTCGCTCGCGCGTGCTTGAGTTTGAAAACCCGCACTTCAGCGGCCTGGGTGGAACTGCTCACCTCATCGGCTGACAGAGCCACACTTGTTACAAGTTCAACCCATCGTGGTGGGCCGGAGACCATTAACGTTCTGTTGCGATCATCATATGACAACTTAAACCGCCGATCGTTCAAGCCCAACTGGGCCAACGACCTTTGTACTTTGGCCAAATCGGCCCGTTGGAGGCGGACCAACTGACTCTTTGCCTCTCCGGCTGCATAGACGTACAAGATATTTTGCTCAAAATACCAGATCAAGCCGTATGTGCTAACGAGACGTTCGAAGACGCGCTCTGTGGAACCAGTCAAACGTCCAGAAACGGTAGCCTTGACTTTGGGGGAAATAATAATCGAATAGCCCGAAGGAGTTAAAACTTCCGTCAACACCTCCACCAAAGGCATGTTTGTATAGGCAACGTTCCAATTGACGTTCGGTAAACTCAACGTCGAGGCGAACGCATAATTCGCAAAAAACGATGAGAACAAGAGAATGGAAGTGCGCATACCGCGCACAAAGAAAGCCAAGAATTCGACCCAAAACCAAAAATTAAACGCAGGTTTGCTCGACGTTAATTCGCACCTCAAACCGATACCGTACCGCATAAATAGTATCCCATGGCCAATAGTCCAAAGACAAATCGAAACCTTCAGGCCATAGCTGCCCACCTAGCGCGCTGCAGACGAAATCCTGTCAAACGCATGACGGAGGCAGTTGAGCCCTCAAGAGACTTATCGGCTATTTGCGCACAGACTCAACAAGAAGGGCACACCCGAATCGAATGCCTACCACCGTTAGAACGTGGTCAAATTAACGCAATCCCTGCAAAGGCAAAACTCTTTGGTTGAAATCGCCAAGTCTTGCTCGTACAGGGATCGAATAAATCTGCAGGATTGCGATGCGACGCGCAGGCGTTACCGGCCTGCGTGAACCGCACCGAAACCTTCTTTCTACGTCACCAGGCGGCTCAGGCTGCCTTCGACGGCCATTGCTGCGTCGTGCCGTATGGGTATGCCGAGCCCTGACCCTGGCCCATCGAGCCTGCAGCACCGGTGGATGACTGACCCGTACCAGTTAGGCCACAGGCTTTCAAAACTTGATCAAGGCTCGTTTCCATGGACTGCAGGCCCTTGGACATGTCACTCAGACTTCCGCTTCCGGAAGATTTGCCTCCAATTGCGTCATTGGCGGCCTGCTGACCAGTGGAACCTTTATATGCAGCATCGCCACCACCGAGTTTGCTGATCAGCCCTTCAAGTTTTTCGAGCAGCTGCTTCAGCAGACCCTCAATGCGCTGCAGGGATTCTTGGAGACCCTTGTTGGCGCCACCGTCCTTGGCGTCACTGGCACCTTGTTTGCCACCTGCACCTTGTGAGCCGCCAGTGCCCTGTGCGCCACCGGCACCTTGCGTACCTCCGGCACCCTGTGTACCGCCTGTGCCGCCCTGACCAGCACCAGTTGCACCGCCACTCTTCTGACCGGAGAGACCGTCGAGCAAGTTATTGATTCGGGACTCAAAAGAAGCCATGCGCATTTGCAGTCCTTGCACGGTATGCGGGTGTGCCTTGCCCGTTGAGCCCATCGCGCCGGTAGAACCCATGGAACCTGAGGCACCAGTTGCGCCCGTGGTTCCTGTGGCACCCATGGCACCAGTTGCACCCGTGTTGCCCTTCGGACCAGTAGCGCCAGTCGCGCCCATTGCTCCAGTTGCGCCCATCGCGCCCGTGGCACCCATGGCACCAGTTGCACCCGTGTTGCCCTTCGGACCAGTAGCGCCAGTCGCGCCCATTGCTCCAGTTGCACCCATCGCGCCCGTGGCACCCACGGCACCAGTTGCACCCGTGTTGCCCTTCGGACCAGTAGCGCCAGTTGCACCCATTGCTCCGGTTGCGCCCATAGCGCCCGTGGCACCCACGGCACCAGTTGCACCCGTGTTGCCCTTCGGACCAGTAGCGCCAGTCGCGCCCATTGCTCCAGTTGCGCCCATCGCGCCCGTGGCACCCACGGCACCAGTTGCACCCGTGTTCCCCTTAGGACCAGTAGCGCCAGTCGCGCCCATTGCTCCAGTTGCGCCCATCGCGCCGGTAGCGCCCATCGCGCCGGTAGCGCCCATGGCACCAGTTGCACCCGTGTTGCCCTTCGGACCA
>Ga0105046_10005023_pt1 | contig 20986 bp, 16 predicted proteins | sample MAT03_FD_78385 | JGI IMG/M metagenome (GOLD analysis project Ga0105046, IMG submission 78385) | Freshwater microbial communities from Lake Fryxell liftoff mats and glacier meltwater in Antarctica - MAT-03 (megahit assembly) | ecosystem: Environmental > Aquatic > Freshwater > Ice > Liftoff...
AATTAAGAAAAAGATGGTCAGATATTGTGGTAATCCATTCGCGAAAAAGGTTGCGTGGAATGAATCCTTTAAACCAATGTCCAATCCAGATATGTTCAAGCACTTCGGCACTTGCGTAAATGACTATTGCGTTTTTTCCTACTCGTCTGAAGGGCTCTGAAATTGCACTAAAAACCTTATCTCTTTCTAGAAAAGAAAAGATCTGTAAAAGCATCAACGCCATACCTGATGTTACCATGGCAAAGGAAGGAGTCCAAAGTAATTTGTTGATTGGTAGGAAAAAGTGATGAATCAACAGCCCTCCCAAAATGAGGGATATGGCTGAATTCCAGGGATTGGCTTTCCGGAGACCCAGAATAGAAATACCTGCCATCAAACCGAAAATACCGGACTGAAAAGCGGTCAATCCCGACATAAATCCTTCTGCATCCATAGGTGCTGTGGATTCATAAACGTGGTGACCAAACAAAAAATGATCAACAAAGCCGTACCAACCCTGGCCGGAAACATTAGGAAACCATTTCAATAAAGAAATGGCCAAAATACTGCTGGCCAACACATACAACATCCAAATGGCAGGTCTGACATAAAGAAAAGCAACCACACAAAAAAGATAGGTAATGGAAATTCGCTGTAAAACGCCCGGTATTCGAAAAGAATCCCAATTGTGGCCCCAGAGCAGATTGAGAAACAGTCCGATACCAAACATCTTAAGGGTTCGGATGCATGCCTTCCGGAGAATTTCTCTTTTGGTCTGGCCTTTGGTAAGATGAGTGGTCACCGATAAAGCAGTCGAAATTCCCATCACCACCAGAAAAAAAGGAAAGACCAGATCGGCGATGGTGAGGCCATCCCATTCTGCATGTTTCAGGAGTGACCATGTATTTTTCCAGTCACCTGGATTATTTACAAGAATCATACCTGCGATGGTGAGTCCGCGAAGAACGTCCAGTGATTCGAAACGGGGAGATTTGATTGTCTCTTCAGCCATTATACTATTTTCCAAATAGAGAATATTAATGGCGGCAAATTAAGAAAGCGTTTATGGTTTGTTCGCCCGTTTCTGAATTCCGATTTTGCACCCAAGTTGGAGGGAAGGAAACCAATACCCATCCTTTAGAATTTCTGTTTTGTCTGAAGAACCATCTACATTGATTGTTTTGGTTTTATACCACAGGTTTCGGTAGCGGATTCCCAGCCCTGCGTAGAAATCGACGGTACCAGACCAAAGTCCACTTTCCCAAAAACCGGCTGTTTTACCAAATAATAGTTTACAGCCAGTCACATTTACCCGTTCGGATCTAAGTCCGTTAAAATCATAAGTTGTCGATTCCACATTCGAATAGCTCGCCATTTTATTATCAAACCACCATAGTTTATGAAACAAAACCGCTTCAACATAAAGATCAATTTCATTAAAGTAATACTTGCCATTCCCTTCCAAAGTGACTCCTTCGTAAAGCCAGTTGCTGTAATTCGCATTCCGATAACTAAAGCCCAGGCCATGCCCTCCCCCATTCATTTCACCACCTTTCTGAAAAGAAGGACGATAGCCCAAGGTGATGCCATAATTAAACTGGTTATTAATTTTCTCTACCGAAACCTGAAAATCACGCAGCACCATTTGGCTCGGTTTAAGAAGAATCCGGAATCCCTTTCTTTCGGAAAATGTGATTTGACCCATTAAATCTCCAGTTTGAAAAAAGAGATAAAAGATGAATATTAAGGAAGGGAATGAACTGGGCATGAAAGACCTGGAAATATTCATGTGGTTTTCTTGTGATTAGGGTGGGGATAAGAAAATTTTGAAAGCTAAAATCTTAGGTGGTAAATTCTGATGGGGAAGAATAAAGTATTGAATTACAAGTATTGTTCTAAAAATTTTACTGGATGAAGAATTTTCATTTGGCATTTGTTTTTTGGAAAATCACGGATATTCGAGGTGATGAAGATAAAAATATCGTTCATAGAAGCAGCAAAACTCAATTGAAAGGAATCTTCCATATCATCCATATAATAGCAAATCCCACTTGCAAACTCCTTGTTTCCCATCGGGATCACCGAAAGAATTTCCAGCAACTTTTGAACCCAGGTACTTGTTTCCTTTTTCTTCATCCCTGATTTCTTTAAAACAAAAGCCAATAAATAAACGGTTCGTGGAGAAATAAATCCTTCCATCTTTTTTAATTCGCACGCATCCAAAATCTTTGAAGCTTCTTCAAAACTACCTGTTTCCCTTGCTGGGATCCAGTCAACCAAGACATTTGAATCCAAAAAAATCTTCATTTCTTTAGCTGGTTTTATGCCAGAGAGTTCTAAGTTCTTTATCCGACAACCTGGTTAATGGTCCTTTTGCAATGCCTTTCATCTGCTGAACAATTGATTGAGAAGGCAATTCCAATTGAATTTTTTCCATAAAAAAAACCTCAATTGATTCAGAAAGTGAAGTATGATTTCGCTTTGCCCAATCTTTTGCTTTTATCACCGGTTCCGGACGAATACTAACTGTTAATTTAACCTTATTAATACGTACGAATTTGAATTTAGAACACAAAAATACGTATAAATTTTATTTTTACGCATTGAGTTTTGGATGATAAATAAATTTTCAATTTCAGAGAACGAGTCTGGTGCTTTTTGTCAAATCAATTTAAACAGACTGAATTTCAATATCTTGACAACAGACTTTGTGAATGTAAAGACTTCAACTTAATTCAGTAATAAATTTTAATGTTAATGGCAAACTGACGACTTTCCTTTCAACTCAATTTCAGCGTTAATTAAAGCCAAAAACAAAATTCATATCTTGGTTAAATTCCTGGTAATTTAAAATGGATATTGCTTCGAGAGACTTGAACCTGGGCATTGAATTGAGGAAACCTGCATATTGGTTCGAGAGACTTGAATCCAGGCATTGAAGCAGCAGGGATAGAAGCGGAAAGCCCACAGGAAATGAGGCCAAAACTGAAGTTTAACAAGCTACGCCAAAGCTTCACAAGCCGAATGAACGAGGACTTGCAGCGAATAGCCCGTCCGCTGCCCAAAAAGTGAATTTTCAACTTCTTTTATATAAAAGCCCTGGCCATTTCTCAAACGCAACTCATCGGCTGAAATGCTGAGAAAAGGCCAGAAAAGGATTGAAAAATTGTCTAGAAATGATAGCGTACAAATGCTTCAATCGCTTCGTAATCGGCTAAACCCAGTCGTTTGTAGCGATCTGCAGTGTCTTTGTTCCGATCTTCAGCACGTTGCCAGAATTCGCGTTTATCGGCTCCGGGAAACATGGCACTGTCCTTCTGACTTTGATGTTTAAAGACGGCACGTCGCTTTCTGAACAACTCATCCGGACTAAGAGGAACTGCCATTTCAATCTGGTCGATGTCCCATTCCTGCCAGGCGCCTCGGTATAGCCAAACGTAGCAATCTTTCATCCAGGCTTCGTTTTTAAGCTTTTCCACTGCATCAAAAACGGCTGTTAAACAAACCCTGTGTGTGCCATGCGGATCGGATAAATCTCCTGCGGCGTAAATCTGATGCGGTTTGATTGATTGCAAGAGATCCACCGTAATCTCCACATCTTTTGGCCCGATAGGATTCTTTTTTACAGTTCCGGTTTCGTAAAACGGCAGGTCAAGAAAATGCATATTGGCATCCGGAATACCTACATATCGGCATCCGGCTTTCGCTTCTCCTCTACGGATTAAACCCTTGATCTCCTGGACTTCATGCGTATCAATCTGACCCGGCTTTTTATTCTTCATGGCATTTCGGATCCGGTGGAAAACAGCCAGGCATTCGCTCGGATCCATGCCCATCATTTTATTGTAGTCCATCGCAAAATCGGCAAAGCGAATGGCATCGTCGTCAAACACTGCGATGTTTCCTGAGGTTTGGTAAGCAACATGCACATCGTGGCCCTGGTCTGCAAGACGAATGAAGGTGCCTCCCATCGAAATGACATCATCGTCTGGATGCGGAGAAAAAATGACCACCCGTTTTGGAAATGGAATGGCTCTTTCCGGGCGGTTGGTATCGTCTGCATTGGGTTTACCACCTGGCCAACCGGTGATGGTATGTTGTAATTTGTTAAAAATATCGATGTTGATCTGATAGGCCGGCCCAAATTCGGTAACCAGATCAGACATGCCATGTTCGGCGTAATCCTTGTTTGTGAGCTTCAAAATTGGCTTTTGCACTTTCTGGCACAACCAAACCACTGCTTTTCTGACTAACTTCCTGTCAGACCAATCGCAGGATTGGAGAAGCCAGGGCGTTTTTATTCGGGTGAGTTCGGCGGAAGAAGCTTCATCCAGAAAAACTGTGACATCCGGATGCGCCTGAAGAAAAGTCGAAGGGATCTTATCTGTAACCGGACCTTCAACGGCTTTCTGAATAATGGACGCTTTTCCTTCGCCCCAAGCCATGAGAATGAGCCTTTTAGCGTTAATTATGGTGCCAACTCCCATTGTAATCGCCCTGTGCGGAACGTTCTCTTCGCCGTAAAAATCACTTGCGGCATCTACCCTGGTGACTTCATCGAGAGTAATCATCCGGGTGATGGAATTGGAGGGAGATCCCGGTTCATTGAAACCAATATGCCCCGTGCGGCCAATTCCTAAAACCTGCAGATCGATGCCTCCCAAAGCCTTAATCTGCTTTTCGTAGTCGAGGCAAAAATCGGGGACTTCATTCTTTGGCAGGGTTCCGTCCGGTATGTGGATTTGATTTTTAGGAATGTCGATGTGATCAAAAAGATACTCATTCATAAACCGCACATAGCTCTGGAGCGAATCCGGATTTATGGGATAATATTCATCCAGATTAAATGTGTGCACATTGGAAAAGCTGATTTTTCCGGCTTTCACCATGGATATCAGTTCTGCATATACCCGTGTTGGACTTGAACCGGTAGCGAGTCCAAGAACACAAGGCTTGCCATCTTTAGCTTTTCGGGCAATGAGTTCTGCGATTTCGTGAGCAACGGCGATGGATGCTTTTTCAGATGTTTCAAATATGAGGGTTGGAATTTTTTCGAGTCGATGTTGCTGGCTCATGTTTTATTGTTTTGGTTCGTACAATGGAGCCGCAAGATTTTGAAAAAGCCTGATATTCTCATTAAAGAATATTTTTTGGTGAATGTAATGCGGCGGTTAATTGCAAAACCTGAGATGGATTTGGATTTTTCTTTCCAGCAAAAACCTTATTTGAACTTGCTTAAAAAGTCATTATAGGCTTTAAATAAGATTGTTGTGGTGTATTTTCTATGTATAGGCACAAAGGTATTTGATGAAATAGTTTAAAATCCTCGTACTTCAAATTTCAAAAAACCATCGTGTTATTTGTGAAACCCCAATTTTGACCTCACCCTTGCCTTCTCCAGTAGAGAGGGATTTTTGATAATTAATCATTTATCATATTTCGCTGGTTCAGCTTCTTTTCAGGAACTCCTATTTGATTTTGAAAACCTTTACTTTAGGAATCATTCTGTGAGGGAGATACACTTCTGAGCTGTCGTCGCACCAGATTCGGTATTGTTCTGCAAATTTACTTTGTTCGATTTCGACATCCGATTTAACGAGCGTTACATCTGCTTTTTTAAAATTGCCAGGCAAAGAAAAACGCCCTGATAGGTGGTTTAGTCTGACTTTTAAATTGGCATTCATTGTTTCATCTGAAATTTCACGGATATTGAAATTATTTAACCGCAGATTCTGAACAGTAACTTTGCTTCCAAAATCAGAAGAAATCTGATAGGTTTTACCTTTCTGATAGTTGTAAAACTTAACATCAACCGACGATTGGAATGCCATAAAACCATTTAAATCCGAAAGATAGATAACAATATTACGAAACGATTCATCTACTTCGGTCATTGAAATCACTTCCCCGGCGTTTTCCTCCTTAACAGCCGTCTGGTCTTTAATAAACATTGTATCGCCTGAAATGTAGATTTGCAGTAAAGAGTCTTGTGTGTAGGTTCCGGATGAAGAAGAATCAACCACAATCTCAAGGTCGACTCCGGTTGATTTTACATAAAGCACATTATTGGGAATCTGAATTTCCTTGGGCTTCTCTTCATACGTGATATCCCCTTTTTGGATTTTCCACCGGATTGGAAAATCGAAAAACAAGAGCGGAGATACCATAAAGAAGGCCAATCCGAAAACAAACAGTTTGATATAGTTGCTCATAATCGTTAGCCTTTTTTATTTTTTAAAGTTACAAAAGTGCAGGAATGCATCCAAACGAGAGCCAGAAAGGACAGGATTTCGATCGCCCGAAACTGGTATTCTTTCCCTAAATTGACTGTTGCCCGGATTTCGTCTTCGCCAACAGAACTAAGGCGTTCTGCATCTTCATGAAGGGTTCGGTAATTCCAGTTTTGCGGAATAATGATTTCGTGCAAAACCGGATGGATGGTTATAAAGAACAGGAATATTGCGAAAGAAATCAAGGCCATTTTAACTGTGGAAAACCGATCAAACAACACCACCCCAAACATAATAAAGCCATGGAAAAGGTAAACCCAGTTAAACATCACAAGCGATCCAATCACCCCTCCCTTCTCAACTGAGTTTTCAAATGGATTGAATGTCTCGTGGTATATAATTTTGGGATTAAACCGAATTTCAAGTTCTGAATATTCAATCAAATCTTTTCCATTTATCAAACGGCTTAACTCACTTTCATTGATCAGATTGATGATAAATGTGAGGGAAAAAGCGAATAAATAGAAAATAAAAAAAAACGAAAGGCTGTAAAGTACAATGTGAATTGAGAACTCTACCAACCACTTTTCAAAGGAAGATGCTGGCTTGTTCAGGTAAAAAATACGTTCTCCCGGATTGCTAAAATTTACAAATGAGGTTGCAGCGAATAACCCCCCTCCAATCACTAATCCGATCCAGAAACAACTTTCCTGAAAAGACTCCCAATGATGATTCAATTCCGATACCAGTTCTGATCCTAAGGCGTCCCTTGTGTATGAATACTGGACAAACCTTTGGCTAAAAAGGAAAAAAAGCGAAATGCACACAACGGACATCACCAATATGAGCAGCAAAAACAGGAGATATTTTTTCTTGTTCTCTGCAATACGATTTTTAAGAAGAAGAATAAAACGTTTGAAATCAAATATCGCTTTCATTGATCGTTTAATTTTGGGTAAAAATTGAGTGTGCAGCGGCAGGGTTGGTCATAATTAGTTTGTACAAAAGTTCCATATCAGGCTGGTGATTGCCGGAAGAATTTTGAGGTAGAATGTAATCAAATCCTCTGGCTGATGGTTCGGCATAAATGGCTGACTCCGGAACAGAAGAACCTGAACTGAAACTGAGTTTGGCTGAAATGGTGGTGGTATTTTCATCAAATAGAATCTTACCGGAATCAATCACTGTTATCCTGCTCACCAAATCTTCAATGTCTTTTACCTGATGGGTAGAAATGATGATGCATCGATCCCCTTTGACATTGAGCTTCCGGATAATCTGCTTAAACTGGGTCTTACTGAGAATATCCAGACCGTTGGTTGGCTCGTCCAAAAGCAGGATTCTTGTATTGGTGGCCAGACTGAATGAAATCAGGCATTTCTTTTTCTGGCCTAAACTCATTTCACTCATTCGATTGTCTGTTGGAATTTCGAATTCCCCCAGTAGTTCGGCAAACAATCGATGATCAAACCGGGGATAAAACGGAGCCATGGTTTTTGCCCATTCCTCTATGCGAATGGCAGGTACATGAAACTCTTCGGGTAAAAGAAAAACATCCCGCAGCATTTCCGGATTCCGCTCAAAAGGATTGAATCCCAATGAAGTAACCGAGCCTTGGGATGGCTTCTGCAAACCACAAATGTTTTTAAAAAGGGTACTTTTACCGGTTCCGTTCTTTCCAAGAAGTCCATAAATGAACCCGGATTTGAATTCCAGGTTTAGCCCATCGAACACGGCTTTTTTCTTAGAATATCCGAAATGAAAATTTTTTAGTGTGATCATACTTTGGCGTTACTGATTCTGAATTGCTAATAAACTGAAATGGGCTGGTTTTACTTTTCTATCGGCTTATAAAAACTGTTTTTCTTAGAGAATAGATTGGTCATTCATATGTTTTGAGAATTCAAGAGCTTTAGAAATCAAGGAATTTCACACCTTTTTTATCCGGTCAGCATTTGCCTTGAGGAATTTATCCCAGCCACCTGAAACTTCCTGAGGCAACCCCGATTGGTTTACATGGGTGATGGCAATGGCCAGAGCATCGGTGGCATCCAGAAGAAAATTCTCAGGATTAATTTTTAAGAGTCTCACCACCATGGCAGCCACTTGCTCTTTACTGGCATTGCCGTTTCCGGTAACCGATTGTTTGATTTTTTTGGGTGCATATTCCACAATCGGAATTTGTTTGGAGATGGCCGCTGCCATACTTACTCCCTGTGCCCTTCCCAACTTCAGGGCAATCTGGACATTCTTCCCGAAAAAGGGGGATTCAACCGCCATTTCATCTGGTAAATACTGCTCAATCAATTGAATTACTTTCTCAAATATCTTTGCAAGCCGGATCTCGTGGGACTTAAACTTATCCAGCTTCACCACACCCATTTGGATCGCTGTGAGGTTCTGGCCTTCCTGTTTTACAATGCCATAACCAAAAACCTGCGTACCCGGATCAATTCCCAGGATTATTTTCTCGATAGGAAGTCTCTTATTTGCAGCAATTATGGACATCAGTGTATTGAACGTTTGGTATTGTTTGTTTTCCGGAAGCCTGATTTTGTATGGCAGTTTTCTTATTTACCTCAGCGAGCGAAGTAAAGCAGAATCAAAACACCAGCAAAACTGGACTTTTAAAGACGAATCTCCTACCGTGTCGGTATTGATTGCCGCAAGAAACGAAGAAAAAAATCTGGGCCGCATTCTCGACCAGCTTTCAAACCAGAATTATCCGATCGAAAAGCTGCAGGTTCTCATCATAAACGACCATTCCGAAGATAAAACCAGAAAGGTATTTGAAGAATGGATAACCGATCATCCTCAATTTCCTGCCATGCTATCAGAGCTTTCTAAAGATGAAAAAGGCAAAAAAGCAGCCTTGAGACTGGGACAAACTTCTGCAACCGGAGATTTTCATCTCTACACCGATGCCGATTGCGACCTCCCCTTTCATTGGATTTCGGATATGGTGATATGTCAACAAAACGCTGAAGCTGATATGGTTTGCGGAGCGGTTGTGATGAAGGCCGATTCCATTGCGGAACATGCGGAGGCATTGGAGTTTTCGAGTCTGATTGCTACTGCGGCAGGCTCATTGATGCTAGGCGTGCCAAGTCTCTGCAATGCAGCCAATTATCTTGTCTCAGCAAAGACACTGGATGAAGCCAATCGACAAAGAAAGGATGGAAATCTAGCCAGTGGCGACGATGTATTTCTATTGCATCGATTGTACAAAATGGGGAAGAAACTTGCTTACTGCCGGCTTCCTCTTGCATTCGTGGAGATTGAACCCCAACCCGATTTAACAAGCTTTATAGACCAAAGAATTCGTTGGGCGGGAAAATGGAAAAGTGGCATTGCCGGAAGCAATTCTGCCATGGCCATAGGTGTCTGGTTTTTCCACCTTTTATACTTAACCGGAATTCTCGTGCTGGCTATGCATCACCACAGCAACTGGATTTTGATAGCCATCGGTTGGAAGAGCATAAGCGAAACGTTTTTTCTGGAGCCATTCCTTAGAAAACCCGGTTTCAGTGAGAACAGCGGCCGGATTTGGCTGGCACAGATTCCATACAGTATCTATGTGATCCTGTTTGGCATCCGGATTCTGTTTTCAGGGAAATACAATTGGAAAGGACGTGAGATCCTTTCTTAACTTCAGGAATCCGTTTGGCTGGAAAAAAGGTTCAATAAATTCTTAAGGCTCGCTAAAAAAGTCCTGATAGTCTTACGATGAGATTCTTGTGAAGAATTTTCAATGAAGGATTTTTAAGGAATCTTATGAAATAGCTCTGAATGCATGCACTTCAGAGCTTCAGAACCAAACCAGATTAGGCATAGAATCTGCATTTTGACCTCACCCCAGCCCCCTGAAGCAAGTTCGGGACAAGTCTTCAGAGGAGAGGGAGCTGTGATTATCAGTATTTTGCAATATTGTAGATTGTATCCCGACTTTTTTAGTTGAACCTACTTAGTGACTCTGCTCAATCCACAACCACTTCCTGCTTAGCATCGTCAAATGTCACTTTCTTGCCGGTTTGAATCGCCGCAATCGTCATGCAAAGTGCCACAGAATGGTTGTAACCCGCCCGCACATCGGCATTGGGTTGCTTTCGACTTCGGATGCATTCCATCCAGTTGCGCATGTGAGCTGAGGTAAGAGGATCTGCTCCGGTATTGGCCCCCGATTCCACTTTCAAAGCTTCTGACAGGGATTTTTCTTCCAGTAAATTTGCCTTCATTCCCATTGCAGAAGCCAATTTCTCTTCCAATCCGCCCGATGAACTCACCTTATTTGTCTCCAGGTTGAGCATACCACCATTGGAGAAATAGTATTCTTTGATACCTCCGGCAGAGTTGCCCATCCGGCTGGAATAAATCACCTGAAAGCCACCGGTTTTTGATTTCAAATCACCATAATCGAATACGGCGGTCATCGTATCAAAATTGGCTCTTCCGTCATTCCATTGATAAATTCCTCCATTGGCTACCACAGAACGCGGTCTGTAAAACCCGGAAAACCAATTCACTGTATCGATTTGGTGCACCATCCATTGATCGGGAATTCCGGAAGAATAGGGCCAGAACAAGCGGTATTCACAATATTTTCTTGGATCAAAAGGAACGCTGGGTCGGTTCATCAGGAAACGTTTCCAATCGGTGTCTTCTTCTTTGCATTTTCCAACCAGATCGGGCAGCCGCCAACGACCGGGTTGATTCACATTCCAGGTGAGTTCGACCAGATTAACGTTGCCAAATTTGCCGGATTTGATGAAATCGTCGGCTGCCTGGTAATTCCAGCCTGAACGACGTTGGGTTCCGATCTGAACAATCCTTTTGGTTTCTTCTACCGCTTTCAGAATCGCACGTGCATCGTCCATGGTATTAGCCATAGGCTTTTCTACATAGGCATCCCGTCCGGCCCGAACTGCTTCTACCCCATGAAGAGCATGTTGAAAATCGGCTGTGGCGATAATTACAGCATCTACATTCTTGTTGGCGTAAAGTTCATCGTTGTTTCGGGCGAGAAAAATCCCATTCCCGGTTTGCGCTTTTAAGAACGCCTCCCCTTCTTCCCTGCGCAGTTTCCAGATGTCTGAAAGCGCCATAATTTCCATGTTCAGTTCCTTGGCATGGTTCATAAAACTGGGAATCAGTGATTGTTTCGAGCGTAGGGCAAATCCAACCAAACCCACTTTCACCCGATCGTTGGCACCGATAATTCTACCGTAACTGATTGGACTCAGGCCCAAGGCCATTCCTCCCGCAAGGAAAGAGGTTTTCTGAATAAAGCTTCTTCGTTGATTCATGTTTTTTCTAAAAAAATGGATTACCAGGTCCGGATGCGTATTTTCTTGAAAGCCACTTCATCCCCATGATCCTGCAAAAGGATATGGCCTTTATTGTCGTTTCCAAAAAAAGGAAATGTTTTGTATTTGCTTTCCGCTATACGATTTTTGAAATCATTGCTTCCTTTATCGTATTCAATGGTTTTCTTTCCGTTCAACCAATGCTCCACATGTTTTCCGTTCACCAAAATCCTGGCCTTATTCCATTGACCGGGAGGATTTAGTTTTTTATCCATTGGTGCCGGAATCAGATCATACAAACCACCGGCTTTACGATTGCCGTCTCTTCCTTTTAATGCATCTGGATGATTGTCGTCATCCAGGATCTGAAACTCGCAACCAATGGCAGAACCTGCTGGTTTAGGCTGGCGTTCCACTACAAAATATTTGATCCCACTGTTTCCTCCTTTGCTGATCCGAAACTCGAGCTCAAGTTCAAAATTGGTAAACTCCTCTTCGGTGATAATATCACCTCCTGAAGCCGACTCTTTGCCTTGGGAAGATTTATGAATCAACATTTTATCTTTTACAACCCAGCCTGAATCAGGGAAATGAGTCATATAAACGCCTCTCCAACCTTTGGTGGTTTCTCCATCGAACAAGAATTTCCAGGGACCCGGTTTGGGTTGGAAATGAGCCCAGTTAAAAGCCAGGATTAAGGCGAAAAGTGGTAGGAAAAAAGTTTGTTTCAGTTTGATTGGCATGCACGTTTGGTTAAGGATGCAAGTTTAACCAAGTACCAATCAAAATCCACACAAAATCTGATTCGGTTTGAAGTGGAAAAGAAATGGATGGGTCTGGGATTCTATTCAACAATAAACCGACCTGTTTTTCCAGATGACCTTATTAAATAAATACCCGTGGGAAGGCCGGGAATAAGAATATCAGAGGGACTATCCAATGTCCACGAATGGAGAATTTTGCCATGGATGTCCGTCACATTAAAAACAGCTGCATTCTCATCATCCTCTTCAATACAATTATTTCGTTTCAGCTAGTTAAAAGTCTAGTCTTAATGTTGCCGATTCGCCTCAGGCTTTCAAAATTCTTTTTCATTCTCACCGCAAAAGTATTCTTAGTTCTTAATTCATGCCTTAGTTTTGCATTCAAAAGAAAACATTATGCTCACCTGGAAAGACATCCTCGCATTCAGTAAAAATGGCTCACCCGCTCCGGAAAAGAAAATCAGGAAGACGGATGCCGAATGGCGAACCGAACTTTCTCCGGAAGAATTCCAGGTAACTCGGTTAAAAGGAACCGAAAGAGCTTTCTCATCCGATATGTGTAGCTTGTTTGAGCCAGGATTGTACGAATGCGCATGCTGTGGCACTCTACTGTTTGATGCCAGCCAGAAATTTGAAAGCGGCACAGGCTGGCCTTCTTTCACACAACCTCTAAGTCAAAATTCAATTGCCTATAATGCGGATTATTCATTTGGAATGGTTCGTGTTGAAACGGTTTGCAATGCATGCGATGCTCATTTAGGCCACGTTTTTCCAGACGGCCCGGAGCCGGGAGGCTTACGCTATTGCATGAATGCCGTGTCCTTGCGGAAAAGGACCAAATAAATGGGTGAGCTAGACATTTTATAGGGAAAGAACCATGCTGGCTACATTTTTAACTGTTTTTTCAAGAAATTGAACACTCAAAAAAATATGCTTTAATTAAATATTTTTGTTTTTATTGAGCTGAATTAGTTTTTACTCTTAAGCCCTTTTTATTTTTGAATCCCCTAAAAATACTTTTCTTATTACCCATAATTCTATTATTCTCTTTAAACGTTTTTTGCCAGGGACCCGAAACAATCGATTTTTCATTTAATCCTGATGATTATGGATTTGGCCGTGGGGATGGTTCAGCCAGTGGTCCGATTGATCTTTGCATTGAACTACCAGACGGAAAATATCTGATAGCCGGAGAGTTTTTAACTTACAATAACCGGGGTCCAAAACCGGATCGCCCGGCTGGATTTCTTTGGTAAGTTGGATACCACGTTTCTATCCGGCTCCGGTTTCGATGCCCCCGTTCGTGATGCTGCTATTCAACCAGATTGGAAATTTTTTTTGGGAGGACAATTCTCTACTTATCAGGGATTAACAGTAAAAAGTGTTGTTCGACTTCTACCAACCGAGGAAATTGACCCAACTTTTTCTTTTGGAAAAGGAGCTTATGGTTGGACTAATCCAGCAACAATTGAGGTTTGGGAACTTGAAATCGACAATCCGGGCAGGATCCTTGCTGGCGAGTATTCAGGTTTTTTGGATTGTCGGTTCTAAGAAATCTTGCCCGTTTGCTTCCAAATGGGTCTGTAGACGCAACTTTTGACATCCAATGGGGCCACCCAGCGAGTTTTTAGACGGCCAATAGATCATTGTCTGCCCCCGTTGTTTGAACAAAGCTGAATGGATCCAACCTTTTTGCCTGGTTCCGGGTTTGATTCCACCGTTCGGAAGATTCTTTCGAATCCGGAAGTTGGGCAAACATGGAATTCGGATTTATCCACATCCATCCGGTTTTAATCTGGTACTTCAAGGCATTTTGCCAGATGAATTGATGGATTATCGGATTTTTGGTTCCTCAGGAGTTGCTTTGAACCCATTCACCAATCTCAAAAAAAATTATAGCCCAGATTATGGTGCAGGGCATGTGGAAGTTGACTCCTTTAAAGATAATTTAGATTCATCTTCAAACATTTAACCAATAAACCAATTTAAGAACCAGCGCTCTGTTTTTGGTATTCCAGGGTTGGGGCAAATAGTTTTCGGAGTACACGACAAATAAATCCGATACCGGTGCAAACCGCCATTGGTACCGGGCATTTACATTAATATTTTTAGCTTGTTGGTTGTATTGTAGAAAAAACGTAAAAAAATGACTTCGGCTAAACGAGATTTCCGTCTTCGGCCCAACCAACCAAAACCGATTATCCGGATAAGGATTTGGGAAATAGAATTGATTGAATGTAAAACTCATATACCAATTGGCCCAGGAACCTGTGCGATAACTGACTAAGCCATCCACCCTATTTAGCCAACCGTTAAAATACTGACCAAACTGTGTATTAATACTTGCAAATGCTCGCTTTCGGGTATCCGAACTGTAATTGAAACTAATAAAATTGTACCTGTATATGGAATTGGAATCCAGTTTTTGAGATCCTGTATTTGTTGGGTCGAAACCACCATTGTAAAGTCGGGTTATAGTTCTGGCTAAACCAACGTTAAACGCAGAAGTGGACTTTAACACTATGCTACCATTCCATTCATAGGTCTGGTCGCTCACTTTACCGAATCGGTCCCAATAAGTATCGTTGTAAAATGTGGCGGATAAATAGTTGATTCTTTTATGTTTAAGATAATTCCGGATTACGATGGATGGTTCAATTCTTGTGTAGCCCTTTGGACGTTGCAGATAACCCAGTTCTGGATTATAGCCTTTCCCAACCCATTCATGATTCCATGTGATGGTATATTGCGGAACGTTGTATGTGAGGTAAGCCGCATGGCTGAATTCGTCTGTTCGTTTTGTATTTTCGAAGGATTGGTGGTAGAAAAACTTTCCGGCCCATCGGTTATTTTTAGAAAGTAGATTGTAATCGAGGCCCAACACACGATTGAACGTATTGTTTTTAAAAGAGAAATCCCCACTGGTGTTTTTTAACACCTGTTTATTGACGAACATCCCGGCAATGTTACTTCTGCCAAACATCTTTTGTTGAAACGTGGCTACGGTGTAATTGGTTCCTTCCGAATTAAGGGAAGTTTGATCTGCCGTTTGAACATTTAATATTCCAATCCTGAAATTTGGATTGAGTTTTCCACTCAAACGGGCACCGTACAGAATCCTGGTTTGAAGAAAACCTGGCGCATTTGGGTTTTTAATCAATCCGATTCTGCGGGTAAAAAAAGGACGTATCCTTGAAAAACCGGATTGAGCAAAAAGGTCTGAATTTTCATTGAAAAATTGCCTTTGTTCGGGGAAAAAGATTTCAAAGCGGCTCAGGTTTGCCACTTGCTGATCTACCTCTACATTACTGAAATCCGGATTAACAGTCAGATCAAGATTGAGTGCCGAAGTGACAGCAATTTTGGCATCTCCTCCAAACTCGGCTTTGTATTTTGCTGGCTGATACTGTGGCAAATGTGTTTTGCTGGCATTTCCAGCCGCATACGGAATGATGGAAACATTGGTTCCTGTTTTCCGCACAGGGCGATCCCATATCAAAGGTGCTGATAAACTCAATACCGTAAGTGGATAATTACGTGGAATCCGAACCCATGTGCTTATTTCATTATTTGAAATATCGGTTCTGGAAAAGTTGATTCGCCAGGTTTCTAACCCGGAAGTAAACCGCAACGTTTTAAACGGAATCGCCATTTCTACAATCCATCGGTCTTTTTGTTTGGTCACCTTCGAAAACCAACGATTATCCCATAGAATAAAGGATTGGTCGCCATTTAAAATAAGTGCTTCCCTTTGAGTACCTAAAGGAGTAACAGCGAAATTAAATCCATTGGCGCCATCCAGATAAGGATCCAGTATTACGGAAAAATTGTCGTTTGTTTTCAAAGCAAAATCTCTCCGAAGACTCCAGACCACTTGTTTATCTTCAGGATCATCGTAACAAATGGCTGCGATGTATACATTTTGTTCATCGTATGACATCATCACTTCGGTCTGTTGTTTCGCCACACCGGTATCAAAAGGAAACTGATTTACAAAATGGTTTGCCTTTGCTGCAGACAACCAGGTGAGTTCATTCAATTCGCCGTCTATTTTAATCGGATCCAATGCAACCCGGATTTCAAGTCCGGAAGGAATTTGCGCATACACAGGGAATCCGCAAACGATCCAAAGCAGAAGCAAGTAAAGCAGGAGATCGGGGACCGTCCTTCGGTAAAGAAATCTTTGTAATCGGGACATTGGACTTTTTAAAACAAATCTGAAAAAGGGGGAAACCAAATTTTCAGAATGGGTTGATTGAAATGAAGACAAATAAATAAGACAAAATACGGAACATAATTCTACTCTCCTCTTGTGGTTTAGTTTATTCTAACATTCATAAACGGTGATTTTAACTCTAAAAAAGGGGAAACTGTTTTTGATAAATTCTGAAACTTTAACCTATTTAACAGTTAAAGTTGAATTCAAAAATAAAAAAACGACCTGCCGGAATCATTTACAAAGGAATGTTCCCATGCTTCTTTCTTGGCAAAGTCGCTGCTTTATTTTCAAGCATTTCAAAAGTAGAAATCAACCTTTTCCTTGATTCAGAAGGCATAATCACTTCGTCAATATACCCTCTGTGAGCTGCTCTATACGGCGTGGCAAATTTGCGGTTATATTCATCAATTTTTTCTGCGAGTGTTTTTTCCGGATCTTCAGAAGCGCTTATCTCCTTTTTAAATATAATTTCAGAAGCTCCTTTTGCGCCCATCACCGCAATTTCTGCCATTGGCCAGGCATAATTCATGTCGGCACCAATGTGTTTGGAATTCATCACATCATACGCACCTCCATAGGCTTTGCGTGTAATTAAAGTCACTCTTGGAACTGTAGCTTCTGAAAAGGCATACAATAATTTAGCACCATTGGTAATAATCGCATTCCACTCCTGATCGGTTCCTGGCAAAAAGCCAGGCACGTCTTCCAAAACCAACAACGGAATGTTGAAACAATCACAAAAGCGTACAAACCGTGCCGCTTTTTTACTTGCATTGATGTCCAACACTCCCGCCAGCACCAAAGGTTGGTTACCCACAATTCCGATGCTTCTTCCCGCTAAACGGGCAAATCCAACGACAATATTTTCGGCATACTGGCCATGTACTTCAAAGAAGCTACCCTCATCCACAAGGCTGTGAATCACTTCCTTCATATCATAGGGCTGATTGGGATTTTCGGGTATGATATCATCCAATGCCGGACGACTTTCATTTGACAAAGTATACAGTAATCCAGGTGCTTCTGACTCGCAGTTTTGCGGCATATAACTAAGAAGCGATTTAATCTGAAGAATACAAGCCACTTCGTTGGGTGCTGTTAAATGAGCAACTCCACTTTTCGAACTATGCGTTGATGCTCCACCCAATTCTTCTGAAGTCACTACTTCATTCGTTACTGTTTCAACCACTTTTGGTCCGGTCACAAACATGTAACTGGTATTCTCTACCATAAGAATAAAATCGGTGATGGCTGGTGAATAAACTGCACCCCCTGCACATGGCCCCATTATTGCAGAAATTTGCGGAACCACTCCGGATGCCATTGTATTGAGATAGAAAATATCTGCATAACCTGCCAGAGAAACCACACCTTCCTGAATCCGGGCTCCACCGCTGTCGTTAAGTCCAATTACAGGAGCCCCATTTTTCATGGCCAATTCCATAATCTTTACAATTTTTTCTGCGTGAGTTTCCGAAAGTGCACCTCCGAAAACAGTAAAGTCCTGCGAAAAAACATAGACAAGCCTTCCATTTACTTTCCCATAGCCTGTTACCACACCATCGCCAAGAAAGTACTCTTTGTCCATTCCAAAATCTTTGGCCCGGTGCATTACAAACTTTCCGATTTCCTGAAAAGTTCCGGGATCAATTAGAATATCAACTCTTTCTCTTGCTGTCAATTTTCCTTTTTTATGTTGGGCTTCTTGTCGGACAACTCCGCCTCCCAATAAGGCTTCTTCATTTTTCTTCTGAAGAATCTGGTATTTTTCCTGGTGTTTTTTCAAGGTAGAAACAGTTTTTTAGGATGGTGCGAAAGTAATTTGAATTTTTGTGGCACAAAGCGAAAACAACATCAAAAGGCAAAAATGAATCACTTTTTTTCAAAACGACTATTCACTACTATCGGACTGATATTAAGTCTGATCTTTTACTGTTCGATCCCCGGATTGAGTCAGGACGACGAAGAAGTACCGGAATTGGTAACGATTTGGGAGGATGCTCCTTTGTATGTTTCACTCGGGCCAAGCTTTAGTCGTTTTAAAGATGCACAGGCCGCTTATCCTGTAAAACTTCTGGGCGAAGGAGGATTTCTTTTTCAGTATTCATTGTTTCAACAATTACCCTTTTGGAGTGGGATGGAATTCCAGATGCGTGGATACCGGATAAACACGTCTAAATCGGGCAGAACTTCAGATGGCAGGTATTTTGAACAGAAAAGCAATGGAGATACCCGAATTAACTACCTGGTTTTTCCTATGCTATTTTCGATTCCATCATCCGAACCCGAAAAGAAATTCCATGTGTTGGCTGGTCCCAGTATGGGTCTTCGGGTGTATTTCAGGCAGAATTACACCTATTCGTATGCAATCCCGTCGGATACTATTTTGATTACGGGTAAAGAAAATATAACAGGAAACGACGCACTTGATTTTCTTGATTTTAATGCCAATCTGGGTGTTACATATCGAATAAAACCCAGGTTGGAACTTTGGGCTATGGCAACGTATAAAGTATTTGGTTTTTCGATTGGACAAGAAAACTTTTTCTCCCGCAATGAGCATAATACCCAGTTTTCCATAAAACTCCTCTACCGGATCGGGCATATGGAGGACATGCCTTTCTTTTGATCAGAAGATTTGGAAACGGATCAGAGAATCAAAAAAGTACGTTAAAGAAGAAGGAAATAATATCAGGTTAAACAGGACTCCCCAAACTGATCCGTAAAAGTGTGCGTCGTGGTTAATCTGTCCTGTGAAATCACTTTTGGCAGAATAAGCAGTGTAAATGAGATAAATAGCACCAAAAGCAAATCCCGGCATTGGAATAAACATGACTAATATCTGGTTGGTTGGATGAAACCAAATGCCTGCAAATAATACAGCCGCTACCGCACCGGATGCACCAATCGAACTATACTTGCTGTCGGTCTTGTATTTGATTAAAGTTCCGATTTCAGAAACTACCATGGCTGTGAAATAGAGCAGCAACAAATAAAGCCAGCCATTTCCGGGAGAATACTGATCAAAATCGGCTTCAACCGCTCTTCCAAAGAAAAAGAAGGTGAACATGTTAAAAAACAAATGCATACCATTAACATGCAACAAACTACTGGTAATGAATCTATAATATTCATTGTACTTGCTTACCCGATACGGTTGAAAAGAATACTTTTCCATGGCACCAGGTGTTTGCCAAACCCAATAAGAGGCTCCAATAGTGAGCACAATAAGAATAATTGAAATACTCATTTTTTAAATACTGCTATAAGTTCTGGATCAACCACATCGCCGTATTTACGGGAGTTGTTGGAAAAAATCAGTTTGCCAATGGGTTTTAAAATAAACCTCCAGAGAAAACTACGGAACCAGCCTGCAATTCCAAAAGATACAGGTCCGTTTCCCCCAATATGCACGATTTGAAAATCGGAAAGTCCAGCCAGTTGTGCCATGGACGGCCCGCTGAAATGGGTAATGTGTGTGAAATCACCAAATGCAATAGGAATTCCAAATGGAGAAGCGAAATTGGGCGTCATTACGACAAACAATCCGCCCGGATTAAGCTTATCCTGAACCAGTTTAAAGGTTTCCAGCACTTTGGTTTTTTCGAAATGCTCCAATAAATGAGCGCATAACACAAAATCAAAGGTTTGATTGGATTCCTTCAAAAAAGTAGTCGCATCAGAATACACGATCCGGATTCCGGTTACAGTTTTTTCTGAAATCTCCTTCATTTCGCCGGAATATTCAACCCCGGTAATGGCTTGAAATCCTGCATTTTTTAAATACAGCAGGAAATCGCCGTTTCCACAACCCAGATCAAGGAAAACGGTTTTTTTATTGGGTGGCAGAAATTCCTTTATGCGGCTATCCCAATAGGCTTTCCGGAAAGGAAAATCGTTGATCGCGTGTTTAAGGTGATTGGTATGGTAATTCTCGTAAAATTCGTGGAGATCCTCGTTTGACATTTGGGTTGTTTGCAGCTGAGTGAAGTGAAAATTAATGTGCCAGAATTACATTTTTTTCAAGTCTTGGAAGACATTCATAAATGCTGTTTTGCAAACAGAATTCAATATCCTTGTAGATATTTAGACGATTAAGTCTCTGGAAGTGACTCGATTCTTTCAGAAAATCAAGCATTCTACCCTTTTGTAGCTCAAACAAATCCCGGGCAATAATGGCGCTGTCGTTACCAACTCCAAAACTTTCTTTCAAGTAGCTCACCAAAGCACCTGCAAACAGGGTATCTTCTGCATTTACCTGCCCTTTCCAACCCGCACATAGTAAAACCACATCCAACCCACGAATGAAAAGATAATCAGCCACTGCTTTCATATTGAGAAAAGATCCGATGATCACCTTTTTTGCGTGAGACGATTGCAGAATGGCTTTCGTTCCGTTGGTGGTGGTAACGCAGATTTTCTTTCCATACAGCACTGGATCCATGTAGCTGAACGGGGAATTATCGAGGTCAAATCCCTCCATTTTAAGAC
>Ga0105046_10005025_pt1 | contig 20980 bp, 16 predicted proteins | sample MAT03_FD_78385 | JGI IMG/M metagenome (GOLD analysis project Ga0105046, IMG submission 78385) | Freshwater microbial communities from Lake Fryxell liftoff mats and glacier meltwater in Antarctica - MAT-03 (megahit assembly) | ecosystem: Environmental > Aquatic > Freshwater > Ice > Liftoff...
CCTGGATGGCGACAAAGGCATCGACGATATCCGGATCGAAATGGCTCGCTTTGCCGGGCACGATGATGGCGACCGCCTGCTCATGCGACATCGGCGCCTTGTAGACGCGACGACTGATCAGCGCGTCGTAAACATCCGCCAGTGCCATCAAGCGCGCACTGACGGGAATCTGATCGCCCGCCAGACCTTCCGGATAACCGCTGCCATCCCATTTTTCCTGATGGGATAGCGCGATTTCCTTGGCCACGCGCAGGAATTCGACCTCGACGCCGAGTGCACGCTCAGCGAAAGCGATGGCATCGCGGCCCAGCGTAGTGTGGGTTTTCATGATTTCGAATTCTTCCGGCGTCAGGCGCCCCGGTTTCAGCAGGATGCGGTCGGGAATGCCGACTTTGCCGATATCGTGCAGCGGCGCCGACTTGAACAGCGTATTGATAACGCGCTCATTGAGATAATCGGCAAATCTGGGATGCGAGCTGAGTTTTTCGGCGAGCGCCTTGACGTAATGCTGCGTGCGGCGAATGTGATTGCCGGTTTCGTTGTCGCGGGTTTCCGCCAGGGACGCCATCGCCAGGATAGTCACGTCCTGGATCGCCGCAATCTCGCGCGTGCGTTTGATTACTTCCAGTTCCAGGTAGTCGTTTTTGTCGCGCAGGAAATCCGCCGCCGCCTTCAAAGTGAGGTGCGTGCAGACCCGCGCAAGCACGATGGGTGGGCTGATCGGCTTGATGATGTAATCCACCGCGCCCAGTTCCAGCCCGCGCTTTTCGTCGCCCAGATCGGCTCTGGCGGTGAGAAAGATGACCGGAATGTCGTGGGTCATGAGATTCGATTTAAGACGCTCGCAGACTTCATAGCCATCCATCAACGGCATCATGATGTCGAGCAAAATCAGATCCGGTTGCGGCGCCGTGGCGGCGATGCGCAGGGCCTTTTCGCCATTGTTGGTGACCTTGACCAGATAATCGTCCTTCAGCAGGTCGATCATCAGCGTCAGGTTGTCGGGGGTATCGTCGACCACCAGGATGGTGGCTTTTTGGCTGCGATCTGGAGTGTGCATGATGGTGCTCATGAGGTGGAAATCGTGGCATCGGCCAGCGCGATCGCCGCGATGTCAAAGTCGAAGGACTTGATGGCGTCGGCGATGGCGCGATAGTGATGGGGGTAAGCGCTGTGCAGCAGATTGCTGTGGGCTTCGAGCAATTCGCCGGCCCGCCAGTCATCGGCTAGCAGCAAAGCTTTGAGCTCGGCACTGACTTTGCCCAATTGCACCAGGTCTACGCTCACCTGGAGATGGGCGGGCTCGGCCGGGAGTTGCTGTTCCAATGCCACCAGCAATTGGCTCAGCGGAAGCTTTAGCGCGTCCAGCGCAAGCTCAATGTGCTCAGCCGGCGCGCGTGCGTGGATGGCGGATTCGACCGCTGCTGCCAGCGCTTGCACTTGGCTGGCGCCGATATTGCCGGCGACGCTTTTAGCAGTATGCGCGATGCGCTCGGCGGTCTTGGAATCCCCGGCTGCAAGCGCCTTGTTGATCTCGATGATGACTAGCCGTTGCCCGCTGGCGAACTTGCGCAACATCGACAGGTAGCGGCTCTCCTTGCCCAACACGCGGCGCAGGCCGGTGTCGGTGTCGAGCCCAGTGATCTTGATCGCCAGCGTGTTTGGCGCGGTTGCTGCGCTAGGCGCCTTGGCAAGTTCGACGATCGCATGGCGCGGGGCGATCCATTTGAGCAGCGCCGCCCACAAATCCTCTGGCTCAATGGGCTTGGCAACATGGTCGTTCATGCCGGCATCCAGGCAACGCTGGCGGTCGCCGCTCATGACGTTGGCGGTCATCGCGACGATCGGCAAGTTAGCCAACTGCGGCAACTTGCGAATCTCGCGCGCCGCGCTGATGCCATCCATCACTGGCATCTGCATGTCCATCAGCACGATGTCATAGGCCGCCTGGACCACTTTGCGCACGGCAACCGCGCCATTTTCAGCGAGCACCACAATAAACCCGGCATCGCGCAGCAACTCGGTCGCCACCTCTTGATTGAGATCGTTGTCCTCAACCAGCAGGATGCGCGCACCTTTGATGGTGGCCAGATCCGATGCCAATGGCGATGGCGCCAGTGCGATCTCGCGACGGCCGGCGAGATCGCCGAGCACGCTGGTGACGCTATCGAATAACATCGAGGCGCTGATCGGCTTGATCAGCACGTCTTCCAGACCCGCCTCTTCTGCCGCCTTGATGACCTCCTCGCGGCCATACGCGGTTACCATGACCAAATGCGGCGTTCGCGTCAGCGGCCGCGCCCGCAACTGGCGGGCGGTTTCGATGCCGTCCATGCCCGGCATCTGCCAATCCAGGAACACGATATCGTAGGGTTGCGCCTGCACCTCGCTACGATCGACAGCATCAATCGCCGCCCGCCCCGAGGCTGCCTCGTCGACCACGAAGCTCATGGCTTCGAGCAAGCTGGTCAGCACCGAGCGCGCGGTCTCGTTATCGTCGACCACCAATACGCGGCGCCCTTGTAGATCCGGGCTAAGCAGCAATTGGCGACCGCCGCCGGCACTCTTGCCCAGGCGCGCGGTAAACCAGAAGGTGCTGCCGTTGCCGAATTCGCTGTCCACGCCGACTTCGCCGTGCATCAGCTCGGCGAGTTTCATCGAAATCACCAAACCCAGACCGCTGCCGCCGTACTTACGGGTGGTTGAGGTATCGGCCTGCTCGAAGGGCTGAAACAAGCGGCTGCGCTGTTCCGTCGTCAGGCCAATGCCGGTATCGCGCACCGCGAAATACAGCAGCACATCGTGATCGGTCTGTTCGCGCAGGCGCACGATGATGTCGATTTCGCCTTTATCAGTGAATTTGACGGCGTTATTGGCATAGTTGACCAAAATTTGTCCCAAACGTAGCGGATCGCCAATCAGATCGGTCGGCACATCACGGCCGACATCGAAAACCAGTTCCAGTCCTTTCGCGATGTTTTTCGCCGAAATCAGATTGGCGACATTTTCCAGCACCTTGTCGAGGTCGAAATCGATATGTTCGACGGTGAGCTTGCCGGCCTCAATCTTGGAGAAGTCGAGTACGTCGTTAATGATGCGCAGCAGGTATTGGCTAGAACTCTGGATCTTCCTCATGTACTCGCGCTGGCGCGGCGTCAGCTCGGTCTTCAGCGCCAAATGCGACATGCCCATGATGGCGTTCATCGGCGTGCGAATCTCGTGACTCATATTCGACAGAAAATCGGATTTCGACAGACTGGCGCGGTCGGCTATTTCCCGCGCGCTCTGTAATTCGGCATTGCGTTCGAGCAACACGCGATCCAGATGCTTGCGCTCGGTCACATCACGCGCGGCGGCAAAAACCCCAATGACCCGACCCTTGATGTCCTTGTACACCGATGCGTTGTAGAGCACGTCGATGAGATTGTCGTCGCTCTGGCGGATCGTCAGCGGGTAATCGGAAACGCTGCCCTCGGCAAAGGCCCGCTGATAGCCGGCCTGCGCGCTGGCCGGCTCGGTAAAATAATCGCAAAAATCGCTGCCAATGAGTTTCTCGCGGCTCACCCCGGTGGCCAGCACGGTCGCTTGGTTGACGTCGGTAATGGCGCCATCGGGTCGAATGGTCACCAACGGATCAAGGCTGGCCTCAATCAAGCTGCGCGCATACCAGGAAATCTGCTGCTGGCGCCGGTTCTGCGCTACAAAGCCGATGTAGCCGAGAATGATCAGCGCAACCAAGGTCACCACGATCAGAATGATCAGCACTTTGTTGTAGCTGTGAGCGGTGGCCTGACGACGAATGCCGAGCTGCGTCAACTCCTCCTGCTGCATGCGCTCAATCACATCGATGATCTTGGCATTGGCCGCGCGGCCGTCGCCGACCTTGGCTGCGGCCGCTGCAACACCCAGTTGATTGCGGCGCTCAGCGTTGTCCCGCATGAACCCGACGCGCACCACAAGCAAATCGGCGACTTGCGCGATACGCCGGCGCTGATCGGCGCTATCGACCGACAGTGACTTGAGCGAACGGATACCGCCGTCGACCTTCAGCAAGGCCTCGTCGCGTTCGCGAAGAAATCCGCTCTCGCCGGTCAACAGATAACCACGCTGGTCCAGTTCCGCATTGCTCAGGTGATCGGTGACCTGATCCATCGTGCGCAACACTTGCAGCGTGTGCGTCACCCAGCGGTTCGAGGTTTCCGCTTTGAGACTGGCGTCATACAGCACCCAGCCCAGGCCGGCGATGACAATGGCCGCGGCGCCGAAGGCGAGATGCGCCAGGTATTTGAGATCGAAGCCGCCCACAACCGCTCCTCATGTAAGGCGTGGCGCAGCGGCCCTCAGGAATACCCGGTGGACGGCGACGAAGCCGATTGCACAAGTTTGCAATTCCTAGTTGCCGCGGTCGGTGCGCTGGCAAACCGACGCCGTGCTGTTAACGGGTGAATCCTTTGCCCGCATTCAACCAAATCGCCCAGCAAAAAAACGGGCGCGACAACGCGACGGCGGATCTGCCAGTTCCCCCCACGCGATGTAGCCGGCAACAAAGACTAGGAAATGCCATGAGCCAACTACGCATGCAACTCACTGCCAGTGCCGACCACACGATGCAGCTGATCAGCCGTATATCGTCATTGCGCGGCGTGGAATCGGTCGAAGAGATCGCCGATCTGATGCCGCACATGGACGATTCCGATTCCAGCTCCGACGGGCTCACCGACGATATCGGACCGGGCACACACCTCGTCCTGGTGCAAACCGGCAACGCTCACGATGTCCGCCATGCACTGGATTGTGCGGAATCCTGCGCCCGCGAATTGGGCATCGTGCTCGAAGTGGTCGACGACGAATTGAATTTCGGCTGAGGTCGCAGCGCCCTGAACGCATGCAAACATCCACATGACCCAGCTCAGCAAATCTTTCGAAAATTCTTGGCGTCGCGCGGTGCTGGGCGCAGCCACACTGTGGATTTTGGCTGCCTGCAGCAATGCTGGGCCACCGCGCGCGGACAGCTTCGGGCCGCACCCGCGCTTGCCGGCAGCGGATCTGGAGGTGCTACCCACGGTCAACGTCGCCAAGGCCAGGTCTTGGGCTTCCGGCAGCACGCCGCTGGCAGCACCCGGTTTAACGGTGCATGCCTACGCCGAAGCGCTTGATCATCCGCGCTGGCTGTATGTGCTGCCCAATGGCGATGTGCTGGTCGCAGAAACATCCGCGCCGACTAGACCGCAGGACGCCAAGGGCATCCGCGCCTGGATCATGGGTCTGTTCATGAAGAAGGCCGGCGCCGCCGTGCCCAGCGCGGATCGCATCAGCCTGCTGCGCGACAGCGATGGCGACGGCCGCGCCGATCTGCGCACGGTCTTCCTGAAGAATCTGCATTCGCCGTTCGGCATGGCGCTGGTTGGCAGCGAGTTCTACGTGGCCAACACCGATGCCGTGCTGAAGTTTGCCTACAGCGACGGCCAGACCACCATCAGCACGGCCGGCAGCAAATTGCTTGATCTGCCGGCGGGCGCGCGCAACCATCATTGGACCAAGAATTTGATCGCCAGCGCCGACGGCAGCACGCTGTACGTGAGCGTCGGCTCGAACAGCAATATCGCCGAATACGGCATGGCCGAAGAACAGGGGCGCGCCGCCATCTGGGCCATCGACCGCGTCAGCGGCAAGCACCGGATTTTCGCCAGCGGCTTGCGCAACGCCAACGGCATGGCTTTCGAACCGAGCAGCGGGGCATTGTGGACAGCCGTGAACGAGCGCGATCTGCTCGGCCCGGATCTGGTTCCGGACTACATGACCGCGGTTCGTGATGGCGGTTTTTACGGCTGGCCCTACAGCTATTTTGGACAGCATGTAGATGACCGCCCGCAGCCGCCTAGGCCAGATCTGGTCGCCAGTGCAATTGCTCCCGACTACGCCCTCGGCGCGCACACCGCCTCGCTGGGGCTGGCCTACTCGGACGGCAACGCCCTTGCCCAGCCGTTTCGCAATGGCATGTTCATCGGCCAACACGGATCCTGGAATCGGCGCCCGCGCAGCGGCTACAAAGTGATCTTCGTCGCCTTTGCCGACGGCCAGCCGGTAGGCTTGCCCATCGACGTGCTGAGTGGCTTCATTAGCGCCAAAGATGAAGCCAACGGACGCCCCGTCGGCGTCGCCTTCGACCGCAGCGGCGCGCTGCTGGTCGCTGATGACGTCGGCAATGTGGTCTGGCGAGTGGCGGCTGCGCAGCAAGCGGATTAGTAGTCGTGAAGAACTAGGGGCATAGCCCCGGAGCCATACCAGCCTGGGGCAACGCCCCAGGTTTCAGAACAACAAAAGCCAAGGGCCCAAAGCCCTCCCCCCGGTTAATCGCAGACAAAGCGCTCATCGAAAGCCGCGGCATATTTTTTGAGAAACCGACGGTATTCATCTCCGAATGCCCGCGTCTGATGATGCTCATCTTGCTTGTTAATGTAAGCCAGCAGCGCGGCTAGATCGGCAGGGACGGCGGAGAACACGCCATAAAGTCTTCGCATGATTTGTCAAGACTGAACTGGTTAGTGACTAAAAACCTCAGTTGAGCGCTTCTCATCGCCCATAGCGGCCCTTCGGGTTGCGCCTCTGGACTGCATCTGCTGCGTTGCGACGCTAGGCAATGGAAGAGCCATTGCCTTGCAGCCATCCGCTTAAGACTCACAACGCATCTCACGCTGAAAGCCCGACAGGCCGCTGCGTTGACTTGTCAGCGCGGGCTGCGGAATCCGCGCGATGGGTTTGATGTCGAAATCGGATGCTGCGGTGGCGCGGGTTCCGCCCTGCTCGAACTGCACGCCGGATTAGGTGCACATTACGCCGATCGAAGCTAAGCGCCGCGGGCTGGACTGTTGATCGAACCTTCATCGGCTTGCGACTGCGCGAACACGCCTCTGGCGCTAACGTCTTTCATCCTAGCTTTGTGGCCATTCTTCATGCCGACCTACGTCTTACGCGCGCTGCTGATCGTGCTCGCCATTTTGACTAGCGGCTGTGCGAGCGTGCCGGGCGCTCGTGAGTCGCGTGTCGACAGCAGCCACGAACTGGTCACCGTCGCCAGCGAACGCCATCGACGGATCGAGCAATACATCGATGTTGCGGCATTGGCGCAAACGCCACAGATGGCACTGCCGCAGGTGCGTATCGATGGAGGCGCGCATGGAGAGCAGATCAGCAGCGCGCAAGCACAGCTGGTCGCCAACAACGCCGCACGCGCGCTGTGCCGCGAACTGTCCGGCTATACGGTGCTCAAGGCCGGCGACGACGGCGCGCTGCTAGATCCGCAGCTGGTGGTGAGCGCAATCATGCCGACCAGCGGCGCGGTGTCCGGCGCTTCATCGGTCTTAGGATTTTTCGTGCCCGGACCGTTCCGGTTGCCGGCCGGGCTCGGTGGGCTGGCGATCGACGCCCAACTGCTCGACAGCACTGGCGAAACAGTGGCTGTGATGCGCTGGGCGCGTGGCGCCAATGCGGTCACCAACAATGCCAAAATCTCGTCGATCGGCGATGCGTGGCAGCTGGCCAATAGCTTCGGACGCGAGTTCGCGCGGGCGCTGTTGGATAACGACCTGCAAACGGCAGGATTGCAGCGCGCCAAGGTGAGTGCCGAAACCACTAAGGCTAATCGCGCGCTGTGCGCAGCGCGGTTCGGCACGGTGAATCTCGCCGGCCGCGGGGCTTCGATTTTCCTGCCGCTGGCGCCGGAAGCGATCGATCCGGGTCCGCCGGCGACTGCCAACCCCACAGCGGCGCGGCAATGGGGTTACTAGCAGGCTGTCGGACTTTCCTCGCGAGTGCGCCCTTGATCTGCTGACTACCCGTCACTCACACCCACTCGGTCAGGCCTTCGCGCTCGTACAGGGTCTTGAAACTGGGCCGTGCTTTCATGCGTGCAGCGTATTGCGCCAGCGCCGGCCATGCGGTGGCGGGCTGGGGCATATTGCGCGACCAACGCATCAGCATCGTGGCTAGAAAATCAACCGCGCTGATGGCTTCGCCGCAAATGTACGGGCCGTTGGCCGCCAAATGGCTGTCCAAACGCGCGAAAACGGCGCCCACGCGTTGCCCGGCCAAGGCTTGCGCCGCTGCAACATGTGCGTCTCCTGCGGCTTCGGCGGGATACCACCAGAGGCGAAACGCGGGTTGCAGCGTATTGGCCAAATACAAAGTCCATTGCAGGTATTGCGCGCGTTCGCGACTGCCGCGCTCCGGTTCAAACTGCGCCTCCGGATGGCGTTCGGCCAGCAGCAGCACCAACGCCGCACACTCCGTGACGGGCGCGCCATCCACAATCAAGGTTGGCACCAAACCACCCGGATTGAGGGCCAAATACTCGGCCGTCTTGTGCTCGCGTGAGCTTAAATCGAGCCGCTTGATCTCATGTTCGACCCCAAGTTCGATGAGCAACCAGTGCACCACCAAACTGGCAGCGCCAGGTGCGTAATAAAGAGAGTACATGGGATGGTCCTGCTGGGAATGGCAGCGACGGATGATAGCGGCTGAGGACTTGGGCTGCTGTGGTCGGGTGCACGGGTGCGAGTCAAAGTGATGTGGTGATTCCAGCCGCGGGTCAGGGCCGGGGCCGGCAGGGCGGCGAGGTTGTGACTTAAGCTTTTGTGGAGCGCGCTTGCCCGCGATCGGCGCTGATGAAACACAAAAAGCCAGGGATCGCGAGCAAGCACGCTCGCACAGGCTGCTGCTCTGCAAAAGCGCGGCCGGCATGCCGGCCAAACGCGCCTCTTCACCCCCGCCAGAAAGCCGGGGTTAGTAGCACTAGGACGGTGAAAACTTCGAGTCGGCCGATCAGCATGGTCAGCGATGCAATCAACAATGCGGCGTCGTTCAGTTCGCGAAAATTCAGCGCTACTCCGCCTAGGCCAGGGCCCAAATTAGTGATGCATGAGGCTGCCGCGGCGAAAGCGGTAAATAAGTCAACGCCAGTCGCAGCTATGGCCAAACCGGACACGACCATGCTGGCGAAGAACACGGTTACAAATGCGGCCACGGTATTGATGACCTCGTCGCCGACCATGCCGCGGTTCATTTTAACGGGGAAGCGCCCATGTGGATGGACCAAACGCAGGAGTTCGCGCATGGCTAGTTTGGCGACGATTTGCACACGGATTACTTTGATGCCACCGGCGGTTGATCCCGCGCAACCGCCGACAAAAGCGGCTAATACGATCAATGCAGGCGCCATGCCCGGCCAACTGGAGAAACCGGTGGTGGTGTAGCCGGTTGTGGTTAATCCAGATACCACTTGGAAGGCAGCGTGTCGAAAATTCTCGCCAAATCCTTGGTAAACGCCGCGAATCCAAAGTTCTAGTGCGACGACCAGCGAAAGGCATAGCGCAATACGAATTAGCGTGCGGAATTCTCCATCGGCGGCATAGACGCTGGCGCTGCCGCGCCGCCATGCGACAAAGTGCAAGGCGAAACTGGCACTGCCGAGTAGCATAAAAATGATCGCGACTACTTCGATGACGCCATTATCGAAGTGGCCGAGGCTGGCATCGTAATTAGAAAAGCCGCTCGTCGCCACGGTGGTAAAACCGTGGCATAACGCATCAAAAAAGCTCATTCCGCATGCCCAATAGGCCAAAATGCAGGCTACGTTGAGTCCGACGTAAATCATCCACAGCGCCGCTGCGGTATCGCGAATGCGCGGTGTCAGTTTGTTGTCTTTAATGGGTCCAGTGATTTCGCCCTTGGTTAGCTGTAATCCACCGACGCGTAACGAGGGCAATATTGCTACCGCGAGTACCACAATGCCTAGACCACCATAAAACTGCAGCAAAGCGCGGTATAACAACACACTGCGTGGCAAATGATCCAAACCGATGATGACGGTTGATCCGGTGGTGGTCAGGCCACTGACCACTTCAAATAAGGCCTGCACATAGCTCAGATGTGGCGGCGCCAAAACCAAGGGTATGGCCAAAACTAGACTGGTGATGAGCCAAACTGAACTCGTAACTAAAAATCCATCACGCAAGCGTAACTCAGAATTGGCGCGCCGGGTGGGTAAATACAGCGCCAAGCCGACGCCCAACAGGATCAAAAAGCTTTGGGTAAACGCGAATGTCGCGCCATCGCGTTCATACAGGCTCAAAGTAAGCGATGGCAGCACCAATAAGCTAGACAGCAACTGCACGTTGCCGATTGCACGAAGAATGGGGCCGCCGCGCATGCGGGCTAATCGCGCCAGAATGCTGGCATCAGCAATACCAATACGGTAAATACCTCCAACCGTCCGAGCAACATGGCAAATGAGCAGAACCAGACAGCCAAATCATTGAGATCGTGCACCGTTGCGGTCGCCACGCCCAACGCTGGGCCCACGTTGTTCATGCAGGAGGCGACGATTGAAAACGCCGTGACAATGTCCACGCCGGTGGCCGCGACGGCCAGCGATAACACCACATAACTGCCCACAAATACGGTGACAAAGCCAGCCACCGCGGCGATGATCGATTCGCTAATAACCTGATTGCCCACCTTTACGACAAACTGCCCACGTGGATGAATGACGCGCATTAGTTCACGCCATGCCAACTTCGCAATGATCATCGCACGTATGGTTTTTAAGCCGCCGGCAGTAGAGCCTGCGCAAGCGCCTAGAAAAGTGATCAACATAATGAACGCGGGTACGAAGCCCGGCCATTGCGCGAAGCCGGTGGTGGTAAATCCGGTCGATGTGAACATTGAAACGACATGAAACGCAGAATGTCGCAGATGTTCACCAAAACTACCATAGATACTGTGCAAGTAAATGCCGAAAGTGACAATCAACGTGCACACAACAACAATAGACAAATAGGTGCGAAACTCCGGGTCTTGGCCGTAAACGGTAAAGCTGCCGCGATTCCAAGCCAGAAAATGCAATGCAAAGTTGGTTCCGCCCAACAACATGAAGACCATCGCGATGGTTTCGATCAATGGACTATCGAATGCCGCCATGCTGGCGTCGTAATTGGCAAAACCGCCGGTGGCGATGGTTGCAAACGCATGGGTAACCGCATCAAACCAGCTCATGCCGGCTAGCCAATAGGCCAGCGCACAGAGCGCATTCAAACCGCAATAGATGAGCCAGAGGGCAGCGGCAGTCTGTTGAATACGCGGCGTCAGTTTGGAATCTTTGATGGGACCGCTAGTCTCTCCCTTAGTGAGTTGACTGCCGCCGATCCGTAAAGTCGGCAGTATGGCTACTGCGAGCACGACGATGCCCATCCCGCCCAAAAAATGTAGTGATTGCCGATAAAATAAAACGCTGCGTGGTAATTGATCGATACCAATAATGGTAGTCGCGCCGGTGGTGGTCAAACCAGAAACCACTTCAAAGAAGGCGTCGGCGATGCTCAGATACGGCGGGCCTAAGATCAGCGGTAATGGCGTTAGTGCTGCGGCGATCAGCCACACGGCAGAGGTGATTAAAAAGCCGTCGCGCAGGCGCAACTCAGCACGTCGGCCGCGGGTCATGAAAATTAGTGCACCACCGAGTCCAACCATAATTAAAAAAGACTCAATGAAGTATTGCGCAGTGTCGTCCCTATCCCACCAAGCCAGCAAGATCGACGGCAGCAAGGTTAGCGCTACGATGAGCTGCACATTGCCAATTGCGCGTAGCGCTGTAGCAACCCGCGCCGCGCTATTGTGCTCGCGGTCATCGACAATCTTCATAGGCTCAGCGCGCCGGCGCGAAACAAGATTTCCACTTGCCGCACGCCGCGCTTGTCGGTGACGAATAAAATGACGTGGTCATCAGCCTCAATGACGGTGTCATGGTGCGCAGCCAGCACGCGATCGCCGCGCACAATGCCGGCAATAACCGCGCCTTTGGGCAACGCAATTTGCTGAATGGTGCGGCCGATTACGCGCGAGGTGCTTGAGCTGCCCACGGCGACGGCTTCCAGCGCTTCCGTGGTGCCACCGCGCAAAGAGTGCACGCGCACCAGATTGCCTTGGCGCACAAAGGACAACAAGGCGCCCAGGGTGATTTGCTGCGGCGACACCGCGGTGTCGATTAAGCCACTTTCGACCAGATCGGCGTAAGCCGGGCGATTGATCAAGGAAATGACCCGCCGCGCGCCTAAGCGCTTGGCCAACATAGCGGACAAAATATTGGCTTCGTCGTCGTTTGTGAGTGCGCAAAACACGTCGGTCTGGTCGATGTTTTCTTCGCGCAACAAATCTTCATCGGCGCAGTCGCCGGTCAATACGATGGCGTTTTCCAGCGCTTCGGCAATCACCCGCGAGCGCTCGCGCCCGCGTTCGATGATTTTGACGCTGTAGCGGGTTTCCAGTTGCCGCGCCAAATCGAGGCCGATATTGCCCCCGCCGGCCAGAATGATGCGTTTGGCCGGACGCTCAATGCGATGGAACTCCGCCATCATCGCGCGGATGCTTTTTTTATCGGCGAGGAAAAACACTTCGTCACCGAGTTCGACGATGGTGTCGCCTTTGGCGGCAATCGCACGTTTATTGCGGAAGATCGCCGCAATTCGAACCGCGCTGCTGGCCGGCAAATGCATCTGTAGATCGCGAATCTGGTGGCCCACGAGTGCGCCATCGCTGTCGGCGCGGATCGACACCAACTGTGCGCGCCCATTGGCAAAGTCGAGCACCTGTAAAGAACCGGGATATTCGATTAGCCGCTCGATGTAATCGCAAACGCGTTGCGAGGGGCTGATCAGATGATCGATAGACACTTGGCCGCGGCCGAATAACTCTGGGTGTTTCAAATATTCCAGGGATCGTACCCGTGCAATTTTCATCGGCGTGCGATACAGCGTGGCTGCGACCTCGCAAGCGATCATGTTGACTTCGTCTGACGAGGTGACCGCGATTAGCACATCGGCATCTTCAGCGCCGGCACGCGCCAGCACGCTGGGGTGCGCGGCGAAACCTGCAACCACCCGTAAATCGATCTTTTCGGACAGCTCGCGCAGCTTTTCGGTGTCGGTATCTACCACTGTGATGTCATTGTTTTCGCGCGCCAATGCAGCGGCCACTGAGGTGCCGACTTGGCCTGCGCCGAGAATGAGAATATTCATGGCGTGCGCCGCTGGCTTGCCGCGGCCTTAATCGCCATCTTTCAACTCCACGCCTAACGCGCGTAATTTGCGATACAGGTGCGTGCGTTCCAGGCCGACGGCTTTGGCTAGTTTGCCGACGCTGCCGCCGGCCAGCTTTAATTGGTGCATCAGATACTCGCGTTCAAATTGTTCGCGCGCTTCGCGCAGCGGCAGGCCTAGGTCGATGGCCATGCCGTTGTCGCGCGTCCTTTCACCGCGTTGTGGGCCCAGGGCCATTTCTACTTCGGGCAGGTCAACTTCGTCACCCTGGCCCAAAATCAACAGGCGCTGGACCAGATTGGACAGTTCGCGCACATTGCCAGGCCAACCATATTGGCGCATGCGATTTTGCGCAGCGACGGTAAAGCGGCGGTACGGCAATTGATCACGATCGGCAAAATTTTCGGCAAAGTGGCGGACTAATTCGGGGATGTCCTCGGGACGTTCGCGCAGCGGTGTCACGCGCATCGGCAGCACCCGCAGTTGATACAAAAGCGCCTCCTGAAAGCGACCTTCCGCCACTTCGCGCGCCAGATCCTTGCTGCTGCCGCTGACAATGCGCGCCTGCAGCGACACCAAATCTTGGCCGCCCACCCGAGTGAATTGACGCGCTGCCAGTGCCGCCGCCAAGCGCGACTGTAACTGCGCGCCGAGTACCGCCACTTCGTCGAGGAATAGGGTGCCGCCCTGCGCTTGTTCGATCAATCCGTGGTGCAGATCGCCGCCTTCTTCGAAACCGAACAGATCGCGCGCGGCATCCGGCTTCATCAATGCGCCGCCGCTGACCACGACAAATGGCCGATCGCGACGCGCTGATCGTTCGTGCAGAAAGCGCGCCAGCACTTGTTTGCCACTGCCGGGCTCACCATCAAACAACACGCAGGCATCGGTTTGCGCGGCGCGTTCGATTTGCGCCCGCAGTTCGACCATGGCGCGGCTGGAGCCGATCGGCTCTTGGGTTTCCGGCAGACGCCGCCTCAGGCCTTCATTTTCCTGCAATAGGCGATTGGCTTCGAGCGCGCGTTCGACCGTCAGCAGCAGCTTCGCAAGCGAGATGGGTTTTTCAATGAAGTCGTATGCGCCCAGGCGCGTCGCTTCAACGGCGGTTTCGATGGTGCCGTGGCCACTCATCATCACCACCGGCATCGGCGGGCGACCATCCTCGCTCCATTCGCGCAACAGCGAAATGCCGTCGGTATCAGGCATCCACACATCCAACAGTACTAAATCGGGGCGGCGAATGCGCAACGCGGCGCGCGCCTTGACCGCACCTTCGGCGGTTTCAACCTGATAGCCCTCATCGGCCAGAATTTCTTGCACCAGAGAGCGGATATCGGGCTCGTCGTCCACTACTAAGATATGACTTGCTGCCATGCGTGATCTGTACCCAATCGGGAAGCCAAGGGATGCGTCTTTCAAAGTCCGCAGAGGATAGGCCCTTCCGATTGAGCCGCGTAGGGCTTATCGATAGGCCTAACAAAAGCATTGAGTTTCACGGAATGCAGCCCTAACTCTTGAGCATGCTGTCGCAATCGCGCGCAGCCGAGCAAATTGGAGTTTCCATGTCCTTACTTTTTGAGCCGCTGCAAGCAGGCGATCTGCATTTGTCCAACCGCGTGGTGATGAGTGCGCTCACCCGTGCACGTGCCGGACGCACGCACATTCCTAATCTGCTGATGGCGGAGTATTACGCGCAGCGTGCGTCTGCGGGTTTGATTTTCACTGAGGCAACGATGGTGGCCGCCGATGGCTGCGCGTTCACTGGCGAAGGTGGCTTGTTCGACGAGGCTTGTGTAGCCGGCTGGCGGCAAGTGACCGACGCAGTGCACGCCCGCGGTGGTCTCATTCTGGTGCAATTGTGGCATCCCGGTCGCGCGGCGCATTCGTCGCTCAATGCCGGCGTGCAACCCATCAGTGTGGGCGAGCGTGCCATTTTGGGTTCGCGCATCAATACGCCAGACGGCGAACAAGACTATGAAGTGCCGCGCCGCCTGCAAGCTGAAGAAATTCCCGGCATCGTCGAGTTGTTCCGGGCTGCGGCGGCTCGCGCCTTAGCTGCGGGTTTTGACGGCGTACAACTGCACGGTGCGCATGGCTATTTGCTTGATCAGTTTCTGCGCGATAGCACCAATGATCGCACCGATGATTACGGCGGCAGCAGCGCCAATCGCGCACGCTTATTGCTGGAAACAGTGGACGCGGCGATATCGGTATTCGGCGCCGGTCGGGTAGCGGTGCGCATTTCACCCCTGGTGCCTTTCAACGATATCAGCGATTCAAATCCTGAGCAGTTGGTAGCCTATTTGGCCGAGCAATTGGATGCACGCAAGCTGGCATTTTTGGAATTGCGTCACAACGATTTCCGTGACCCAGCCGAACAGCGCTTAGCGCAAATCACCCGCGAGCGTTTTCACGGCGCTTTGTTTGCCAATGGCGGCTATGAGCAAAGCAGCGCAGCAGAGGCGCTGGCCAGCGGCAAGTTGGACGCGGTGGTTTTTGGTAAAGCGTATTTGTCCAATCCGGATTTAGTCGAACGTTTTCAGCGCGGCGCGCCATTAAACCCGGTGGATTTCAGCAAGCTCTATACCCCAGGGCCGGCCGGTTACACGGACTATCCATCTTTGGCGGATGGGTAAGGTAGGACGGGAGTCCAAGTGATGTGGTTTGGCTCTTGTGGGAGCGCGCTTGCGAGCGGCGCTGATGAAATACATAAAAATAATCCCCGATCGGGAGCAAGCCCGCTGCCACCGGCTGCTTTTGTGTGTTTGGTTCCGGCTCGTCCGGCTTAGGAGTATCAGACGCGTGCCACCAACCACGAACAACCAACAACCGAACTCACCGATAAGGCGACGGCGCGCCGCCTGGCTGAATGCCAAATCGTTTATAGGTCCATTGATATTGGGTTGGCGCTTGGCGCGCCAGTTGTTCAATCGCGGCATTCAATTGCGTGGTATCGCTGATTTCGCCAAAATCGGCAAATTGCACGGCAAAACCACGGCCATTTTCTAATCGATCTGCCCACGCAAACAGGACTTTTGCGCCAGTGCGTTGCGCCAGTTTGGAAAACAGGGACATGGTCAACGCCGATTGACCAAAAAAAGGCGCAAATTCGCCTTCGCCGACCTTCGGTTGTTGATCGGGCAAAATGCCGACCACACTGCCGTCTTTCAGTCGTTTCAACAAAGTGCGTACGCCGGCCGCTTCCGCGCGTACCGGTTCGGCGCCAAATCGACCGCGGCAGCGATTCACTAACTGCTCCAGCCATGGCAGCCGCGGCGGGCGGTACAAGATGGCCACCTTGGTTGTGCGGCTCAAATACAAATTCAATGCTTCCCAAGCGCCCAAATGGGGTGCGGCGATGAGCACGCCGCGCCCGGCGCGGATCGCGTCTAGAAAAAGCGCCTCGCCACTGACCACCTGTATGCCTGCATTCACGACCGCAGCGGGGCGGGTCCATAACCAGCACAATTCCAGCGCGGTGCGCCCGGTTGCGAGCATCGTGTCGCTCAACAAATGCTGGCGTTGCGGGTCGCCAAGCTCAGGAAAACAACGGCGCAGATTAATCGCGGCAACTTTGCCCTCGCGAAAACCCGCCCGCAACCAAAGCCACCCGAGTGCAGCGCCTAGCGCGTGCAACCAGCGCAGCGGCAATCGCCCAACCAGCCAGAGCGCCGCAAAAGTCAGTTGGGCAGGGAAAGGCAAGGCCGTGTTCACGTGCGGTGAGACTTGCCAGCATAGCCGCGCTAAGCGTCACCAACTGATGCGAACTTCGTCACATTGCGTTGCCGTGCAGGCTACCGTTTGTCGCCTGGAAACGGCCCCTGCGCATGGCTGGGCATGACGAAAAACTAACGTATACCGTTAATTCAAACACTTAGCGATCCTTTCTCGAAAGCACTTCATCATTGTTAAGTCATTGTCCTGCAAGGTCTTTGCCTTGACCGGGTGGGTTGCTCAATCGTAGAGTGGCGGTAGCTGGGGAAATCTGGGTTTTTGTGGGGATGCGCGAGTGTTTTACGGCGAATCTACGGTTGCGATAGACGATAAGGGGCGGTTTGCCATCCCTACGTCGTACCGTGAGCTGTTGGTGGCCTCTTGTGCGAATCGCCTCGTGGTGACCTACAACCCGTTTGAGCGCGAATGTTTGTGGCTGTTTCCATTGCCGGAATGGGAGCGAATTCGCGACCAAGTCATGCAATTGTCGAGTTTTGTCACCGCCCACCGCGAGTTGCAGCGCAAATTGGTGGGAGCTGCAGCGCGCGTGGAACTAGACAGCAATGGTCGCATGGTGTTGCCGCATACCGCCCGGCAGGTTGCGGGTTTGCAGAGGCAAGCAGTGCTGCTGGGTATTGGGGATAAGTTCGAATTGTGGAGCGAGTCGGCACAGCGTTTGCGCTTGGAACTGCCGATCAATGAGAGCGAGATTAGCGACGATATGCGGCAACTGCGTTTCTGAGGGGGGACCGAAGGTGACGCAGCGCAAGACCAAAAAGGGGATATCCACACCCACTGGCCATCGGCCGGTCATGCTGGACGCCGCGCTGGATGCGCTGCAAATCAAGCCGCAGGGCTGTTATGTCGATGCCACTTTCGGCCGCGGTGGTCATAGCCGCGCGGTCTTGGCGTGTTTAGGTGAGGAGGGCCGGTTGGTGGCATTTGATAGGGATCCCGAAGCACTGGCCGCAGGTTTAGTGCTGGCCGATAGCGATCATCGCTTTGCGATGCAGCGCTGCAATTTCGCGGACCTAGCTGACCAATTACCCGCGCGCAGTGTCGACGGCATCCTGTTCGATTTCGGCGTGTCCTCGCCGCAGTTGGATCAAGCCGAACGCGGTTTCAGTTTCATGCGCGATGGTCCGCTCGATATGCGCATGGATCCAGAGCATGGTTTGAGCGCGGCGCAGTGGTTAGCGCAAGTGCCTGAGACTGAATTGGTCGAGGCATTTACCACGCTGGGCGAAGAAAAGTTTGCACGCCGGATTGCTCGCGCGGTGGTGGCGCGGCGCAGTGAGCAGCCGTTTACCCGCACGGTGGAGTTGGCAGATTTCATTGCCAGCGTACTGCCGCGCAATTACGACGGCATTCATCCAGCAACCCGTGCGTTTCAGGCGATTCGGATCGTCGTGAACGCGGAGCTTTCGGCCATTAGCCGCGGTTTGGATGCAGCGTACGACTTACTGGCGCCTCAGGCTCGCCTCGTGGCGATCAGTTTTCATTCATTGGAGGATCGTCTGGTTAAACAGTTCATTCAAAGCCGCTCGCGCGGACCGCAAGGTTCACGGCGATTGCCGCCGCCCGAGGCCGCGCCTGCGCCCACCTTGCGCGATCTGGGCAAACGTCGCGCCGATGAGCAGGAAATCCTGGACAACCCGCGCTCGCGAAGTGCGGTGTTGCGCTGCGCTGAGCGTGTGCAATGAGACCCGCGCGCGTGATCATGGGTTTGATGCTTGCCGCCGTGGTGGGTAGCGCGATCGCGCTGGTGTACGCCCGGCAAGAAAATCGCCGTTTGTTTTTTGAACTCGAAAAACTCAATTCATTTCGCGACGATTTGAATATCGAGTGGGGCCGCTTGCAGATCGAACAATCGACTTGGGCCGATGCCAATCGCGTCGAATTAGAAGCAACCGGCAAACTCGGCATGAGTTTTCCGGTGCCCCAAGATATTGTGGTGATTGCGCCGTGAAGCCACGTTTGCGCCAACCGAATTATCGACAGCGCCTGCATGTGGTGCTGATGGTCTTGGTATTGGCGGCGACCGGTTTGATCGGCAAGGCCTTAGCGGTACAGGTACTCAGCAAAGAGTTCTATCAACGCCAAGGGGATGCGCGGCATTTGCGCACGGTGGAGATTCCCGCCTATCGCGGCATGATCACCGATCGCAACGGTGAACCCCTGGCGGTGTCTACGCCGGTGGCATCCTTGTGGGCGGAGCCTAGCGAAGTGTTGCTAGACGGCCGTGAGCGCATACCCGAACTTGCCAGTGCGCTTGGGATTGGCGAAGAGCCGCTGATGCAGCGCTTGGTGCAGCGCGCCGATCGCGAATTTGCCTACTTGAAACGGCACATCAGCCCGGAAGAAGCGCAGGAGATCACCGAGCGCACGGTCGAAGTCGACAAACAGGGCAACATTCGATCGGTCAGCCCTGCGTTCGCATTGATGTCGGCCCGCACGCCCGAAGCGCTGCTCGGTCAATCTTTGCAGCAAAGCCTGACCTGGCCCAAGGAGGTCGACCGGCTAGCTTTGGTGCTTGCGGGGCGTAGTCGCAATCATGAAGGTTTGGTGCAACTGGCCGGACATACCGGCAACTGGCGCGTATCGATCAGTCCGCTGCGGGTGGCCGATAAATTGGTGGGCGCCACGCTAAGCTTCGGCATTCCGGGTGTGCACGCGCAAAGCGAGTTTCGACGCTATTACCCCGCCGGCGAAGCGCTGGCCCACGTCATTGGTTACACCGATATTGACGACCGTGGTCAGGAAGGCCTGGAGCTGGCTTTTGAGGATTGGCTGGCGGGTAAAGTCGGCAGTAAACGCGTGCTGCAGGATCGTCGTGGGCAACGGGTTAAAGACGTCGATCTGATCGCTGCCGCGCAGCCAGGCAAGGATCTCGCACTCAGCATTGATCGGCGCATTCAATATTTGGCCTATCGCGAGTTGAAAGCGGCGATCGCCGAACATGGGGCTTCCAGCGGTTCTGTCGTGGTGATTGATGTGCCCACCGGCGAAGTGCTGGCGATGGTGAATCAGCCCAGTTACAACCCGAATCAGCGCGATCGCCAGCGTGGTTCGACGGTGCGCAATCGCGCTGCGACTGACGTTTTTGAGCCGGGATCGGTGATCAAAACCTTCACCGTGACCGCCGCTTTGGAGAGTGGCAAATTCACCGCCACAACGACGATCGATACCGCGCCCGGATCGATCAATATCGGTCGCTACAAAGTCAAGGATGTGCGCAATTTTGGCATGCTGAATGTCACCGGCATCATCACCAAATCCAGCAACGTCGGCGCAATCAAACTGGCGCGTGCGGTCGACAGCGAAGCCTTCTACGACGTGTTGCGGCGATTCGGTTTTGGCGCCATCAGTGGTTCTGGATTCCCCGGCGAATCTCCCGGCGTGCTGCCGGATTACCGCCGCTGGGGCGAAGTCGAAAAAGCGGCGCTGTCATACGGTTATGGCTTGTCAGTGACGCCCTTGCAATTGGCGACCGCGTACGCCGCGCTGGCCAATGGCGGGCGCATGCGCGAACCCACTTTTGTGAAAGGGGGCGCCAAGCCGGAAGCGTCTGTCATTGACCCGAGTTTGGCGCAAACCATGTTGGGCATGCTGGAAACGGTGACCATGCCTGGTGGCACGTCGCGTTTGGCAGCGGTGCCGTATTACCGTGTGGGCGGCAAATCCGGCACCTCACGCAAAGCCGGCGGCGGTGGTTATCAGGACCGCCGCTATATTTCCTTGTTTGCCGGTATTGCGCCAATTTCCGCGCCGCGTTTGGCCTGCGTAGTGGTCATCAACGATCCAAGCGGGGTCGCTTACTACGGCGGATTGGTATCAGCGCCGGTATTTGGTCGCGTGATTGGCGGTGCTCTGCGGCTGATGGATATCCCGCCAGATAGTCCTCTGCTGATGGAAGCAGCGCACAGCAGCTCGGAAGATTTGGACGCCGCCGCTGAAGCCGTTGGGGAGCCGATTACCCCATGAGCACGCGCATTCGGTGGTCAGATGTGTTGGAAATCCTGGCACAACCGGTGACTGCCGTGGGCCCGTCGCTGGCCGATGCGTCCTTGTGCGTGACCGGCGTCGCGCTGGACACGCGTGAGCTACGTCCGGGCGATTTGTTCTTGGCGCTGCGTGGTGCACAAGATCATGGATTGCGCCACGCGCAGCGCGCG